>Ga0209576_1001125_pt1 | contig 13978 bp, 9 predicted proteins | sample SaaInlV_DNA_135m_FD_184686 | JGI IMG/M metagenome (GOLD analysis project Ga0209576, IMG submission 184686) | Marine microbial communities from expanding oxygen minimum zones in the Saanich Inlet - SI075_LV_DNA_135m (SPAdes) (version 2) | ecosystem: Environmental > Aquatic > Marine > Unclassified ... | reverse complement strand
GCAAGACTTGTGAGTTACTAACGACGTATTTTTCATGCGTGGTGTTAAATTGCTTAACAATTTGATCGGAGTATTCAAACTCAGACCCCACTTCATCGTCAATATCTTCAAACCCAATTGAAAAAGTGCGGATATCTTGATGTCCTGCTTCATGTAGCAAACCTACCAATAGTGAAGAATCCAAACCGCCAGATAACAACACACCAATCGGCACGTCTGAGGCGTTCATTCTTTTAAGTACAGCCTTGGTTAATAGCTCGTGTGTGCGTTCAATATGCTCGGCATCACTTAGATTAGATCTTTGTGCTTTGGGTTGCCAATAAGTTTTTTCTACCACTTTACCCTTGGTGTCAATCGTCAAGGTAGTGGCCGGTTTGATTTTATTCACGCCATTTAAAATAGTATTGGGCGCAGGTACCACGCCATGCAAAGACAACTGTTGTTGTAATGCGACTGAGTTAATACTACTATCAACACCAATAGACACCAAGGCTTGAGTGTTAGAGGCAAAACTAAAAGCTTGATCAGTCAAACTAAAATACAAAGGCTTAATACCCATGCGATCACGTGCAACAAACAACTGATTGGTTTTTTGATTCCAAATACAAAAAGCAAACATGCCATCTAAATGCGTGACGCAATCTTCACCCCAAAAATGGTAGGCTTTAATAATGACTTCTGTGTCTGAATGCGAAAAGAAAGTGTAGCCTTGTTTGATCAAATCTTGACGCAGAGATTGGTAGTTATAAATCGTGCCATTAAAAACCAATACCAAATCTAGTACCTCGTCTTTCATCGGCTGTGATGCGTAGTTTGATAAATCAATAATACTAAGTCTCTGATGACCAAAACCAATACTGCCGTCCGCCCACTGCCCAGAAGCATCGGGTCCACGCCTAGCAATCTTGGACATCATTGTGCTTAATGCCCCAGACTGAACTGGCTTGTTATCAAATCTTAACTGGCCACAAATACCACACATATCAAGCTTATAGAGAATGTAAAATAGCTTATTTTATCAGTAGGACTAACGATCAATGGCACAAACACTTTACGATAAATTAATGAGTGCACACGTGGTACGTGAAGAAGCAACGACTTCACTTATTTATATTGATCGCCAATTGATTCACGAAGTAACCTCTCCTCAGGCTTTTGAAGGTTTAGAAATAGCAGGTAGAAAGCCTTGGCGTCTGAATGCTAACTTAGCTGTACCTGATCATAACGTGCCAACAACCGAACGCTCTGCTGGTGTTAGCAGTATTGAAGATCCGATTTCAAAACTACAAATCGAGACTTTAGATAAAAACTGCTCAGACTTTGGTATTAATGAAATTACCATGAACGATATTCGTCAAGGCATTGTGCATGTGGTTGGCCCTGAGCAAGGCGCTACCCTGCCAGGCATGAGCATTGTTTGTGGTGACTCACATACTTCTACTCACGGCGCACTCGGTGCATTGGCTTTTGGTATTGGCACTAGTGAAGTCGAACATGTATTAGCCACGGGTTGCTTATGGCAATCTAAATCTAAAAATTTAAAGATTGAAGTTAATGGCAAGCTAAATGAGTTTGTTAGCGCTAAAGATGTAGCGCTGTATATTATTGGTCAAATCGGCACCGCAGGTGGTACGGGTTTTGCGATTGAGTTTGCTGGCACAACCATTCAAGCGTTAAGTGTTGAAGGTCGCATGACACTTTGCAATATGGCAATTGAAGCTGGCGCACGTGTCGGCATGGTGGCTGTTGATGACAAAACCCTAGACTATGTCAAAGGCCGCCCAATGGCGCCAACGGGTGACGAGTGGGTTGCGGCTGTTGAATATTGGAATACCCTGCATTCTGACGAAGGCGCTCACTTTGATCAAGTTATTAGTATCAATGCAGATGACATCAAACCACAAGTAACTTGGGGCACATCCCCAGAAATGGTGATTGGTGTTGATGGCAATGTACCTGATCCAGACAAAGAAGTCGATCCAGTCAAGGCAGAAAGTATTCGTAATGCACTTAACTATATTCACCTAAAAGCCAACACACCAATCAATACAGTCGATATTGACAAAGTCTTTATTGGCTCTTGCACTAATTCTCGCATTGAAGATTTACGCGTGGCAGCCGCTGTCGCCAAAGGCAAATACATTGCTGACAATATCAAACTGGCTTTGGTCGTACCTGGCTCAGGTTTGATTAAAAAGCAAGCAGAAGACGAAGGCTTGGACAAGATATTTACCGATGCAGGGTTCGAGTGGCGCGAGGCGGGCTGCTCAATGTGCTTGGCCATGAATGCTGATAAGTTAGAGCCTGGAGAGCGTTGTGCATCTACCTCTAACCGTAACTTTGAGGGTCGACAAGGTCAAGGCTCATTTACCCATTTGGTCAGCCCTGCTATTGCCGCATCAAGCGCCATTGCAGGTCATTTTTCGGGGGTGAAATAATGGAAAAATTTACAACCTTAACCTCAATCTCAGCACCACTAGACCGAGCAAATGTAGATACCGATGCCATCATCCCTAAGCAATTTTTAAAATCGATTAAGCGCTCTGGTTTTGGCCCAAATTTATTTGACGAATGGCGCTATCTTGATCATGGCGAGGTTGGCATGGATAACACCAAGCGCCCACTAAATACAGATTTTGTTTTAAACAAAGCTCAGTATCAAGGTGCGAAAATCTTACTAGCACGTGAAAACTTTGGCTGTGGCTCAAGTCGTGAGCACGCGCCTTGGGCGTTAGAGGGTTATGGTTTTAAAGTGATTATCGCCCCAAGTTTTGCTGATATTTTTTATAACAACTGTTTTAAAAACGGCATCCTGCCTATTGTGCAAGACAACAGTGTGATGGATAAGTTATTTGAGTTTGAAGGTGAAATTACTATTGATCTTGAATCACAAAGTATTCATGCTAACGGTGAAAGTTATGCTTTTGAAGTAGATGCAGAACGCAAACGTCGCCTAATCAATGGCTTGGATGATATTGGATTAACCTTGCAATATGCAGATGATATAAAATCATTCGAAACAACTTATTTTAAAACCTATTCTTGGCTAAACTAACAACATGATTGGACGACTCAGCGGAAAAATTTTAGAAAAAAATCCACCTGAAATTCTACTTGAGGTGGGTGGTATCGGCTATGAAATCCTATGCCCTATGTCAACTTTCTACGAAATGGGTGCTGACACCAACCTAATGCTGCACACACACCTTCAAGTTAAAGAAGATGCGCACACGCTATATGGTTTTATCTCTAAAGATGAAAAAACCTTGTTTAGAGAGTTAATCCGAGTTAATGGTATTGGCCCTAAAGTTGCATTGGCTATTCTCTCTCATTTGAATATCGCCTCACTCATGAATGCTGTCGCAATGGAAGATGATGCACTACTGGCCAAGACGCCTGGCATTGGCAAGAAGACCGCACAGAAACTGATTGTAGAGCTTAAAGATCGATTAGAAAAATTAGAGCTGAGCAACACCCAACACCAAAAAATTACCGCCAGCAACGCTAATCCAAACACCCAAAAAGCATCAGCTGCTTTGCAAGCACTTGGGTTTAAACCTAAAGAAGCTGACAGAATGCTAAATGCCATCAATGATGATGCACTCTCAACTGAAGAGTTGATTCGACAAGCACTACAAAACAAATAATTATTTTGTAAAGCGTTTAACCCAATTTACAAAATCATAGTTAATCAAATACAAACACGGTAGTAACACCAATGTCATTACGGTACCAAATATCAACCCATAGCCAAGCGACAACGCCATTGGTTGCAAGATATAGTCAGTACCGCCAATACCATAAGCCAATGGGATAACACCCGCCAACGTTGTTAACGTTGTTAGCACCACTGCGCGTAAACGATCCTTTGCACCTTTAATGATAAACTCGTGTGCTGAAGCGGTAGCATCTAGTACTTTTTCTTTTAAATAATTAAGGTGTGAGACCAAAACTAAAGAGTCATTCACAATCACACCCACAAGAGCTAATGTACCTAAAATCGCAAAGAAGCTCAATGTTTCACCATGTAAGAAAAACGCCCAGATCACACCGATGACCGAAAAAGGAATGGCGCTAAGCACTAACAGTGGTTGCGTGTAAGAATTAAACAATAAAACCAATAACAAGAAAATACCAAAAATTGCCATCACAAACGCTCGCTTAAAGCTGTCCATTGATTGTGTGGTTTCTTTAGCACCACCTTCGCCAATCACACGAATATTGGGGAAGTTACTACTCAAATCTAGTCGCTCTAAAGCCTCATCCATCACACTGCCTACCGTGGTAATTTCATCATCAACACTGCCACTAACTAAGGTGGATCGCTGCCCGTTAAAGTGATTGAAATCTGGCTCGCCTTCGATTTGTCGAATGATGGAGAATTGCGAAATTGGTATTAAATGACCTTTTTTATTATTCACTTTTAAAGACTGAATAAAGTCTTGTGAGTGCTGTCCATCGCCAAAATATATCCTAAAATTCACATCGTTTTGACCGTCACGCATGTCAGTTACATCGATGCCGGTAAAGGCTGTCTTGAGGTATTGATTAACCACTGGGAAGTCGATTTCTAATCGGGCCATTTTTTCAAAATCAAGCACCACTTCAATACGCGCTTTACCCGGTTCATCATCACGATTAACATTATCTAAGCCATCAATCGATGACAAAATTTGTTCCAACTGATTGGCGGCGGATTGACGTTGGATGTTGTCACTGCCCACCAAGTTAATCTCAACATCTTCGCCTTGTGGCGGACCAGGCCGTCTAATAGAAAATTTGAGTTTTTCTGCCAATGTAATTTCACCTGCTCTGGCTTTAAGCTGTTTAAGTAAGGCTTTAGAGGTTTGTGATCTTTCACTTGATGGGGATAATTCAATGGTAAATCTGGCCACGTGAGTAAAGTATTTGCCTACATTAGAGGTCACTGACTCTAAGTCTTCACCCACCACTTCAGTGATTAGTGTTTCTATTTGCTCGCTAACTGACTCTGTGTGTTCGAGTGAACTGCCTGCTGGCATTTGTAATCTAGCACTAATAGTATCGACACCTATCGCGGGAAACAAAACAAACTTCATGTTGGTTTTAGCAAAATACAAAGATGCCGCTAATAACAGTGCAAAGGTTATAACCACGACATAGCGCCATTTGAGTACGGTACTTAAAAAGCCCTCAAACCAAACCTCTACCGCATCAAACCAATGGTTGGTTTTAATCTTCTCATGTGAACTCGCTAAGTGCGCCGGCAAAGCAATGGACACCTCTAAGAACGACAACACTAAAGCAAAAATCACCACAATCGGAATCACATAAATAAACTTACCCATGGTGCCATCCATTAGGAACATTGATGAGAACGCCAAAATAGTAGTGAGGATAGTAGTGATCACCGGCATAATCACATGTTTAAAGCCACGCTTTGCGGATTCAAACCGATCTTTGCCTTGTTGTTTGTGGTGATGAATACTTTCTGCCACAATGATAGAATCATCCACCACAATACCCAATACCAAGATCATCGCTGCCAATGAAACCAAGTTAATGGTTTCGCCACTTGCGCCGAGTAGCGCCACTGTACCGAGCAAGCTCACTGGTAAACTCACCGCCACCCAAAAAGCAGTTTTAAATGATAAAAAAGAACCCAATACAATCAGCACTAAAAGCAAGCCCATCATGCCATTATTAGTAACAATTTTTAGACGATTACGTACGTATTTAGACAAGTCAGTCGAATAAAAAATTTGCAACTGATTGTCATACTTGGCATTAAGATCGGTGATTTTTTCCTTGACCAAATCAACTGTAGTGATGACATCAGCTTGTTCTTGTTTACGCACTCGCAAAATAAAGCCTTTTTTACCATTCACACGAATGATAGATTTTTCCTCAACATTGCCATTTTCAATCTTTGCAATGTCTTTTAAACGTACGACTGGCCCCTGGAAAGTTGACTTAACAATAACATCGCCAACCGATTCAGCTTGGTCAAATTTGGCCAAGACTACAATAATTTTTTCATCCGTTCTACTGTGATTTTGGCCAACGGTGTAGCGCGTATTGCGCTTGGCAATAGCCTCTATAATTTGAGGCAAGGAAAGCTTATGTTGATAAAGCTTTTCAGGGTTGATTCTAATTTGTATTTCTCGATCTAAATAACCGTCTTTAACTACTTCAGAAACACCATCAACCAACTCAAGAGAATCGGCAATATTGTCGGTAATTTTCCTTAACTCAGCGTAAGACAAACCCTCAGCGCCAATACTTATTTTAATAACACTTTTTCTAGAGGTTTTTTGGTCACGAACGCTGGGTAAGCTAACCACTTCGGCTGGTAAAGATTTAATACGATTTACCGCATTTCTAATGTCTTGTTTAAGCGTGTCAATATCACTCACGTCTTGAGATAACGTTACGGTAATACTTGAGCGCCCCTCTCGAGAAACTGAAACAAACTTATCAATACCAGAAATATTACTGAGTTCGTCTTCAATAAGGTTGGTTACGTTTTGCTCCACATCCTCAGGTGAGGCGCCAGGATAGGCTGTTGAGATAGACATAACCTCAAAATCAACCGCTGGAAATTGGTCTCTTTGAATACTACTAAGCGCCAATAGCCCTACCGCGATTACACTTACGGTAAAGACTAATGCTAGTTTTTTTTGTTTAACAAAGAAATCAAGAATACTATCCATAACGGATTAGTATACCAACAGTGGTGCGTTTTGTTTTCTAGTCGACTTTTTTATTGCGTGTTCTTTTACGTTCAGTTTCGCCTAGAATACGCTTACGAATACGCGTGAAGTTTGGCGTGATTTCTACCAACTCATCATCATCAATAAACTCTAGGGCTTGCTCTAAATCTAGCTTAATTGCAGGTGTCAACGATACTGCTTCATCTGTACCAGAGGCACGTACGTTAGTTAGCTGTTTACCCTTCATGACGTTAATCACCAAATCTTTATCTCGTGCATGAATACCGACAACCATACCTTCGTAAACATCCGTATTATGCTCAACAAAGAATTTACCACTCTTTTGTAAGTTAAAAATCGCATAAGCAACTGCTTTACCTTGGTTCATAGAAATTAATGAACCATTAGAACGCTGGCCAATATCACCTGGCTTTTGTGGCTTATAAGCATCAAAAGTTGAGTTCATTAAACCGGTACCTGTGGTTGCGGTTAAAAATTCGGTTCTAAAGCCGATCAATCCACGTGCTGGAATGTTAAAGTCTAGTTTTACTCTGCCATTACCATCAGGCATCATGTTGGTTAATTCGGCTTTACGTTCACCTAATTTTTCCATAACAGTGCCTTGGTGTTGTGTTTCCACATCAACACTCAAATCTTCAAACGGCTCACAAACCACGCCATCGATTTCTTTTAAGATAACTTGCGGTCGACCCACAGCTAACTCAAAACCTTCACGACGCATGGTTTCAATCAAAATTGATAGATGTAATTCACCACGACCAGAAACAATAAATTCTGAAGGGTCTTCTGTATTAGCTACACGTAGAGCAACGTTATAAATTAGCTCTTTGTCTAGGCGATCACGGATGTTTCTTGAAGTAATAAATTTACCATCTTGGCCTGCGAATGGTGAATCATTAACACGGAATGCCATTGATACGGTTGGCTCATCCACGCTAAGTGGTGGTAAGGCCTCTGCATTCTCCACATCACAAATAGTGTCTGAAATAGAGATGCCTTCAATGCCCGTAATACAAGCAATGTTGCCCGCTTCAGCGCTGTTTGTTGAGATTTTCTCTAAACCCATAAAGCCCATCAAGTCAGCAACTTTTGCTTTGCGCTCAACGCCGTCAGCACCAACTACCATGACTTGTTGATTTTTCTTAATCGTACCACGAGTGATACGGCCAATACCAATTGCACCTACAAATGAAGAATAATCCAATGCGGTAATTTGCATTTGCAGAGGCGCCTCAATATCCACTTCTGGTGCCGCTACTTTTTCAATGATGGTTTCAAACATTGGTGTCATATCGCCTTCACGTACATCGTCTTCTAATGAAGCATAACCATTAATACTAGAAGCGTAAATAATAGGGAAATCTAGTTGCTCATCGGTCGCACCGAGTTGATCAAACAAATCAAATACTTGATCGATTACCCAGTCAGGGCGAGCTGCGTCTTTGTCAATTTTGTTAACCACTACGATTGGATTCAAACCCTGATCGAACGCTTTTTTAGTTACAAAACGTGTTTGTGGCATTGGGCCTTCTTGTGCATCTACTAATAAAAGCACTGAATCCACCATAGAAAGTACACGCTCCACTTCGCCACCGAAGTCGGCGTGTCCTGGAGTATCAACGATATTAATATGGTAATCATTCCACTTAATCGCTGTGTTTTTTGATGAAATGGTAATGCCACGCTCTTTCTCTAAATCATTAGAATCCATCATACGATCAGTTGACTCAAAACGCTCATCAAAGGTTTGAGACTGCTCAAGTAGCTTATCAACCAAAGTGGTTTTTCCATGGTCAACGTGTGCAATAATGGCGATATTTCTAAGTTTGGTATTCATACGGATTAAGTGAATGCGAAAAAGGCACTATTATCCCGTAAAATACCCTTCAATATTAGAAATTATTGATATAACTATTTATGGGTAAAAAAAGCAGTTCTGGTCGTTGGATGAGCGAACATCTAAGTGATGAATATGTAAAAAAATCTCAAAAAGAAGGTTACCGCTCACGTGCCGTTTACAAACTCACTGAAGTGATTGAGAAAGACAAGTTCATTAAACTAGGTTCTCGTGTACTTGATTTAGGTGCTGCACCTGGCGGCTGGAGTCAAGTCGCTATTAAAATGGCGGGCAAATCAGGTCAGGTAATTGCCAGTGACATTCTTGATATTGAGCCTATTGATAATGTCGATTTTTTGTGTGGTGATTTTACCGAAGACTCGGTTTATGAGGAATTATTACAACTCACCAAAGGTCATAAAATGGATGTCGTGCTCTCAGATATGGCACCCAACATGAGTGGTCAACTTTCTGTTGATATCCCTAAGTCTATGTATTTGTGTGAATTAGCACTTGATATGGCAATTAAAACACTCGCGCCAAAGGGTTATTTCTTTATCAAAGTATTTCAAGGTGATGGGTTTGATGGGTTTGTTAAAGCTTGCAGAGAGGTATTTGTTAAAGTCACCATTCGCAAACCCAAAGCATCAAGAGCGCGCTCTAAAGAAGTATATCTTTTAGCGAATACGCTAAAATAACTGTCTATGCAAAATTTTGAAGATATTCAAAACCTAGTCCAAGACGATATTAAGAAGACTGATCAAGTATTAATTGATCATCTTAGTTCTGACGTGGCGCTAATTAACCAAATGAGTGGTTATATTATTAACGCCGGTGGTAAGCGATTACGTCCACTGCTTTTACTACTTTGTGCACGCGCTACTAATTATCAAGGCAATCATCACCATCTAATGGCAGTCGTGATTGAGCTTATTCATACAGCCACTTTATTACACGACGACATTGTTGACGAATCCAACACACGTCGAGGCAAGGAAACTGCCAACGAAGTTTGGGGTAATGCCGCCAGTGTCTTAGTGGGTGATTTCCTATATTCTCGCGCCTTTGAGATGATGGTAAAGCCTGATTCAATGCGCATTATGAAGCTTCTTTCTAAAGCTACCAATGAAATTGCCCAAGGCGAAGTCATGCAACTGCTTAATTGCCAAAATTCCGAATTAACTGAAAAAGAATACTACCGAGTAATTGAGAGAAAAACCGCTGTACTGTTCCAAGCAGCAACACAAATTGGTGCTATTTTATCCGATGCCAACGAAGCACAAGAGCTAGCACTGCGTGACTACGGTTTGCATTTAGGTAATGCTTTTCAAATTATTGATGACGTGCTTGATTACGAGTCTGACAGTGAAACCATGGGCAAAGAAGTGGGTGACGACCTTGCTGAAGGTAAGACCACACTGCCGATGATCTATGCGCTTGAAAACACCTCTGGTGAACAACGTGAATTATTGACTAGCGCCATTGAAAATGCAGATAATTCTAATATTAAGCAAATCATCAGTATTCTTCAATCAGTAAAAGCTTTTGAATACACCCGATCAAAAGCGCAGGAATCTGCCAATTTGGCCAAACAATCCCTGCAAACACTTCAGGATTCAGACTATAAAGAAGCACTCACTCTATTGTGCGACTTATCCCTACAGCGTAAATCTTAATGCTCACAACTGAGTTAAAGACTCAAATTCGTCAATCATTCGAAGCTGCTAAAAACGGCATGCCTGATTTCAAAATCAGACATGCACAAAATAAAATGATTGCAGAAGTCTCTAAAACTTTATCAGGTGAATACCCTGATAGCAACCCAATTCTGTGTGTTGAAGCACCAACGGGTACAGGTAAAACCATGGCTTACTTACTTAGCGCTATCCCAATTGCCAAAGCCAGAAAAAAGAAACTGATTGTCTCTAGTGCGAATGTCGCCCTACAAGAGCAACTACTCAACAAAGACATACCCGAGTTACAAAAATACTGCTCTATCGACTTTGAATATGCCTTAGTTAAAGGTCGCTCTCGTTATGTTTGCGTACGTAATTTAATTAATTTGGTTGAAGATAAGTCTAGTGAAAGTGAGTTGTTTGATAACGCTGCGTTGTGGGATGCCCCGCCGGGCAAGTATCAGCTCGATCAACTTGGCGATATGCTTAAAGATTATTCTGGAAAAAATTGGAATGGTGAAATAGATGACTTAGATCAAACGCCAGATCATTCTTTGTGGTCAAAAATCGCTTGTAATCGCTTTACTTGTACGGCTAAAAATTGTGAGTTTTATAACGATTGTGCTTTTTTCAAAGCACGTAAAAGAATCACCAAGGCCGATGTGATTGTGGCTAATCATGATCTGATTTTGGCCGATCTTAGTACCGGCAATACCGTATTGCCAGATGTTGATGAATCTATCTATATCTTTGATGAGGCGCACCACCTTAACCATAAAGCTTTATCGCATTTTTCACTCAGTGCCGGTACCGAATTTATCAAAACCAGTATTAGGCAAACCCAAGGCGTAAGTGATCAAGTGTGTAAATTAACACAGCAAGATACCCTTGATATCCCAATTAAATCAATTGATGATTACTTAAACGATCTTATTCAGTTGTTAAAAAATCTTGACTTTGATGAAGACACCTATTTGTTTGATCAAGGCATTGTCGATGAGCCAATACAAGCCATTTGTCAAAACTTACGCACAACCATTAGTGGTGTTCACACGCAATTTAGCACCCTAAAAGAATCTTGGTCAGATTATCTTAAAATTAAAATGATCGACAAAACCATCGCCGACCCACTCAATAATGCTTTGGGTGAATGCGAACAACACTTATCTTCTATTTTATTATTACTCTCTTCTTTTCTGCAAGTTGATGAAGCTGGGCAGGCGCCTCATTCTCGTTGGGTTGAAAAAACTATTTTGGCCAACAAAAAAACCAACTATATCCTTAGTAGTGCACAAATCGATATCTCTAATAACTTAGACCAACTTATTTGGTCAAAAGTTGCCGGTGCAGTACTAACATCAGCCACCTTGTCATCACTCGGTAGTTTTAATCGACTCAATCAGCAGCTAGGATTGGTGAAAACAAAAAATCAATATCTGCGCCTGCCTTCACCCTTTAGTTTTGATCAAGTAGATTTTATTGTCGCAAACTTTAAAAATAACCCAACTCAGGTATATGAACACACGCAAGAAGTCGCCGCGCAACTGCTAGAACGTATTGACCCTAGTGAAGGCTCATTGGTGTTGTTTGCTTCTAATAAGCAAATGCAAATGGTGGCTGATTTGGTAGAACAAAAACTTGGTTGTGATTTATTTGTTCAAGGCGAATTTTCTAAAAAACTCATTTTAGAAAAACACACCAACCTACGCAAACAAAACCAAGGTAGTGTGATTTTCGGGCTTGATAGTTTTGCCGAGGGGGTTGATCTTAAAGGTGACAATCTCACCCATGTGGTGATTGTAAAGCTACGCTTTAGCGTACCCAACTCGCCAATTGAAAAAACCACACAAGACTATCTACAATCTCAAAATCGTAATCCGTTTATGGAAATCTCACTACCTGATGCATCGCTTAGATTGATTCAGGCTTGCGGTCGACTGATCCGCACCGAAACCGATACGGGGAAAATTACGATTTTTGACAATCGACTAACAACTAAGTTTTATGGCAAGCAATTACTTAACGCTTTGCCAGGTTATAACATCGTAGTTGAGTCATGAAACACTTTCCAAAAATCTTCGATTTTCGTCTGAGTGCTTAATACTTTTTCTGGTGAGCAGAAAAAGTACCCAAAAAGAACTCACCCTAATAAAATTACCAATTCACACTAAATCTCATTCGTTGTATTTTCTAAACTCGCTACGCTCAAACACCGAAAATACAGCCACTCATTTCGACAAGTGTTTATTGATGAATTTTATAAAGGGATGTGATGCGAGCTTATCTCTGTATCTCTTTTGTAAAAACAGGCTTTATCTTTTCAACCGAATTTAAAATCCACTGAAAGTATTCTTCCCATAAATTAGAGCTACTCAAATCAAAATTATTATTTCTAACTTGTATTCTTGATGCTTGCTTGTCTGGTAATTCCATCCAGTTAAACTCAACACCTGATTGCCTTTCTATTTCCTCTTTTCTATTTTCAAGTTTATAAAACAATTCTTTAGAATTTGAAATATACACCTCAACACTACAGTACCTATCTCTACTATGAATTATTAAAGTTAAGTATGCTTTTTGGCCAAAACCTAAGCTCAAGTCATACCAATGTCTAGCTCTGGGAGACCTAATGTTAAATGTTGCATTGCCAGAAGAAACAAATTCATTAAAATTTGTCCAAAATTCTAATTGAAGCATTTGCAAATCTGTCGCCTTGTTTTGAGAAGATTTTTGCAATGCTTTAGCCCAGTTATTCGGCTTAGAGATAGTACTGAACTTAGGGGCAAGTTGGGAATCACCTATTTTCCACAACTCAATATTAATTGCGAAAAAATTAACTTCTTCTTTAGTGTTGTCGTTTAACCAGTCTATAGCCTGCTTGTGCTCATCTCTTACATCCTTCACAATCCAAATTATAATCTCTGCATCAAAGCCAGAAGCGTAGGTAATAATTTTTCCAAGATGGTCATGGTCTGTAGATTCTAATTGATTTTCGATAACTATTTTTCTATTGCCACTTTCTTCTTCTGCAAGAATATCTACATTAAATTTTCCAACACTTGCCTCTGTTTGTATTAAAGATATTTCAATACCTATCTCATCACTTAAAATCCTTAAATTTTCGGGCTCCGCCAGCCAATTTGTAAAATTTAAAGCCTCGTGTTTCTATGCCTCTCTAAGGTTTATCCTTTCTAATTTACCAAGTTTTTTCATAATTTATAATTTTAATTTTTTCACAATAATACCACTTGCATACCCCTTTAAAAATAAATCCAAGCATTCTTATTGAAGTGAATGGCTGGTTTTTCGGTGTTTGAACGCAGTGAGTTTAGAAAAACCAATGAACGAAATTAGAAAGATTGAGATTGTTTTTAGGGGCGAACTCTTTTTGGATACTTTTTCTATTCGCTAGAAAAAGTATCAAGACCTAAAGCAAAAATTCAAAGAATTTTTGAAAAGGGTTTAACCAAAAAATATCGGAAATTATCAAAATGACTCATCAAAACACCAAATCACCATCACTCCCATCCCAAAAACAGCAGTTTAAAGGCCTAAAACAGCCTATTTAGTCGATTTTTTACTCAAAAACAAAGCCTTACCAAGGTAATACGAAAAATTTCGGAAATTTTACAAATGAAGCATTTTTGACTAAAAACGCCAGAAAGCTTTATGTAATAACGCCATTAGCGTTAATATTTCTAAACGACCGAGCAACATTGAGAAACTCAAAATCCACTTAGCGGTATCGCTCA
>Ga0209576_1001114_pt1 | contig 14063 bp, 14 predicted proteins | sample SaaInlV_DNA_135m_FD_184686 | JGI IMG/M metagenome (GOLD analysis project Ga0209576, IMG submission 184686) | Marine microbial communities from expanding oxygen minimum zones in the Saanich Inlet - SI075_LV_DNA_135m (SPAdes) (version 2) | ecosystem: Environmental > Aquatic > Marine > Unclassified... | reverse complement strand
CACCATACTTCTCCAGCGAGGTGTCGTTAAACATCTGAATATATCGCTCTAACCCCACAATATCCCAGTCTGGGAATGGCAAGCTATCCAGGTCCCAAATATAGTTATCCCGATCCTTGACCACCACCGCCCCCTGGTGACGATGGGCCAGCCCCCCAATCTCCTCCAGCGAGATAAAGTCTCCTCCGTTGAGTGCATGCAGTAGCGAGAGCAGGGTCACCTCTCCCTCTCCCTCCACCAGATAGTCAATATGGAGATCCTCCATGGTCTCTTCAATCATCAGCGTCGGATGGCCACCTCCGATTACTACTGGTGTTTCATGATTAACCTCTTTTACCACTTCCGCAATATAGTGTGCCCACTGATGGGCATAGACATACATCGATGAGATTCCAACCAGATCATAATCATGTTGCTGCAGACGCTCTTGAATAACCGACTTAAGGATCTCTACCGTTCCTTCATCTTCACGAAAATAGAGATCCAACTGCGGATCAAACATCTCAACATCATATCCTCCATCTCTCAGGCTAGAGGCCAAATAACCTATTCCCAGAGGGATATTGATGACCTCAGCAATATTGGCATTGATTGATCCCCCTCCACCACTCCATAACGTAGCCGGACATTTCACCAGCAAAATCTTATTATAACGACGCCCACCTTCCACATAGAGATCAGACAGTTTTACATCCTCTTTACTCGATTTTGAACGGGAGATGCTTTTCTGAAGCTGAATTCTGTTTGAAACTTTTTTCATCTTAAATGACTCCAATCTCTATTTTCTGTTTCTTATGGTGCTATTGTAACCAAGCATGAACATGCCACATTGCATTCATTACTTGGTCCTCCTCACTTAAGTTCACTATTTTCTTACATTCAAAACGGTCAAAACTCTTCTCAAAGAGATGATAGATATCCTCTCTGTCTGCAAAAAAAGTTAACCCTGCTTCAGAAAATACCGGATCTGAAAAATGGTTGAATGCATGGTGAGAGAGTTCAACACCTGTACGATGTGCCGGATGGTCCCAGGCCAACATCACTGAGACAAACTCTCCTCCCGGCCGTAATACACGCACCACCTCATCATGCATACGTTCTATCTCTGACTGGGTGTTGTGGGTAATCGCAATTCGATCAATCACTAGATCAAAAGAGCCTCTCTCCCAGGGAAGATCCACAATATCACCAACCTGAATATCGGCCTCTAGATTATCCCCTGCAAGATATTTTTTTGCGCACTCAACTGCGGTCTCTGAAATATCAATACCGGCACACTGAAAGCCCTCTCGCGCCAGAAACCAGAGGTTGTTCCCCGACCCACTTCCCACTTCAAGCACCCGCAGTTGAGATCGATCTCGACCAGAGGACCAGCGAAAAACATCACTGACTACCGTATCATACGGATATCGATTCAGTTGCCGCCCTTTTGCATAAACATTTGTTTCCCAAATACTCATCCAGATATTCTCTAACGTAACTTGTCTAACGTGATACCCAATAAGATCCCGTTGATCCTGCGATCACCATACAAGACATTATCTTTAATCACCCCCTCTACTGCATACCCCGCCTTTTCAAAGGCACGTACTGAACCACGATTAATCTCAAAACAGCCTGCAGAGATTTTCTCAACACCCAACACCTCAGACACATATTCAGTAAGGCATTGAATCGCCTCTGCCGCAATTCCCTTTCCCCAATACGCCCGTTCCCCAATCACAATCCCGATATCTCCACGCAGGTGTCTTCGATTGGTATAGGTAAACTTGATATTTCCTATATGCTGGTCACTCTCTAGGTCATAAATTCCATACAAATAACTATTCGGATCATCCTCAGCCGACTGCACAAATGCACACACTGAGGCGTAACTCTGCTGTTGATATTTACTCTCTAAATACTCATTCACCTCAGGGTCATTCATCCACGAGACATAGCGTTCCGTCACATCTGGAACATGCATCACTTTCAAATAGACCCTTTCACTCTCTAATCGCATTATTGACCTCTCTCACTAATAAAAACGTTGTGCAACATCATACTATGCAAACCTCTGAATTTTGAGAAATCACATACTTAAAACATCAACAAGCACGATTTATGCCGTATAACCCTCTGCCACCTCATTATCTATTGGACACTTTCTTCACCCACCAAACATGTCTCAATAAATAACTTATGATTCAGCATCTTGAGAACCTATCAACTACGCTTTCATGCGGTTATACTCTACTCAACACCCCATCTCCTCTAACCCCATACAACCCGCTTAAACCTCAAATATCGTGTATCATCCAGAACTTGTTTGCCACCCTGAGTGCAATCTTGCCGAATCCCCACTCTGGGACCCCGATACCAATACCCTTTATTTTGTTGATATCAAAGATGCTATGCTCTACGCACAGCGCGCCAATGGCACGCTAGAACAATGGTCTCTCTCTAGGCAGACTGGGGCAATTGTATTGAACCGATCTGGTGGGTTGATTGCGGCACAACAACACCGTTTTGTCCGCATCCACCTCTCCCCTTTTCGCGAAGAAGAGATTGCCTCCACCTGTAACGAACCAGGCCATAACCGTTTTAATGATGGCAAGTGTGACCCACAAGGGCGCTTCTGGGCTGCAACAATGGATGACAACTGTAAGATATCCTCCGGATCTATCTGGAGTCTAGACCCTCAGCTCAAGGTAAGAAAGCATGCTTCCGGCTATATCGTAGGCAATGGCTTTGGCTGGAACCTAAAAGGTACACGTATGTACTTTACCGACAGTGAAGAGGGAAAAATCTACACTTGGTCATTCGATAGTGCCTATGGTGAATTGGGAGAGAGAACTCTCTTTGTCTCTGTTGCCTCGGATCTCGGACTCCCAGATGGTCTTTGTGTTGATGCAGAAGAGCATGTCTGGAGCGCCCACTGGGATGGCGCAAGAATCACCCGTTACCGTCCTGACGGAACTGTTGAACGTACAGTCTCTCTCCCTGTTCCACGCCCTACCTCTCTTGCATTCGGTGGTAATAATTTTTCCACTCTGTTTATCACCACTGCACGTCATCAATTAAGTGAAGAGCAGTTACGCGAAGCCCCTCTCTCCGGAGCTATTCTCTCAATCAATTGCGAGGTCCCCGGCTTACCCTCTGCCCGATTTGGCCACCAAGACTAAGGAACCTCTGAATAAGTCATGTGTAAATGCCTAACGCCCATAGCGCCCAATATCTTCGTTGCTCGACCTCGTTCCTCGGTTGAAAACCTTGCTAATAACCTGCTACAAGGTGAATTGCGCTTGCGCAAGAGAAGGTGCCCTGGGGTATTGGCTGCGATCTTCGCCTTGATCTTGGGCGCTATGGACGTAATTCAAATTACCCAGACTTGTTCAGAGGTTCCCTAACCATGCCCTTTCCCACCATCGCAATCATCGGCCTCGGTACAATGGGCCTCAACCTTGCTCTCAACTGCAAGGATCACAATATCCCGGTATTTGGTTATGACCCCGACCCAGAAAAACAGGGGCCATTTAAGCAGAACAGGGCTGGTACACTATTTAATAACCTTGAACCATTAATCGAGGCATTGCCTACCCCCAGAACTGTACTTCTTTTGATACCCGACAGTGTATTTACAGAAGTCTATCTGCAGCGACTGCTCTCTCTTTTAAACAGGGGGGATCTCATCATTGATGCGGGTAATGCCCACTACAAAAGAACTGAATCCTTCCAGCAGATTGCCGCCTCTAATGAGATTCATTATGTTGGCATGGGTATCTCCGGGGGTGCGGAGGGGGCGCGGAATGGTGCTGCTATTATGCTCGGAGGCGCTTCCGGTGTAGTCACAACCCTGCTCCCTCTGCTCACACCATTGGCAGCCAAAGCAGAAGATGGTCAACCTTGCATTACCGCTGTTGGCCCCTCAGGTTCAGGACATTTCGTCAAAATGATCCACAACGGGATCGAATATGCCGAGATGCAGATCCTTGCCGAACTCTGGCTCTACCTACACACTGTTTGCGGCTTCACACCACAGCAGGTTGCCGCTGTATTTATGGAGTGGAACCAAACAGAACACTCCTTCCTGCTAGAAACTGCTGCCACTGTTTTGTCTGCACAGGATACTGAATCAAATACCCCCCTAATTGAACAGATTGCCGACCACTCCAACCAGAAAGGGACCGGTCAATGGTCTGTTATGGCCGCCCTGGAGTATGGTATACCAGCGCCCAGTATTGCAGAGGCTGTTTTCTGCCGTCAATTGAGTAATTGTCCCACGCTACGTGACCAGGCACTATCCATCGGTTCCGCACATTCAGCTAAGCGACAGGAAGAACTGGTTCAATTTGCCCATTCTGCCTATATCGGCGCCCAGTTGTCTGCCTACACACAAGGGTTCTCCATCATAGTACAGGCCAGTCAAACAGAACATTGGGGAGTTAACTTGCAGCAGCTGGCTAACGGATGGAGAAATGGCTGCATCATTCGGGGCAGACTCATTGAAGAGGTTGCAACAGCCTATGCGCAGCAACCGGCTTCCACCCACTTATTACAAATGGAGCTGTTTAATACTCAAATACATTCAATACATGATAACTGGAAGCAGTTTATTGAGGTATCCATCCAAAATCAGCTGGCAACTCCGGTGATCAGCACTTCACTCTTTTATGTCCACGGTTGGCATAGCACCCAGTTAGGAGCCAACTTGATTGAGGGAATGCGAGACTGCTTTGGGGGACATGGATTCTCAAAGAAGGGGGCTTCATCACCTCAACACTACAACTGGCAACCCTCATGAACCCACTGCAAACACTATGAGCAATATTCTACTGATGGGGGTCAGTGGTTCTGGCAAGACGCTGATCGGTCAACTACTGGCTGAACGCCTCCAATTTGATTTCATAGAGGGTGATCATTACCACAGTGCAGAGAATGTTGCGCTCATGCGGTCCGGCACCCCTCTGGGGGATCAGCAACGACTCACATGGCTTGAAACACTTGCAGACAAGCTCTCTAAAAACCATCAGGCCATCCTTGCCTGCTCTGCGTTGAAAGACCGATATCGAAAGCTGCTGCTAAGAGAGTGTGAAAGTTGTCAAATTGTCTGGCTTCACGCTTCTACAGCAGTACTGCAACAACGCATCCACAACCGAGATAACCACTTCTTCCCTCCTCAACTACTCAGCAGTCAACTTGACACACTGGAGCCACCTGAAGATGCCATTATGGTTGACAGCAATACTGAACCTTATCTTATTGTTGGTGAGATTCTGCAACAGATCTCAGCTTGAGATACTCTGCGGTTCTCGAATATAGTAGAAAAACTCCTCATGGGTCGCCATTGGAAAACAGGATTGGACGATGGGGGTCATATCATGCTCAACCCCAATCTGCTTAAAACCTAAGCGGCGATTGAGCTGCTGCACAAAACGGTTCTCTCGATGGATTACAGCAACCCAAGCAAGTTCTGGAAATGTAGCACTGGTAATTTTAAGCTGTTGATTCAAAGCATATATTGCATCTATTGCGGTACAACATTTAGAACAGACAAACCATCCCCCAATAAGCACCTCAACCCCCTCGACCAGTTGATTTTGATGCCATATATAGAGCAGAGATTTTCCTTTTTTCTCAAGCAGGTAAGAGGATCTTCTATTCACTTGTAACCACCAAATGTAGTGTTGCAGGCGACTCATTCTCTCTTTAACCGTCATTTTGATCAGGTTGAAGCCGAGGTTACGTGCATCCACATAACGATTCACATTCCGGTCATCAACAGAAGAGAGTTGATAACCTTCTTCTATACTTTCCTCTTTTTGCAGAGCTTCACCATCTGTTTGTTGCGAGAGCAGCTCTCCCTCAATCAGTCGCACTATTGCATCAGCAACACGCTTAACCCCCAACCCATCAACCTGCACACTGGCTGGTTGTTGATAGAGATGCCGAAGACGGTCTATTTTCGACAACATCACCCAAATCAATTTGGCAAGATCTGGATAATCATCCGGTTGCAGGCGGTTGAGATGGAAATAGTGACCCAACGCCTCCAAATCAGCCAACTCGTTATACTGGTTATCACTGATCGAGAAAGTCAAAGCGGGAATACGCAGCGCTAAGGCCTCGAACAGTGTTCCACCCGCAGCACCAACATAGAGATCGGTATGGCTCAATGATTCAAACAGCCCATCTTGATTAATAATCGGTTCAACCGCTGTGTGCTGCTGACTGAATGTAAGCAGCTCCTGCTGATGGGTCGCGTAAGGGCCTACAACCGGACGAATCATACAGTTTAAATCTTGCGGCTGTTGCTCAACCAGATGCTGCATCAACTCAACCAGCATTGTGAGATCCCCACCCCCCCCCAGATTTAACAGCAGACTCAATGAAGTCGTTTGCTCCATCTCCACAGTCGTTCTGGCTGTATTCGTAAAGCGGTCATCCATCAAGATATATGCAGGACCTAACAGGCGCATACAGTCAGCAGGGACTTTATCCTGATATCGTTGAACGGTCTGTTTCCCCTCCCACTTTGCATCAACCAGCAACTGGCAATCATGGGGGTCACGGCCCCTGTCATCCACCACAACCAATGGCGCCCCCAGATTGCTCACCGACTGCTCCCATACTGCAGTAAGTCTATAATCATCCACCAATACAGCTTCAACCTCTTGCGGGGCCACACCCTCCATCTGTTTCAGAAAGCAGATCGCATCTTCGCTCTCAGAGACAAAACCGATCTCACTGCTATAGAGCGCATGCAGAGAAAATGTATTCAGAAAACCGGAGAGTTGTTCATTCTCATGATCCACTACGAAGAGAATCTCAAAACCAAGCGACTGCAAGCGAACTGCCAAACGGCGACAGCGCAACAGGTGTCCAATTCCTATCGTTGAAGAGGCGTGGGTACGAATCACGATCATTGCTTATTGATCTCCCTGCAGTGCTCTAAGTTTTGCGCTCAATTCCATTCCTAACCCATTCAGTTCATCCTGTAATGCCATCTTATCCACCTTGCCTGATGCTGTCATGGGTAACTGTTCTCTGAAAAAATAGCGCAACGGGTGCTGGTAAGGAGAGAGCTTTTCACGCACACAACCTCTCAGCGCTCGTTCAAGTGTTCTTGGATCTCCCTCTCCGACCACAATCGCAACTGCAACCTCTCCCAGGTAGCTATCATGAATTCCCACCACCACTGCTGTGGTTACATTCACTTGCTCACTAAGCACAGACTCAATATCGGATGGATAGATATTCATACCTCCAGTGACAATAATCTCTTTCTTTCGGTTTACAAAATAGAGATAACCCTCACTATCCAGATATCCCAGATCCCCTGTATGAAAATAGCCTTCGATAAAGGAGCACTCTGTAATCTCTGGCAATCGATAGTAGCCTGGTGAAGCCAGAGGGGAAGAGACCAGAATCTCTCCAATCTCTCCATCGGGCAATTGCTCACCCTGAGCATCAATGATACGTAACTGTACACCAGGACACGGTACTCCTACAGAACCTGGATGCGCTAACGCCTGCTTCCGATTCAGGTCTGTTGCTGTTGCAACCTCTGAGGCACCATACATCTCATGGAAGTCACACTCTAATGCATCAAACAGTCGCTGTTTCACATCGCCGGAGATCGCTGCCGAAGAGCTGACCAGACAACGTAGTGAGACAAAACGGGCTGACTCTTCTGTCAACAGGCTAACCAACTCATGCAGATGGGAGGAGACCGGTATGGTGAAGCTGACCTGTTGCCGCTCCACCAGATCTGCCCAGCGGTTTGCAGTGAAGCGCGTCAACTGCACCAGCGTCGCACCTAACAGCAGTGGCAATAAGGTTAAACGTTGCCCAAGCGAGTGAAAGAAGGGGGAGGCACATAAGATACGGTCATTTGCTGTAACTTGATAGGACTGCTCTGCCTGTCTTGCCCGGTTCAACTTATTCTGCTCTGAAAAGATAATTGGCTTTGGATCACCTGTCGATCCCGAGGAGAGGGTAATCAAAAACGCCTCATCATGAGAGTAGCTTCCATGCGCCGTCTGATCCAATTCAATGGCTGGTGGTGCCACCTCTGCAAAAGGCTTAACCACTATTTTCTGCAAACTTTTCCCCATTTTCTCAAACAAATACTCAGTCGCTGGCTCGGCAATAATCACATTAGCATCTACTGCATCGATCAGATGGTGCAACTGCGACACTTGCAATGTTGGATTGAGAGGGATGATTGGTACACCCAGTCGATTGAGCGCCAGAACAATAACAGGAACCCGCTCTCCTTCATGCAGGCAGAAGGCAACCCGGCTTGACGCCGTTTTAACCACGGAGGAGAACTGCTGTACACGCGCATCAACAGCCTCTATCAACTGCTGATAACTGAGTACCTTGCCCTGCTCATTTACAACTGCCGCTTTATGCGGGTTCTCTGCAGCATGGCGATGGACGGTAGCGTAGATCTCGCCCATTAATCAAGCTTCTCCACCACTAATTCACTCAGTCCTGCAATCGTCTGCATCGATTCGTTGGTTAACTCATCTGCTGAAAAGGCAATTTGAAACTGTTCTTCGACATCTGTAATAAAAATAAGCAATGAAAAAGAGTCCAGCACTCCACTGGTCACAAAGTTGTACCCCCCATCAGTTGAACCCAATGATTCCCCTGATGCCTGAGACAGCAGCTCTACAATTTGAGCTGACACTTCTGTTTGATGACTCATGCCCTACTCCCTTTAACCTATTTCATTAATGAGCCGCCATTCACATGCAGCGTAGTACCGGTGACATAGTTTGACATATCTGATGCGAGAAACAGAGCACATTCACCCACCTCTTCCGGCTCTCCCAACCTTTTCATGGGTACTCCATTCCGTAACCGTTCACGCGCAGCCTCTGTCATACTCTTTGGCATATCTGTGTCAATAGAGCCCGGCGCAATAGCATTGATACAGATATTATACGCCGCATACTGGTATGCCAAGTGGCGTGTCAATGCCGTCAACCCCCCTTTAGATACCTCATAGCTAGGTGATGCACTGGGGTGTGGCATATGGGCCATTTGTGAGGTCATATTTATCACCTTACCATGCTTCTGCTTACGCATATCAGGCAAAAACTGACGACACATGTAGAAGGCGCCGTGCAGGTTCACATTGATCACCCGATGCCAGTCATCCAGATCCAACTCTTCAAAAGGGGCACGGGTAATGGTTCCTGCACAGTTCACCAGAATATCTGCTATACCAAAGGCCTCTTTGCATGCCGTGTAGATTGACTCACAAAAATCAACTTCTGACACATCTCCCAATAGAGTAATTACCTTAACACCATAGACCTCTGCCTCTTGCTGTACGGCAGCCAATGCATTCTGATCTTTCAGACAAACCAACACCAGAGAGGCACCTTCACGCGCGAAGGTCAATGCAACATCACGCCCTATCCCGCGAGATGCACCCGTAATAACAGCAACTTGTTTTAATAGTTTATGATCCAACACAATTTTCTCACAGGTTTTTTGAATATAAAAGACTCACACTAAACTCACCAAAACACAACATTACAGAACAAACCCCGCTTGAACCGATGGCGGCACAGACTGAACACGATCAACTGTAGATTTATCTAAATATGGATACAGAGAATCCATCTCTGACCCATACCTGACAAACAAAGATTGAGCAGCTTCAGAGGTGTTTATTTGATCAACCGCAAGTTGAAGATCACGAAGTGCCAAATCATCTTTCCCCAGCTTATCGTATGACAAAGACCTCATATAAAGTGCGACAATATGAAATGGGTAACTATTAAGCACCATATCAGTGAAATAGTCTGCCGCCCTCTGATAGCGCTCCTGAAGAAAATTTCGATTTCCGAAAAAATTAGTGTAGATATTCACATCATATACAAGATCTGTTAACTCCTGGCTTGTAATATCTTCTGAATCAAACTGTCGACTTGCATATCCACAACGATCCCAATCAATATTTTGAGGATCAACCAAACCTACCTCTGCAAACTGATCAAACATTTCTGTCCCCGGCAGTGGAAGTGCCACAAACACCTGTATCCAGTCTATGTCGATTGTCTTTATATAATCAATCGTTTGCTGCATATACTCTTTCGTCTCTCCAGGAAAACCAAACAAGATATTTGTCTCAACTCTGACTCCCTGATTTCTGCTATAAGATATAAGTTCTCTAGCTTTATCCAGATCAACTTTCTTCTTAATCAAATGCTCTTGTGAATATTCTGATCCTGACTCGATCATAATCCTCACATAACCAAATCCTAATGCAAAAATAGAATCCAACAGATCAAAATTCATCACCCTTACACTTAACCCGCTTGGCATATAAAAAGTTAATCCATCATTAACACCTCTCTCTACAATTTCTTTAGAAAGACTCATGAATTTTTTCTTTCTTGCTGCAAACAGATCATCCCATAAAATTATATTATTAAAACCACATTCATCCCTCAAATACAGGAGGTCATCTATAATTCTTTCATTTGATTTGCTTCGTATAGAGCTACCATGAATGATCATTGATGCACAGTATGTACATTTAAAGGGGCACCCCCTGTCCATCATAACGCCAATAGATCCGCTATCGTTTCCACTGGCAAATTTTTTATAATTATCTAAATCCAATAGATCATATGCCGGCAAACCAATCTCGTCTAAATTCTCTAATACCTCACCAAAATCCGCTTTAATTTTTCCTGACTCAGACTCAAACAAAGATTTTTTTCTATCGTATATACCTTTACAGTTAGCTGAAAATTTTCCGCTCTCTAAATACCCGGAAACGAATGTATAGAATGACAGTTCAGATTCTCCTGCAAAAATAAAGTCTACCTCATCTGAGTCTTTAAAAACCTGAAAGCAGTAAAATGTAACATGCCCACCACCGAGAACAATAACTGCATCTTTCCATTTGGATCTAATATATTTCATTAATTCCAATACAGCCAGGTATGAAGAAGAAAAAAGAATTGAAACCCCTACAATATCCGGGACAATAGAAACATTATTCAATTCATTTATATAAAACTCCTCGTAGGATATACCTTTATTTCGACTCTCTGATTCCTCACCATATAGATAAAGATCCTTTGCACAATCTAAAATCTCAAATTTTAGATTGTCATTTTTTCCTCTTACAAAAGATGCCAGCTCTATTAAACCAGTTGGAGTTTCGAATCTTGGTATCTCTGTACTTACCCCCCCCTGAAGAAGCTCCTCCTGCTGATACAGAGGCATAGAACTAGGACTAATTAGTAATATATTGACATCATCTTTCTTCATTTTATTCACCAATATAAGTCATAAACACAATAAATATTTATCAATACATCAATTCAGTCAGGCAGAACACCCAATACAACGCCATCCACTCTCCCCCCCTCAAAATAATTATTTTTCCTCAACACCCCTTCAATCTCATAACCAGACTTTTGAAATGCTCTTATAGATCCATAATTATTAGCATGGCAGCCAGCAGAAATTTTTTTTAACTTCATTACATCAAAACCAAAATATGTAATTATTTTTATAGCCTCAGTTGCAACTCCCTTCCCCCAATAACTTCTATTTCCAATCATAATTCCAACCTCACCTCTTTGATGAAAAAAGTTCGAACAATAAATTTTAATATTCCCAAGGTGCTGTTTGTTTTCTTTATCAATAATAGCAAATAAATATGCATCATCATTATAAAATAACCCATTAACAAATTTTCTTACTGAACCTATCGTTTCTCCACCACCACTCTCCATATACCGAGTAATTAAAGGGTCATTCATCCAGGCAACATAGGTCTCGGTCACATCCTTACCTTGCATTTCAACATAATTAAATCGGACACCTTCCAAGCACTCTATTCTATTCATAAATCACTTTAAACCATGCTCAACCAATTAATAAATCTTTACTTATAACAGGCATTTATTATGCCAGACTCTATTTTTTTGACTCAGCCAATTTTTCTGCTAACACCCAATCTTCAATAGAATCGATATCAATTGATAGATATTGAATTGGAAACCCCATACGCAGAATATTTATATTTTTCTCCAATAACGATCTCTCATCATAAATAACAAACTCTGCCGTCTCATACCAACCCTCCTCAAGATCCTGAGATCGAACCGATAGTTTTTCCGGCTGTGCCGGGTGCAACTGTCCTGACTCATCCATCCGCATCGCCCACTCAATGGGCGCAGGGTATCGCGCCACTGAGATCATCTCTGCCAACCCTTCTACCGTCTCAAACTGATGGATCGCTGCGCGCAAACTTGCCACTTCCATCAGTGCCGCAGTGGCGAAGATGAGCACAATCGTATCAAAAGTTTGTCCCTCTGCTTTATAGCGCTCCACCACAGCACGGAGCACCAGATTGAGCGGGGTATAGTCATCCGATAACAGAGGGTCTCTACAAAATGGAGGTGGATATCCTGCATTTGTTACCAGCTGCAGGATCTCTTCATCCTCTGTGGAGACGTGGATTTCATCAAACAGCCCATCTTTTGAGATCTCCTCCAACACATGGAGAATCATCGGCTTACCCAGAAAGGGCTTAATATTCTTTCGCGGTATTCTTTTACTTCCACCCCGTGCGGGGATAATGGCTAACCTTTTTTTCTTCATTGCTTTATATATCAATTAAAGGAAACTATCATCACTCTGATAGTGAGATCATTTCATTGATAAAATGGACCAACTCATCCAGCCGTAGTATATATTTATCAACATCTTCCATATCATCATGTATCACGGCATATCTTCCCTCTACCGCATAATAGCTAAGCGGGATCAACTGCTCGCTCTGTTCAGGCATTGCTATATTGTACCGTTGAACTGCGCCAATCAACTCTCTAATACTATGCGTCTTAGTATAGTGATGCTGATGATATGAAAGTAACGCTTTCAGCAGCTTTTCTGCACTTTGCTGAAGATGAAACATCACTACACCTATATCTAACTCTTCATCACCTTGCTCAATATCTTCTAACAAATTCTTGCCTGCTTTCAGGTCAGCCTTTGCTTTAATGACAAGCACCCGGTACTGCTTCATGAACTCCATAATATGATACCTTTCTCTTCAATATCCTTATATACAGAACCACACTCATGCTTGTAAAAATTGTATTCATCCAGTTTTGGCACCAAAATATCTTTGCCAACTTTAATGCCTTCCAGCAGCCGATCAATCTTCTCTATTTCCTCCCAGCGATTACGGTACTCTTTCTCTACCACGCAGATATCCAGATCACTCTCCTCACCAGGCTTACCATATGCAAAGCTACCAAAGAGGATTATCTTTTCTGGACGCAACGGAAGAAGCGCTTCGACAATTTTTCGTTTAATTTCTTCAAGCCTGTCCATCGTAACAACTCCACATATAATCCATCTCAGAAATCACACAACTAAATATTCAATAAACCGCATTAGGTAACTTCTCAACTAAGTCTGTACAACAGTCTTCTCCTGATAAGGGTAGAATCAAACACAGGGTTAAGCATCTGATTATGCGTCCTACCCCCATCCTATCCGCCCCGAACAGTCGAAGATTAGCGACCTTTCCCCTCAATGGGAAAGGGGCTTTTGTCCGCATGAACTTATTGAGAAGTTACTACATTAGCACCATAACGACAATGTATCACATAGGCAAGCGAGATCTCTTCTTTACCTAGCATTCCTGATTTTCTCACTATAGATGAAGCAGCCATTCAGTTAATCAACTCCCAACTCAATGGAGTACCTTTCTCAACACCTCTTGAAGCCTTCCGACCCAATAACTGAGGATAATATTTTGGGGCAAGCCCTAAATTCGGGCGAATCACCCTAAGGTTCTCTTTGGTCAACACCTCTCCCGCCTCTACATCTTCTGCAATATAGATTGATCGGCGTCCAGAGAGAGAACTCACCTCTGACTCAGTCGGCCCAATAAATACCCTTCCCAAAGCCTGCTTTGCACGTTGCGCCTCAACCACCAGTGCTTTTATCTCATCTGGCTCCATTGAAAAAGCACTATCAACCCCCCCATCTGAACGGCTCAATGTCAGATGTTTCTCAATTAAAGTTGC
>Ga0209576_1001113_pt1 | contig 14066 bp, 17 predicted proteins | sample SaaInlV_DNA_135m_FD_184686 | JGI IMG/M metagenome (GOLD analysis project Ga0209576, IMG submission 184686) | Marine microbial communities from expanding oxygen minimum zones in the Saanich Inlet - SI075_LV_DNA_135m (SPAdes) (version 2) | ecosystem: Environmental > Aquatic > Marine > Unclassified... | reverse complement strand
GAAGTACCGCAAGGTGTAGAAAAACAACTTAAACTCAGTGCCAGCTCAACAGGAACACCCTTGGAAGTTTTCCGACGTTTGATCAGGGTACTGCTCGGTTTTGATGATCCAAAAACACTTAGCACGATCGTACCTCAGCAAATATTGTCCATTTTTGAAGAAGATTTTATGCTCAAATCTCAAGATATAAGAACTGTTGAAGAAGGTATGCAAAAAACATGATCGCTTATTTTATCAGGAACATATCATGATCTCAGCAGAATCTGCACCCTCCTCCACTTTCCCACAATTTCTTCAAATTTCCTTCACATTCTTCTGCTAGTCTAATTCACATTAACATTAATCAGGCTTAATAATTTAACCTCTGACAACCCAGAATGAGTCGATTTCATTACCTCAAACAAGAACTTTTTTATCGCTTCGGCAGAAGCGCAGTTACTTTGATCAGCATTTCGTTAGTAGTTTTCATGGCAGTCACGCTGACCGCAATCAGTCGCGCATCCTCTGATGCTTTGCGGCTTCCGCTTGAAAACGTAGGTGCGGATATAGTAGTTCAGCTTTCTGGCGACATTCCAAAAAAGCTGGAAGGCCTCGTTTTTCCTCACCCAACTGCGCAACTTCCCGCAGATGCGGTGGAGAAAATCCGCAAACTTCCAGGAGTCATCCGGACCACCGGAGCAGTATTTTTGTGGGACTTGTCTCCAAAAAAATTCCAGTCCTTATTAGGAGTTGACTCCAAAGGCACTTCGGGAATCCCCGGTTTGAATTCACAATTAATTTCAGGCAATCCGCTCGATCCTGAAACTGTACCGGTGGAAGCATTAGTGGATGGTGATTTTGCTGCTAAGAATAAATTGAAGGTCGGTGATAAAATAGCATTGCAGGGACAGAGCTACCGCATTTCCGGAACAGTAGATACACCAAAATCCGGAAACATTATGCGTGCAGATATTTATTTGCCACTTGCGGAAGCACAACTTCTAGCAAGTAAAGCACCCTGGATTATCGATCTTTATCCATTCACACAGACGGATGTAAATTTACTTTTCCTCGAAGTTGATCAACGACATTTAGTCACTGTAACAAGTGCGGTAGAAAAAATGCTGGGTGAAAAAGCAATCGTTTCCAGCGAAATTTCTATTCAGGAAGAATTGGAAGACCTGATGTTTCTCTCAGATCAAATGAGTGTCATTTTTACTGCAGTAATCGCGCTGCTTGCCTTAGCGCTTTTGGCAAGAAGTACCGCTACTGCGATTGGTGAACGCCGCAGAGACCTTGCTGTTTTGCAGGCGGTCGGCTGGACACGACCCCGGATTATCAGTCAACTATCACTTGAAACCGCAATCTTGTCTGGAGTTGGAGGATTGCTCGGACTTTTGTTCGCGTGGCTCGGAATTGCCTTGATTGGAGATGTGGAACTGGCGATGGAACTTTCGTGGGAAATCAGCCCCAGTCCGCATTTTTTACCAGAAACAGATTTTGACCGAACCCGGATGTTGGTCGCACCTATTCAAATGCCCTTGTTGACTTCAGCATTGGCTTGGATACTAGCTATCTTAACCGCTGTTTCGAGTGCAGTCCTCGCCGGATTTAAAATGGTACGACCTCATCCGTGGCGCTGGTTAGCCGAAGATTAAAATTATTTTTGCAGTAGATTTGAGGAAAGGCCGAAATTTCCTCTCACATTCAAAACAAAAAAAGCTTATGTCAAATGCAATTCAAGTCACCAACCTTAGTAAGCAGTTCAATACTGTGAGCGTTCTGCGTGACCTTTCTTTTACGATTCCTGCCGGAAAAATGAGCGCCATTGTCGGTCGTTCCGGTTCCGGTAAAAGCACCCTCTTGAGTTTACTTTCAGGACTGGATTCCCCTTCAAGTGGTTCTGTTTCAATTGACGGAGTTGAGTTGGGCGGACTTTCCGAAACAGAATTAGCGAAAGTCCGGAGGGAACGGATCGGCATTGTCTTTCAGGGTTTTCACTTGATTCCATCTTTGGATGCTCTCGCAAATGTGCTCCTTCCTGTTGCATTTGAAGATAAAACAACACAAGCGGAATACCAAGATTTCGCGAAACAGTTGCTGACGGACGTAGAACTTGGACATCGGCTGAACCATCGTCCCGCTCAACTCAGTGGAGGCGAACAACAACGAGTCGCCATTGCACGCTCATTAATTCAACGTCCACGGGTTTTACTGGCAGATGAACCCACCGGAAATTTGGACGAATCAACCGGAAAAACAGTCTTGTCACTGCTCCGGCAAATCAGCCATGAATATGGTACAACCTTGGTGGTTGTGACCCATGATGCGGAAATCGCACAACAGGCGGAACAACGCCTTCACCTAAGTAATGGAGAAATTTCTGATGAAACAAATTAATCTAAAAAGATTTTTAGTTGCTGTAATGCTGGCTTTTACTGTCAGCTTCACACCAAACATTTGGGCAGCTTCACCGGTAGAAGTTGAAATCGTAGCACTCGACCATTGGCCGATTAGACGTGCCCTCGAACAAACACTTGAAATGCTGAAAAATTTTGGTGACAAAGTCACTGTACAACAGATAGACGCAGATACAAAAGCCGGGAAAGCCCGTCTAAAAGCCTCCGGAATGAAGGGACATATTCCGGTTGTAATATTTGTAGATGGAGAATTCAAACACACACTTGAAGGACAAGAAGTCATTTTCGAAAACTTTCCGGTTGCTTCAGAAAGTCCGATGAAACTTGATGGAAAATGGTCCGCAGGAGATGTTAGGGCAGTGATCGAAGCAAAACTTGGAGAAAACTAAAGTGTCTCCTTTTAAAATACACAGCGTATATTTAATCAAGGAATTGCTTTACCGCTGGGGTCGTTCAATCTTTGTGGTTGGCGGAGTCGGACTTGCGGTTTCGATGGTGATTTTGCTGCCTGTTCTCGGTGAGGGTTTTCAGTCATTGGCGCAGCTGCCGTTTAAAAATCTGGCTGCAGATTTAGTCGTTCAACAGGGTACAACAGAATCCGCATTGCCGGAAACTATGGGACTGATGATTCCGTATTCTGCTCAACCAATTGCGGAAAATAAATGGAATTCTCTGCGTACAATTGAAGGTGTTACCGAAGTCATGGGAACAGTTTTGCTCTGGAATTTCGCGCCCGGAAAATTTTTCAGTGTAAGTGGAATTCCACTTCAATCCGTAATTGAAAACGAAAATAAAAATCCGGAAAAGCTGATCGGACCTGCGAGAGTCAAGGAATGGCTGATAAAAGGCCGCATGCCAAAAGCGGGGAAAAATGAAGCATTGGTAGAACGGCATTATGGTGCTTTTTATAGTCTGAAACCCGGAAAAACTATCAAGATCGGCAGTACGTCTTTTACGATAAGCGGAATCGTGGATATTCAGCAAGGCAGCCAAATCGCCTCCGCAAATTTTTATCTGGACATCAACGAAGCACGGCGCTTAGTAAATATGAAAGAGGGTCATGTCAATCAGCTTTTCCTGCGTGTCTCAGATCCTTCAAAAGCTGATGCTGCCAAGGCTTCCATTCAGAAAATAATTCCGAATTCCAGCGTCGTCAGTGCCGATTCTTTTTTGTCACTGCTCGGAACACTTTCCCGTTTAACCGGACAATTTCAGCAAGTAACTACCTCTGTTGCGGGAGTACTGGCCTTACTACTTTTGATCGTGTTTTTACGTGGAGCAATGGGCGAAAGACAACGCGAAGCAGCAGTCCTGCGTGCTATCGGCTGGAGCCGCAAACATGTCCGGAAACAGCTTTCCGCTGAGGCAGCATTTCAAGGTTTTTTAGGTGGAACAATTGGAGTGTTACTGACTAGGCTGGCCGCTCAAGGACTTTCAACTTTAACTTTTTCTCTACCTAATGGTCTCCAAAAAAGCAACGATCCGGCTGCGTTTTTAGGAAGTCAATATGTCGCACCTGCGGTCGAAGCGAATTTGCCTTTGAACTTAGATCCGCACCTCTGGTTGACCGCGCCAATTGCTACAGCACTCATTTGCGGAATATTGGGTTGGTGGCTTGCCGGACAACGGCTTAAGGGAACTCCATGGGGAAAAATACGTGCGTAATCAACCAGCCCTAGGACCGCGTTTCACTTGAGCTGACTGTCTTTGCTGCCGCTGCGGTTGAAATAACTAATCGAGGTTTGTTGTTTTTCCAACTCTGACTGGCAGCTAACGCAAAGGCGGACTCCTGGCACAGCTCTACGCCTTGCTTCCGGGATCATCGATTCGCATTCTTCACAATGAATAAAACTTTCCCCTTCAGTCAAACGACTTCTTGCCAACTCAACCGCATCTGCTATAGTAGCATCAATTTGCTCCTGTACCGCCCCTTCACGGGCCCATCCAACTGCCATTTTACTCCTCAATACTAATCAGAATATTTTAGGTTAATACATTGATATTATCTGAATCAAGTTTTGGATTTAGGATAATCAAGCTTCATCTTAAGTAACATAATATTATTGAATCGTAGTTTGTCAATACTTCTGAGTACATTTAATTATTATATGCTACCTTCTTTTTCAACTACCAGTATCCTCGCCTCACCAACTGGATGAGCAACATGCTCTGTTCCAACCGTAGCATAGAAAATGTCACCAGGATTTAATAAAGTTGATTTCTCTTTACCTTCCTCACGATATAACATCTTTACTTGTCCTCCCAAAACTACAAATACTTCTTCTCCATCATTAATGTGCCATTTATATGGTTTGTCTGTCCAATGAAGTCGAGTGCTTATTCCATTCATGTTCGCAATATCTTTTGCGCCCCATGCTTGATCAGCTTTGAATTCTAAACTTCTAATTATTTTCATTAATTTTACTTTATCAGCTAGCGTTAAAGTCTCCTGATGAGTAATTTAGATTTTTTTTGACTGCATCATTCTCAATTTTCTTGACTATAAACCATTTTTAAACACTAATTCATAATGCTCAACTTGTGGAAGCGGATCATAGAAATGATGTAGTATTTTACGCCATTCCTGAAATTCAGCTGACTCACGAAAACCAACAGTATGATCAGTTAATGTTTGCCAGTTAACCAGTAAAATATACCTGTTTGGCTTTTCAAGGCATTTTTGCAACTGATGTGAAATATAACCTTTCCTGCCTGAAATGATTTCTTGTGCCTGCTCAAAGGCAGGTTCATACTTTGATAATAATTCAGGCTTTATATCTAAAATTACAACTTCCAATATCACAGAATTCTCCATTAATGATAACAATCATATTCACCATAGCAGAAAACTCAAAAACATCCTGCCTAAATTTTAAGAACATAATGAGAGTCCTGGACCTTGTGTATTACAAGAAGTCATTGCAAAATTAATCTCAAATTTTACCTGAATATTTTTTGTTCCTCCTCAAACCTCTATCAAGTTAAACAGACTCTATTCTCTAAATTACAGACCCAAAACTTGACCTCAATTCAAATTCGGACAAATATATTGCTTGAAATACTTTATTAAAAAAGTCTGTTGTTTGAACATATTTAGAAAGCACATTACCGAAGTAATGTTGATGTCTTGTTATTTAGGGTCAGAGTAATTTTATACTGCGATTACACGGGTTTATTGTTCTGCAAATATATTCTTAAAACAACTGAATTGTTAAAAGTGGTTGTGAGTAAAATCTGACTCAGTTAGAATATGTTTGAAGAAGAGAAAACTTTCAAAGCAGAACAAACTCAATATGCCAGAATTACCAGAAGTAGAAACAGTTGTTAGAGAATTACGAGAAGAAATCTGCGGGGATGCAATTTCATCCGTTGAAATATTCCGCAAAAATCCAATAGTGCAGGGAGATCTGGACGCGTTTCAGGAAAAATTATGCGGAATGACTTTTCTGGATGTAACACGCCGCGCCAAGTTTTTAATTTTTCATCTGCAACCAGAAAGATATTTAATTGCACATTTACGCATGACTGGCAAATTCATAATCAGTGATCCTCTTCCGGAGCCGATTAAACATAATCGTGTCTGGTTTCACTTAAAAAGCGGGCGGGTCATGATATTTGACGATATACGCTGTTTCGGAACTTTGGAAGTCTATGACAAACTGGCCGATTCAAAGTCATTGATCAAGCTGGGAATCGAACCACTTTCTGCTGAAATGAATAGCAATTACTTTCTTAAGAAAATGCTATCATCCAAACGTGAAATTAAAACTGTATTGCTGGATCAAAAGATAGTGGTAGGACTAGGCAACATTTATGTCTCAGAAATTTTGTTCCGCTCACGGATTCATCCTCAGCGCGCAGCCGGAAAGCTTCTTAAAAGAGATTGGACTAAAATTATTAAACACACTCAAGATATTCTCGAAGAAGCTATTAAAAATAACGGCACCACAATTTCTGATTTCCGTAGAGTTGATGACAAAACCGGAACATTCCAGCAATTTCTCCAGGTCTATGGTAAAAATGAACAGGCATGTCCGGAATGCGATGTGCCAATTCAACGCATAGTACAGCAACAACGAAGTACATTTTTTTGTGCAGAATGCCAAAAGTGATAAAGCAATTTTATGAGGATAATTACTACAATAATATTTCTACTGTTTTGGATTTGTTCTTTTTCAGGGACTTTATGGAGCAAACCACAACAAATAATTCTGACCGGCTCTCAAGGTACAGGCTCATATATTTTTGCTACTGAACTATCCAGACTTTGGGCATCTTCCCGGAAGACCAGTAATTCTGAGCTTGTGATACGCCCGGAAATTTCAGCGACAAACCGTTTGACACAACTTTCAAATAACAGTATTTCTCTGGCAATCATTGACGCAAAATCCGCACATGAAGAGTTGAAAAACCATACCGGATTGCGTGTTTTGTCTGTACTCTGGAAGAATTGGCTGTATGTTCTGGGCACAGTTCCGGGGCCATTCCTTTCACTCGAAAGTACACAGACTTTGCTAGTGCATGATAATTCACTCTATTTTGCGCAAGTCTGGAAAAAGTTAGCGCCACAAAGTGAAATAAACTGGTTCAACAGTAGCAGTATTCCGGATTTTACAGATGGTTTTTCTGAAGAAGTTTTGGCAGTTACAGGTCCAGTTCCTTTGCAGGAAATCAATAACTGGCTTGAGCAATTTGCGGGCATCCGTCTTTTAGCATTAGACCAGCAACTGATACGCTCTTTGCGTTTAAATTACACTTGGCTAATTCCACATAAACTTCCGGCCAATTCATTTTCATATCAAGCTGAAGCATTGACAGGAGTAGCATGGAATCCAGTTTTAGTCGTGCGTGGAGATTTTCCGGAGGAATCGGCCACAACTTTGCTGAAACTGATTTTCGCGCAAAAAGATGCTCTAAATCCGCACCTACTTTTCCAAATTTTACTTCGCTCTGATAACATTGCTTTCCGGAAAGTTTACCCCTATCATTCCGCGGCAAAAAAAATGTTTCGCTTCAAATGAAAATGCAATTTGAACATATATCTGTGTTAGCAGCTGAAGTTGTCGATTTTGCACCGCAGTCAACTCAGACAATTCTGGATTGCACTCTGGGCGGTGGTGGTCACAGCAAGCGTTTGTTAGAAAAATTTCCGCAAGCAAATTTATATGGTATTGATCGTGATGCAAAAGCATTAAACGCCGCAGCAGACTGCCTCAATAACTACAAAGAACAAACACGTCTGGAGCAAGCATCTTTTTCAGAATTACCCGACTGTTTTGAAAATTGGGGGGAACCTCGATTTGATTATATTTTGGCTGATATCGGCCTTTCTTCTGAACAGCTTGCACGTCCGGAACGCGGTTTTTCTTTTATGCATGATGGACCGCTGGACATGCGCATGGATCCGGATCGTCAAAACCTCACAGCCGCGGCTCTAGTTAATAATTCAAGTGAACACGAATTGCTTAAAATATTACGCGATCTTGGTGAGGAACGCTTTGCCCGTAAAATAGTCAGTTCCATCCTCATTGAACGTGAGAAAAAACCGTTTGAAACAACAAAGGAATTAGCCGATATGGTGGGCAACGTCATACCACGACGTTTCCAAAAGCCAGGATTTAATCCGGCAACATTAACTTTTCAAGCACTCAGAATAGCGGTCAATGATGAATTAAATGAACTTGGAATTTTGCTGAAAGAGACTCTGTCACGTCTGAAACCTGATGGACGCCTGGCCATCATTTCTTTCCATTCTCTGGAAGACAGGATGGTCAAACACCAGTTCCGTAAATGGGAAAACCCCTGTGTTTGTCCAACTGATTTGCCTTACTGTATTTGCGGAGAGAAATCGCTGGGCAAAGTAATTACAAGACGGCCGGTAAATGCTACTGCCCAAGAAACAGCTGAAAATCCCCGGAGCCGTAGCGCTCATTTACGTGTCTTTTCTTCTTCCAAAAATGCTGCATGATTGAAATCCGCTGGGATGCTGGCTGGAAAGGTTTGATAAATCAAAAACAGCTCGAGGAAATTTTAAAAGTATTTCTAAAAAAATTGTTTAAAAATGAACGCGGTGTTTCGCTTTACCTTACTGATGATGCGGAAATCCAAAAACTAAATCAGCAATTCCGTGGCAAAGACAGACCCACGGATATTCTTTCCTGGCCATATTCCGGAGATGATGCGGATTTAGATTTTCCGAAAGTTGAAGACACAGATGAAGTGGAATTAGCAGGAGATTTGGTGGTTTCTTTTGAACGTGTCCGGAAGCAGGCAGAGGAAAACGGCTGGGATTTTGAAACAGAACTAATTCGACTTTTAGCGCACGGATGCGCTCACCTCGCCGGATGGGACCACGAACGTAGCGCAAAAGAAGCTAAGGAAATGCTGGAACTTGAAATTGAATTATTAAAAGAAATCGGCCTGTCGAACATTTATTGAACTTTTTTTATTCTTAGGTAATAATCACCAGCTTCATTATAATTCATTAAGCGCGAATGTAATGCAGTTTTTGATATTCTTTCCGGAATTCAATGACTTCTGATTTCAACTTTTCCGGACTTTCCTTTTGAACTAACACACGGCAAAAGAAGTCCGCAACTGTTTCCATATCTTCCGGACGCATTCCCCAGCGTGTAATTTCCTGGGTTCCCAGACGCATTGCGTTGAAATCCCCGGGAACCGATGGCAAAGGCAAACCAATTCCACTGGTGAGGAGATTAGCTTTTTCCAGCAGCTTTGCCGCTGTGTCTCCTCCACCGTAAGCTGCGGCTGGAACAGCAACATGCTGTGAATTCGTAAAACCTTTTCCGGAAACCTCAAATACTTCACATCCTCCGGAATGCAGAGATTCCGCAAGTGCCTTGGCGTTAGCGATACACATTTTTGCGTATTCTTTTCCGTGTGTCAGTAAATCCAAAACAGCTATAACCATTGCGGCAGCGCGACTGAGATCAAAATTTGCGGTAAGTCCGGGAAAAGCAATTTTATCCAGACGCTCCGCTAATTCTGCTGAATTGCTCAAAATCATTCCGGAAGGCGGTCCGCCAAAACTTTTATAAGTCGAACCGGTCATCAAATCCGCACCTTCTCTGAGCGGCTGCTGAAATTCACCTCCTGCAATCAAACCTCCCATGTGCGCCGCATCATATAAAATCCATGCCCCAACTTCATCTGCCACCTTCCGGACTTCACCCAGCGAATACGGAAACAAACACATGCTACCTGCAACAATTATCAGCTTTGGCCGTACCTTTTTCGCTTCAATCATTAAAGCTTCCGGATCAACATCCATGTTTGCAAAATCAAAAGGTACCTCATGAATTTCAAGTCCGTAAAGTCCGGCCGCGCCCTCAGCATGATGCGTTACATGTCCGGCCGCAGAATCTGAAAAAGCCATGATTTTGTCACCCGGTTTGGTGGTTGCCATGTACGCATAGAGGTTTGCGATCGAACCGCTGGGCACTCTGTACTCAACATATTTTGCATCAAATAATTTCCGCATCAGCGACATTAACATGATTTCCAACTGATCCGCATGCTCCATACCTTTATTATACTTCGCTCCGGGATATCCTAAACTGGCTCTGTTGCCAATACTCGATGAAAGCATCTTGGCCGCTTTTGGATTAATCACATTCGTTCCGGCATATAGTACAATACTTTGCTGATCCATCAACTGTTCATGCGCGTCTACCAACGCAAAGGCTTTTGACTCAAGTTCATCAAAAGACATTTGCTGATACTTCGTTGCATATTGCTGAATAAAATGCTCCACATCTTCTGGAACCCAATCTCGGATATTGTTGTATTTGTTCATTTTATAATTTGTTTGTGTTGGTTATTGTTTTGGAATATGTTTGAGTTAAGTTATGCACAAACCTGTAAAAAGTTGTCATTCCCGCGAAAGCAGGAATCCAGGAAGTTGAACGTACGAAATATAATGTCCCTTTGGTTTTTCCTTTTGACAAAACAAGATTAATCATCATTCGACCGAAAACCGATTTTTCTCAATTTCGGCTCCGGCTGTTCCAGCAATTGATTTACAGTGTGAATAACTTGTTGCAATGATTTACCTTGTTTTGCCAACTTGTTTTCTATAATTTCTATTTTCAATGCCAGAGTCTTATCTGAATATAAAAGTTCTTTCATCCGCACAAAAGCCCGCATAATCAAAATGTTGATTTCTACAGCTCTCTTGCTTCTCAAAACAGATGATAACATTGCCACACCTTGTTCCGTGAAAACCATCGGTACATATCTAGTGCCTCCCCAATTTGAGGTCGAAAATTGCGTCCTCAAGTTTTCTGCTTCATCTTTGGATAATTCAAACATGAAATCCGCTGGAAACCTCCCAATGTTTCTTCGAACAGATTCTTTGAGTCGTTTAGTTTCAACACCATACAACTCGGCCAAATCACGATCCAGCATCACCTTTTCACCACGAATCCGCAGGATCTTTGCTGAAACTTGCTCAAGTGACAGCATTATATTTTTTGAATCACTCATGAAATTTAAGTTACAGAATAAGTCATCTCCACACTGTTCCTTAATCGAAGTATCAAGGGGCAAGTGAAAAAAGTCAAGGCATCGCCAGTAGAAATAATTCTGCATCTACTTTCAGAAATGGAGTCAGTACCTTTACTTAAAGGAACCTCTAAAAACTCTTTTTTCAAGTAATTATTAAAAAACTAAACCTGTAGCAATCAGCAGATAGAGTGAAGTCAAATCCTGAATCCAGTCTAATAAATTCCTTAGACGCCCATCAGGGAACGGTTTTAGAGTTGCCATTATTTGAGAAACGGTTGAGATTTTGACCAGACTCAGAAACAGTTTCATCTGCATGCTCTGCCCGCAAATTTTAGGTTTTGAATTGTGAAGTCTTCACGGTTATGGTGGAATAGTAAGGCAGGAAAGATTAATTTGTCGAATTTAGAACTAATCATCAGTAAAGAAATACGTGTCAACAACAACGACTAGATTGTCCGCAAAAAAACCTCCATGGCTGAAAGTTCCATTTCCGGGTGGTGAGCGTTATTCATGGATCAAAAAACGTGCTGCGAATCTTAACCTGAGTACAGTTTGTGAAGAGGCAAATTGTCCTAACATCGGAGAGTGCTGGAATGGCGGCACTGCGACTTTCATGCTGATGGGCGATACATGTACACGTGGCTGCAGATTTTGTTCAGTTAAGTCTGCAAAAAATCCAGAAGCTCTCGATGCAGAAGAACCAAAGAAGCTCGCCGAAACGGTTAAAAATTTAGCATTAAAATATGTGGTTTTGACGACTGTTGACCGTGACGATCTTCCTGATCAGGGTGCCTCGCACATTGCACGCTGCATCCGTTCTACTCAACGTGCCTGCCCGGAAATGCTGATTGAAATGCTAATGCCGGATTTTCAGGGAAAAACAGAGTTGGTTCAACAAGTAATAAACTCGCGTCCAGCGGTTTTGGCGCATAATCTGGAAACTGTCCGGAGCCTGAGCGAAAAAGTCCGGGATTCCCGCGCGGGATATGATCAATCACTGGACGTTTTGCACTACCTCAAGCAACAATGTCCGGAAGGCTACACCAAATCTTCATTGATGCTCGGAGTTGGCGAAAGCCGTACAGAAACTTTGCAGGCCATGAAAGATTTACGTGATGTCGGCGTGGATTTCCTCACTATCGGCCAATATCTGCAACCCTCCAAAAAACATTTAAAAGTCGAAAAATTCGTGCATCCAGATGAATTTGATGACTTGGCTGTGCAGGGTGACAAAATGGGATTTGAGTATGTCGCATCCGGACCTCTTGTGCGTAGTTCATATAAAGCCGCTGAATTTTACATTGAACGAAAAATTCGAGGAAACGCATGAGTTTAACAGACAATATCACTTTGTCTCCAATCCGGAAAATTTCCGGCGAAGTCATTTTGCCGGGTTCCAAAAGTCTCTCCAACAGAATCCTGCTCCTGAGTATGTTGGCCGAAGGTCAGACCGAGATTCAAAATTTACTCGATAGCGACGACATCCGCAGGATGGTGGAAGCACTGGAAACACTCGGAATTGAGTTCGAAGAAAACCGTGCTAAAAACCGCATTTCTGTTTCCGGAACTGCAGGAATAATTCCGGTGTCAGAGGCAACATTGATGCTGGGAAATGCTGGAACCGCAATCCGGCCTTTGACTGCAGCCATGACTTTGGGGCATGGACGTTTCGTGTTGGATGGAGTTGCACGCATGAGGGAGCGTCCAATTATCGATTTGGTAAAAGGTCTAACTCAACTTGGCGCGAATTTACATTGCCTGAACGGTACTGATTGTCCTCCTGTTGAAGTGATAGCCGATGGGCTACCCGGAGGAAAAACACGTTTGAGCGGAGCAATCAGCAGTCAGTATTTGACTGCGATTTTATTAGTCGCGCCTTACGCAAAAAAGGACGTTGAGATTGAAATCACCGACAAACTGGTTTCTGTGCCATACGTTGAAATGACCTTGCGTTTGATGCAGCGTTTTGGAGTTTCGGTAAATCACACAGATTTCCAGAGCTTCCATATTCCCCGTCAAAATTATCAATCTCCCGGCAGCATTTTTGTTGAAGGTGACGCTTCTTCCGCATCTTACTTTTTAGCCGGAGCGGCAATTACAAAAGGGACGGTGACAGTAAAAGGTTGTGGTACTGAAAGTATGCAGGGTGACGCGCGTTTTGCGGAAGTTTTAGAAAAAATGGGAGCCTTAGTTGAATGGGGTCCGAATCAGGTTAAACTGACTGGGGCAGCCTTAAACGGAATTGATGTGGATATGAATCAAATGCCGGATGCAGCCATGACTTTAGCGGTTGCGGCTTTGTTTGCTTCAGGACCAACCGCTATCCGGAACATCTACAATTGGCGTGTTAAAGAAACGGAAAGGCTACAAGCTGTTTCTACAGAGTTACGCAAACTTGGCGCGGAGGTTGAGGAGGGTTACGACTATCTGGTAATTCAGCCGCCGAAGCAAATTAAAGAAGTTTCAATCGACACCTACGATGACCACAGAATGGCAATGGCTTTTTCATTGGCGGCTTGCGGTAATTCGCCTGTGACAATTAATAATCCCGGTTGTGTAAGCAAAACTTTTCCGGATTATTTTGAGGTACTTTCCGGATTATGCTCCTGAAAAAAGAGGCATAATAATATACTCAGGGAGCATATTTTTGAACATCGTCTTTGTAGGCACTGCCTGTATAACCTCCAATTAAGTAAAGCCGGTTAGCCATTACTCCACTCTCAATTCCGCTGCGTGAAGTTTCACCGGATTTTGCACCAACATTTGTCCAGACACTACCGTCGGTAGAGCTCCAGGCGTTTAGTGACTCGGTGCCTGCATTTCCACCAAAGACCCATAATTTTCCTTCAAAAACCGTCGCGGTGTGACCGGAACGTGCCGACCAAGTTGTTCCGGATGTGGAGGCTTGTGTCCAGGATGAAGCATTGTCGGTGCCTGAATACCAGACATCACTGAGCGTACTACCGTTGTCTCCACCCATAACCCATATTTTCTGATCGAAAACAGTGGCTGCATGTCCGGAACGTTTGGACCATGTCGCATTGTCTGTAATTTCCGTCCAGGTTTTTCCATCACTTGTGGACCAGACATCATTCATCTTTGCGCTACTGTTGTCGATTCCGCCCAGTAGATACATTTTGT
>Ga0209576_1001105_pt1 | contig 14112 bp, 10 predicted proteins | sample SaaInlV_DNA_135m_FD_184686 | JGI IMG/M metagenome (GOLD analysis project Ga0209576, IMG submission 184686) | Marine microbial communities from expanding oxygen minimum zones in the Saanich Inlet - SI075_LV_DNA_135m (SPAdes) (version 2) | ecosystem: Environmental > Aquatic > Marine > Unclassified... | reverse complement strand
GGAGTCCAGAATCGGCGTAGTGAAACACCGGCCTGGCTGACCGTGGCCCGGTGCCCCGGCGGGAGTTTCATGACGCCACGGAAAATGGAGCGGTGCTGGGTAATGAAGTAGTAGTAGAGATACTCGTCGAGCGCAGTCTCGTCGATGGCCAGCGAACGACCTGCGGAAAGCCAAATACACTTGATATCGCTTCCGAAAACGAGTCGGTCCCGATGGTAGCGGTAGAAGAGCGGCTTCTTTCCCACATGGTCGCGGAGCAGGTGCAGGACCTGCTTCGCTCGATCCCAGATGGCTACAGCGAACATCCCCTTGATACGGTCAGCCAGGCCGTCGATCCCCCACTCCTCATAGCCGTGGACCAGCACCTCTGTGTCGGTGCGTGAGCGGAATTGATGGCCGGCGTCTACCAAGGTCCCCCTGAGGTCCATGAAGTTGTAGATTTCACCATTGAAAACCAGCCAAACCGTTTCGTCCTCGTTTGCCATCGGCTGATGGCCGTCCCGGCTCAGGTCGATAATGCTGAGACGCCGGTGCCCCAGCCCCACATGCGGTTCCGTATGAAGGCCCTTGTCGTCGGGTCCACGGCTGACCATCAGGTCACGCATGGCCGTCAACAGGTCTGCGTTGACCTCGCTTCCATCCCAGTTTACCATTCCGCAGATGCCACACATGGCTGTTGTCAATAGTCCTTCTATCAGGTGATCAGATGCCAGTCCAGTCAAGCATGAAATAGAGCCAAGCCTGGATCACGGCCCAGTACAGCACATAGATGAGCGCCGCGTCCACCGCCAAGGTGATCACATGACGCCACTGCGGCCGCGCCAGGACCTTGCTCCACATCCGAGCAGAGGAGGGCTGAGCCATCGACTCCTCACCCGATTCCGGACCGCCGGCCGTCACGGCCGGCGACGGCGCCTCTGCAGTGTCCAGCTCCACACTCCTCGAGTCGTCCGAGACCGGTACATCCGACGATTTCTCATCTTCGTCATCAGCTTCCGTCCTTCCCCTATCCCGCCGCATGTGCCGGCAAAAAGCCGCAACAACCCCAGTCTGAATGAAGAAGGTCCCCCGGTAAGAGATGTTCGTCATCCAGGATGAGGCCATGTAGATAACCACCAGACAGAACAAGAGCCGTCGTAGGCGCTCCTCCTGATCGGTCTGGGTCCTGCAGAGCAGAAGGCCCCGGAAGCAGAAGTAGATGACGCCCAGCCACAGATACAGTCCGGTCTTACCCAGTTCCGCGGCGACCTCCACATAGGAACTGTGGGCAGCTTTGCGCATCGTCTTCCGCCCCTCCGAAAAAACGGGCACCCTCCTGGTGAACTGATGATACCCCAACCCCTCTGGGAGTGATTCGAAAGACTCCCAAGCAAAATTCCAGGCCGCCAAGCGCCCCCTTACACCGGGATCGTTGCGGATGGATTCCAGCTCATGCATCCGCGGCAGCAAAAGAAGCGCGGACGTCCCCACAACGTACGCCACCGCGACCACAGCCAGCTGGACCCACTTGGGGCGTCCGACAGCCTGTGACGCCAACATGGCCACCGCACCAGAGATGAAGGCCCCCTTCGACTGGGTCCAATAGACACACCAAAACGGCATGGCGAAAAGTGGCAGCGAGAGTTCCTTGAGCAGTAACACGCGATGCCAAATACCAAGAAACCAGATCATCGGCACAATCATGACAACACTGTGCCCCAAAGCGTTTGGGTTCTTGAAGATCGATAGATTGAGACAGAGTCGTCCTTCGTACATCCCGTGCGTGACGTCGTAGGAACCAAATGGGTCGATCTCGAACTCACTGAGCACGGCCATCGTCGAGAGAAACAGCAGCAGACCGAGCCACACCCAGGCAAAGATCTCCATCCTGCGGGGGGTCGACAAGGAGTGCTCGACGACGATGTAGTAAGCGAGCAGTGGGTAGATGGCACCCCACGTTGACTTCGCGTCCCCGGAGGCATGCAGAATCCAGGCGACGAAGGCAATCATGATCCAGTCGTTCGGAGTGCGTACAAACTCCGTCAGGAAATGACGAGGGCGCCACTCAGCCCGGCGTCCTGTGTAGAAAAAGACCGCAACCAAGGCCGCTGCCATCACCTTGGTTATCGGCTGGAGCGACGACATGGAACTCATCCACTCGTGCGGCCGCACGTAGTAGAGGATGAGAAACGAAGTGGCAAGAACGAAGTCCAAACTATGTCCCTGTTGCCTCAAACAGACCGGAATCGCCATGTATCAGCTTGAGGCAATTTTCCGGTACAGTCGTTCATAGGCATCGACAGTGTTCCGGAAGTCGAATTGCCTGACGATTTTCTGTCGCGCCGCCACGCCCACTGCCTCAAGTTCCTCCTCAGCGCCAAGGATGGCACTGAGTTGCGCGGCCAAGCCCGTGGCCGAATCGATGTGGCGCATCCAACCATCGACAGCGTCCTCGATGACCTCGGCGCAACCACACGCATCGTGGCAAAGCACGGGAGTGCCGCACGCCATCGCCTCCAGGATGGCATTGGAGAGTCCTTCCCCGGTGCTGGGCAGCACCATAAGATCCGAAGCATGGTATACGGTCTGTATGTCATCCTGGAAGCCAAGGAAATGGATCCGTCCACTCTCCCCCGTCTCCTGAGCCTTTGCCTCAAGCTCTTCACGTAGGGGACCGTCCCCAGCAACAAGGAGATGAACGTCCTTGCCCTGGGCAAGGAGCATGGCAACCGCTTCAATCAAAAGGCCATGCCGCTTGCTGCGCACCAGCCGGGCAGAGATGGCCAAACAATGGCCCGATGTGGGCAACCCCAGTCGCAACCGAGCCGCATCCCGTTGAGCCGGCGCGAATGCCCCCGTGTCTGCACCGTTGACAACCGCAACGATGTGTCGTGAGGGGAAACCAAGGCCAATGAGCTCGTTTCGTGCTTCCTGGGACACGGTGTGGACCTTGCGGCAAGCAACGTAGAGGAGCCGGCGCAGACGCAGCCTCGGGGCGCCAAGATCACCACCGATAAGCTGGCCGTGTTCACCATGGAGTACCGGGCAAAGCAAGCCCATTCCGGTAGCGGGGGCCGTATAGATCAAGGGACCGAGGTTGTGCGTATGCAGCAAGTTGGGGCGGACGTGGGCGATGAGTCGATTCAGACGCCAAATGGCGGCAACTGAACGGCCATCGGGCTTGCTCAGCGACACCACGCGTTCGGGAGTTGGGAAACTCTCTGCTAAGCTCCCCCGCTGTCGCAACCCGCAAACGAAGATCTCGAAACCGCGCGGCTGCAACTCATGGGCCACACGCGTCAGAACGCGTTCCGTGCCACCGGCATCCAGTGAGTTCACCACATGAAGGATGCGAAGCGGGCGATCAGACATGTCGGCGGGGGAGCCGTCTCCTCCCGCATTCAATTCAGCGGCGGCCATGCAAACTCTCCCAGAGAAAACGGCGTAGGGCCCGTATTCGGAACAATGCTGGCTCGTTGAGGCGTTCCGGTCTGGAGAACCACGGCCAGACCAGGATAGAGAGAGACATCTGTGCCACTCCCTTGATGCCGTCGCCCTGGTCACGGTACATCCAGGCGCACTGGAATAAGTTCATCCCAAGGACCTGCAGCCAGAAAAGCCCATGCCACCGAGGCACAAGCCTCTCGCGGAACGCCTTGCCGATCACACGGCGCGTGTTGCACTTCATCCGATCTGCATTCTTGCTCATGCTCTCCGAATGGTTGCGGATCTTCACCGACGCATCCGGTAGTAGGCAGATGCTGTAACGAGCAGCAATTCTGATCCACATATCACGGTCTTCTGAGCTGGTAAGCGTCTCATCGAACAATCCGCACACATCAAATACATCACGCCTAGCGACAACGGAGGAAGGGGAAAAGCATGTACGAAAAATGATGTCCCGTACGGTGAGAACACCGTGGAAAGCCTGGTCACGACGGACCTTTAGGAGAGGCATTTCCTCACGATCAATCTCTTGCCCTTTGGCGGCCACCAAACCACAGGTTAGTGGGGACGAGGAGAACGCCTCAACCGCACGTGCGATGTGCTCCGGAGCCCAGAGGTCGTCGGCATCCAGGAAGGCAACAAACGGGGTCGTCGACCGTCGAATGCCCGTATTGCGTGCGGCGGGTAGACCGGCATTGGACTGATGCACATAGTGAACACGCTCACCGTAGCACGCGACGACATCACGCGTGCTATCCGTTGATCCGTCATCAACGACGATGATGTCGCACTTCTCCCAAGTCTGGGCCAAGACGGAATCGATAGCCGCACCAAGGTAGTGTGCGTAGTTGTAGCAGGGAATAACAACTGAGATCCCGTCCACGGAGTTCCCTAGCGGTAAATGAGGAGGATTCATAGAAAGAACAATGGCGGTCAACGCGGGAGCGTCCCTTGTGCTCGGCTCCCCCCCAACACGTCAACGCTCCCGACGGCATGGAGCGGGAGCTGAGGTCAACGGAACGTCAGGCTTCCGCAGTCCCAATGGGGTGCTCGGGGAGTTCTTTTGTCTCGTAGCCGCGGCGGTAGTAGTCAGAGTAGTAGTAGTAGCGGTAGTAGTAGGCTGAGTTCGTCAGATCCACGCGGTTAAGAACAAACCCACAGAAATTGGCGTTGTTGGCCCGCAACAGCGAAACACTTGCTCTGACCTCGGAGATCGGGGTATACTTGGCCCAGATAACCAGAAGCACACCATCAACGGCGGGTAATAGGTCAGTGGCTTCAGAAAGGCCAAGTACGGGTGGGGTGTCAACAATAATGTGATCGTACTTCAGGCGCAGGGCTTGCAGGCCATCGGCAAACCGGTTGCCGGCCAGAAGCTCCGGAAGCTTGCTGCCGGACCGCCCCGACCCCATCAGGTCCAGATTTTCTTCCCTCGTAGGCCTGCAGGCGGACTCCATGTCCCCACCTTCGCTCAACACATCGACCAAACCGGGGCCTTTTGCCCCTAAGACGCCCTGCAGTCGCCCTCTACGGGCATCTGCATCGATAAGCAGAACTCTCTTCCCTGAGCGCGCTAACGCGATGGACAAGTTGGTTGACACCGCGCTCTTCCCCTCCCGGGGCAACGAACTCGTAACCATAATGACCTGTCGATTGTCACCACTTTGGCTATTCACCATCAAATTGGCGCGGATATTGCGGAACGTCTCCACAAGCGAACGCTGATGCGTTTCGGTCCTAACGACACCATCGGTCAGTAAGCGGCACTCCGCGGGAAGCGCGACAGCGGGAACCAGAGGCACGATGCCCAGTCCCCGCAGCCCGAGATCGCTTTCCGCAGATTCGAGGAGAACGACAGTGCGGTCCATGAACTCAAGGACAAACACCGCTGCAGTGCTCAGCACCAGCCCGAGAAAAAGGCAGGCCAACATCAACTTGGCTCGGTGCGGAGAAACGGGAAGATCGGGGGTCTTCACGTACCCAAGAAACTCTATCTGGTGCTCCTCAGGGGCAGCTGTTCCGTAGTCCAACTCCATCTTGGCGATGGACATCTTCTCGAGCAACTCACTGTATTTCGTTCCCCAAGGAAGCTTGCCGTATTTAAGCTGAATAAACTGCTCCATGACGGCGTTGTAGCGTAGTCTTACCTGCTCGACTCGCGGCAACTTCCGGCGAAGCTCCTGCTCTTCCTGCCGATAGATGAACGATTCCCAGTCCAGGCGAGCAATAGCCGCCTCATACCTGTCTTTGAGACCCGACTCCACCTCCTCCAATCGCTCAACCAAAGCTCGCATTTTCGGGTGCCCGGATAGATAAGTCTCGCCAAGGTTGGCACGCTCCTTCTCAAGAATCAGCTTCTCCTGATAGAACACTTCCCATCCACTGATGGGCCCCGCTTCCATGCCCGGGATAACCACAAATTCATCAGTAGGCGGCGAATCGAGCGGCTGACGCTCCTCAAGCAGGCCCGTCTGAGCATCGACGGGGGGGACGTCTGCATTGCCTATCTCGTCCCCCGGCAAAGGGACTGGACGGGTCGCAACAAAATCGGGAGTCTGACTGAACATCTGCCCCAGCTCCGGCCCAGCCTGGAATACCTGTTTCGAAGCCAGTATGGACAAGCGCTCGACAGTCGTCAAATGGTCAGCAGCGAGCAGAGCGCGCAAGGCCCGGAGTTCGTCCAACCGCCGTTCAACTTTTTTCAAACGCTTCGGAACTCCCTCATATTCATTCCATTCCGCACAGATCTTGTCCCAGTCCGTGCGTTCGCGGAAGACCTCTTGCTTCGCGGTGTAGGCCCGCATCTCCGCCTGCATACGGTCCATCTCTTCCTGGCAGTCGCGTATGGTCTTGAGCCGGTCGTCCCGGCGACGGCGAGCCTGCTCGTCGTAGTACACCTCAAAGGCTCTGTCAAGCCACTGTACCGCTAGATCCTTCGAGTACGCATAGACACGGACCTCCACCCCCTTCTCTCCGGGCTGTCCGCTGTACGGCAGCTTCCGGGCGCGGATCTTCTTAAAATGGCGGCGCCTGATGGTCTGATAGTCTGCCTCAATGCCGAAGCGGGCGGCAATCCTCTCCACCATATAGGGCTTGCTGATCTTCTGAAGAATGGTGAAGAAGCTGGTGTCCTGAAAGAAATCCTCCTGACTCAAGACCCGTCCTTCAGTCTTGATCCGGAAGTGTGCTCTAGCGCCATACACGGGACGCTTGAACACGTAGAAAGCCAATCCCAGGCTAGAGGCGAAGCACATCAACAAGACGACCAGCCGCAGGTGTTTTAGGCCCAAGGCAAACCAGGCCTGCACATCCTGAACGCTCATCTCCGAGAATTTACTGCGAGGAATCGTCATGGTCTATAGTGGAACGCTTTCGCGCCTAGAAGCTGAAGAACTTCTCGGGCACGACAATGACGTCATTGTCCTTGAGGATGAGATCGGGAATGATCCCTTTCTGGACTTTCTTCATGTTCACGGGGATCCGATTGCGGATGCCGTTGCCCATTTCTCTCAGGACGTAGACACCGGCCAAATCCGCAAAGCGAGCATAGCCGCCATTGTGCATGAGTGCCTGCAGAACAGTCAACTCACCTTCCTTGCCCTCTATCTCCTTAGGGCCGGCTTCCTTCACATTTCCGGAAAGGTAGACTCGAACGGGGGCCAGGATCTCTCGGTGATCCTTGCCGTACAGAACCAAAATGTCCTCTCCTAACACGCGTACATCGGGTTCCTCACCTCTCATGATTGCGCCCAAGTTGAGGATTTCGCGCCGTGTCCGCTCGCGCTCAATACGGATCAATTCCAAGGCCCTCAGATCAGCATTCCGGTTGGGGCCACCGCAATGTCTGATGGCGGCCAGGACAGTCATCTGCGCCGGATGCTGCACGGTCACGAAGCTGGGTTCAACCACATTTCCTTGCACATAGACACGTCGTTTGTTTCTGTTACCGGGCCGATTATCGGCCTCGCCGGTATCCTTTGCCGGCACCACAACGATATCGTTAGGCTCCAACGCGAAGTCCTGAGTCAAGTCCTGGCCGTCCATAATGGCCTTGACATCGATCTTCTCAATCACGGCCCGTCCATCCACCAAGCGCAGCACCTGGACGCGTGTCAGGTCGGCAAAGGTCGTCACAGGAACACGCAGCAACACCGTCACCGCAGTCGGTTCATAGCCCACCGGGATGGGCCAGGGACCGGGCCTTGTGACTTGGCCGGCGAGGTAGAGAATGTCTCCGCGTTGCTCGGGTGCCTCCACCTGCATTGGGACTCGGTCTACCGTGACAGTCGCATCACGAAGCTGGCTCTTGCCCAACCCTTCGCGCACAGCCTTCTCCACTTCTTGAATCGTCTTTCCGGCTACGAAAATTTTGGGAAGGCGAGGAATGACGATATATCCCCCTGCCCGAACTTGGTACAAACCGTTGAACGACTCATCTTCAGCAACGTACAGTTCGAGCAACTCACCCGGGATGAGCATATCATTCTCGTCGCGGCTCTTGGCCACCTGCCCAAGGGCCTTCATCAATGCCCCCTCTTCAGCGAGCACCTTAGCAAGGCCTTCAGCGTGTTCAGCTTTCCGCCCTTCCCAGGCCTTCACTTCCCGCATCCACGTGTCGGTCTCCTCGTTGTAGCTGGCATCTTTGCCGTCAGAAGCCCCACGCCCGGCGAGTTTAGTCTTGGCCCAGTCGATCTTGGCATCGACATAGGCCTGTTCGCTCTGCATGGCACGACGCTTGGCCGTGATAGCCCCGAGTTGTGTCTGAAGACTTCCCAGCGTCTGCTGTTGCTCCCCAAAGACTTCGTAGGATCTGGCCACAGCCTCCAAATCACTGCGCTTCCCCGCCGTGCCTTCCTTGTCCCGTGCTCGCAGGGGAGCCACCAAGACCGCCCAGAAGAGTACTCCGAGAATGGACGCGACAAGCGCCCTGCTTCGTTCGACCGAAAAGCCTGTCATTGCACTGTTCTCCTCTATTCTGACCCGCATGGCAATCTCCTCTACGTTCGTGAACACTCAAAAGCTGTTGGTACAACCGGCAAGACTACGGGGTCTCTTTACGACCTCCCCCAAACAGGTCACTCAGGGACCAGCCGTCCGTGTCTCGCGTTGCTGTCAAAACCAAAAGGTTCTCGTAATATGTCTCGTCCTCTTCTTCCGAATCACGCCACTGTAGGCGATAGGCGATGGTGAACATCCCTTTATGTCGATAGAGAACCGAGTTCAGATTCAGAGCGTGTTCCTGTTCATCTCCTTCGTCTTCCCACGTGTATTCATAGTGGGCCGAGGCAATCCCGGCAAATCGATATCGTGTCGATATCTGATGTCCCCAATCCGCAGGCTCCTTGCCGGTACCCTCGTTCCACTCCTGTTCATAGAATGACCGCCAGGCCACCGAGAAGGCTCCTTGGGCATAGCGCAAGCTTCCACCGACACCCCATTCTTCTTCGTCTTGGGAGCCGGGCTCGCCGCTTTCCAGCTCGGAGCGAGTTGCAACGAAACTGGCTGTCAGTCGGGGGCCCAAACCTTGACGCAGACGGTAGCTGGCCTGTCGGCGCAACTCGTTCTCCGGCTCCTCGACGAACCGGAAAAAATCAAGGGAGTGAAGCGTCATGGGACGCGGCTGATGCGCCAAGTGGAACGCATATATTGTCTCTGCCTCTTCCTCCTGGCTGTCAGCTTCATCTTGTGTGTACAGTCCGACGTTACCCGAAAAGAAAATATAGTCCGTGATCCGGCTGGGGCCGAGAATGCCCAAGCGCCACGTCCTGTCCCAGCCATCAGCGTCACCGTCACGCGATATAGTATAACTGAGATAGGGAGGAAAGCGCATATTGGGGCGGTCCATTGCCAGTCCCAGAGTTGCGCCTTCATGCTCTGAGGCACGTCCGCCTTTCTCCGCCGCCTCCTGTTCCTGGTCTGCGTACCAGTAACTGGAATCCTTCCGGAAGATCCTCACCACCGGGCGAATGGAAGCCACCGCCTCTCGACTGATCGTCAACGACAGGTCGTTGGTGAGTTCCAGACTCGCATCGTCATCATCGCCATCCGTACTGTAGTGACTCCGGCGTGACGCCCTATCCCACGATCGACCCCGCTCGATTTCCGCGCCACTTGCCCCAGCCTGCCCGCCTTCCCCAAGCGAAAGCGGGACGTCAAGATCAGAGTCCCCAAACGGGTCGAAGTAGCTTCCCTCGAGACCGGGATTCACCCCCAGTTCAAGCATGGTCAGCTCTTCCTCCAAATACGTATCGAAGCCCTGGCGGACCTCGAAATTTCTGACCCCAAAACTATCCCTGGTGGTGATGCTCCACTCCCCAGATTTGAACGTGTTGGAGATCTCACCATGGAAATCCGACACATCAGCAGATGGCGAGAGAGAACCGTCAGCCCCAAGGGCAAAGACCAGACTGTCTCTGGGCATCCCGAAGCCATTCAGCCCCATCTTCCCTTCGAAAGGAGCGAGGATCAGATTCCCCTCCAGAGAGAGCTGGGTCGTCTCGGTCAGTTCCCAGGCCGCACGAATATCCTGCAATGCGATCACGCCTATAGCCTGTGCGTCTCGACCATGGTTCGCCTGCTCCACATTGTCGGAGAAAACCATAGCCGCTGCGAAACGATCCACATCCAAAGTCAATGGGCCAAGGTTCAACAAGGCTTCATCCAACTCCCGCTCCTCGAAAAGTGGCAACTCAACATCCGTCCACGAGGAAAGCGACGGCAATTCCAGAGACAAATCGACCTCGGGGAAGCCAACCGATGCGACGTCGCCTGCCCGAAACACCGGGTCAGCGGTGTAATTGCGTCTGCCATAGACGCGGTCGTCGAAGTCCAACGTGGTCGAATCCCCTCGCACGGGAATCTTCACAGGTGGCGCGGTGTCGCCGTCGTCCTGCGCCTGGGCCATGCCCGACAACACAGTAGACACGACAAAGAAAAGAGACAGGAGACGCAGTAGCGACAAAGAAGCGCAATGCGTATCGCTCGCCCAGCGGAATGTCGCTACGCTCATCACCGCCACGATATCCCTTCCATCGCAACACATCCTGGCATTATTCTCTCCTTGATCCGGCAGCCATGCCGCCACTGCTACCGTTTTGGGTTCCGCCAGAACCCAAGCAAAGGAAAAAGCTCCTCACCCAGCGAGAACGGCACATATATGGCTACGCCCACAAGCGGCATCGCCAACACTATAACGCTCCAAAAGATCTTCTTCCCCCGACCGAAGCGATGCCCCCAGATTGAGGTCAATGAGCAAATCAGTACAAGCAGCCATACGGCGATGACACAGAACCAAACTCCCGGGTATGTGAGAGAAGGGGAATTCAACGTAAAGAAGTTCCCCAAAATTTCCAAAATCCGTTGCATCAACCCGCCTCCAGCGGAAACACGCGCTTACCCGTCGTTGGGTGCTTGCCCAGCGCTCGCAGCCGCACCGTCTACTCAAAATCCGTTTTTCAGCACCAAGCCAGCCACCACTGCACGGTGCTGAGCGCGACTGGCTGGTTCAGTCTTTGCATAGTACGGTCGTAGCGCATCATCACACAGAATATAATCTAACCGAAGCCATGGACCGAAACCTGTCAACGGGTTCCGAGTTACCCCCGGGAATGTGAAGCCGGTCCCTTGCCCACGCTCGCCAAACGCGTCTGTTAACGTTACTGTCAAACTGCTATAGGTATAGCCCCAAGAGGCCATATTCAAGTCACCGGCGATGATAACCGGAGACTGTTCCTTCTTGATCTCTCCCAGTAAGCCGTGGACAAGCCGAGGTCGTTCCTGCAATGACGGGATCACTGAATCGGCTGGATCCCGGCCAAACCAGCCGCGGTATTTGGCCCATTCTTTGAGGAGTCCCCGCCCCATCAGTCGTCCTAACTCCCAGCGTGGCGTGGGCATGTGCACATTGTAGACGACAAGCCTGCGATCGCCCCACTCCAGCTCAAACCGTGCCGCAACAGGGTGCTTGTTGCGCCATAGGACCTCATCAACCAAGCCCGACGACGCGATGGGCAGACGGCTTATCAGCACAAACTCCCCATGCCCCCGGACATGGCAATCAGGATACTGTCGTGCATACTTTCTCTCACGACGCGAAGCATCCTGCACGGCAATGATATCCGGACTCTCGGCCTCGATGAATGGCGTCAATCGGGCCTTATTCCTATTGCCTCGGTTGCTGGTCATGACCACGAGCTGCGGAGTGCCCGTAGGAGGAGACGTCACTGGGAAGCGCAGCCCCATGTACCCGAAGACGATCACGATCAAGATGACTCCGCTCACGGCCAGGGAGCGGAGATTGAACGCAAGGCCGAGAGGGAACAAGATGGTCAACGGCAAGAGAGTGAGGTGAGGCGGCATGAAGAGGGGCAACCAGAGAAGCCACCAGCGCTCGCCAACCCAGCGGAACAGGATAAGCATCACCAGGATACACAGAAGATATCCCAAGGAAGACACCCCGATGCACCAAGACCCGTAACGAATCACTTTCCGAACCCACGGAGCCGCAGCAGGGCCGAACCACGCCCCGGCGAGGTGGCTCAGCAGACGTTCTCCATGGCTGTCGCACGCAAACAGAGACATCAGTAGCAGACATCCCCTATTCCAGGCACGCTCCGCCCCGTGGATTATCCAGAATCCACGACAAGAAGACCGGCAAACCAATCCAAGAAGCAGAGACGAGTTGAGCCGTTAGTATAGCCCAACTACCGTAGTTTGGGGGCACGATAGGTAGCGAAACGAAGTTCGACTTGATTCAGCCACGACGAGTAGGCGGGTGTGAAGTGCACATGGAAGCGATGACGTTGGGCGATCCAGGTACGGACCTTCGGATGCTTGTGGCTCGCGTAGTTGTCCATCACGACATGCGCGTCGAGGTCTTTGGGGACGCTCCTGTCGATCTTGCGTAGGAATGAGAGTAGCTCTTGATGTCGGTGCCGAGGCCTGCATTGAGTGATCACCTGCTCCGTGGCGGTATCGAGCGCTGCGAACAGCGTAGTGGTGCCGTGTCGGATCTAATCGTGTGTGACTCCTTCGACGTTTACTCATCGACCGATCTCCCGTGTCAGAACCACAAGACAACGGGATACATTGGCCCTCTCTGCGTGATAACCTACTTGCGGGCCAGGACACTAGCCCCTCCCCTACGCGCGCAACGGAGTCCTTGGACTCTCAAGGTCAAACGTCGCAACCAGCCCCGTTTCCGCTCCAGTGGACGCGGGATATCGATGTGCTCTCCGGCGAGGATTCTCTTTGGGCGTTCGTCCAGTATCTCATCGACATCATCCGCGGGGAGTACGCTGAGAAGGGCCGGTTTCGCTTCAGAAAGGATCGGCATTCGCCACACCGGGGAATGGGCGTCCGTGGCCACGAGGTGGATCAGACGGCGCTCAACCCAATCAAGCGCAACCCCCTGAGTCTTCCCCCCGAAGAGACCTGTCAGGCTCCCCGCCGTCACTTGGGCCAGGTTCCCGTCTGCCACCAGCGAGCACAGAAACTCCGGACAATTCCGGAAGACCGGATTCCGCTCGGGATGCCCAATAATCGGTGTCACGCCATCCCCACGGATCCTGGCGAGCGCGTCCCGGAGGATAGGCGGCAAAGCAGCACCGGAAGGCTCAACCAACACGTAGCGCCCCGTGTTGCCAAGGGTCATAGCTCCCCCAAGTGCCAGTTCCCAGCCTGGACAACACGCCAAATGGACCTCTCCGCCGGGCACGATCTGCAACGCTATCCCCCTCTGGTCTACGTGTCGCTGAAGTTCGTCAATCCCCCGTGAAATATCGTCACTGCAGACGTTGTGGAGGCCATCCATCTGATGAGGAGTGGCTGCTACCACAGTCGTACCGTCAGCCGCCGCCATCACGCACATATCGAGCGCCTCAACGAGCGTCCTCGGCCCATCATCAAGCCCCGGCAGAAGATGACAGTGAAGATCAATCATGCGTCTGCCACCCGTTCACCTGTGCGCCAAGCGGAACGTCGTGTGGTAGATACCATTCACATTGGCCCAGCGTTGCCTAGGGTTATCAGAACTCAGATCCGGCCACGAATGCGGTACCAGAGCAGGCCCCCCCATTCATGCCAGGCTTCCTGAATCCCCTGAGCCGCCCGTGCATTGGGCAGGATCAGTGCCAGGGATGCCCGGATGCCTGTGGTCCGGTAGCGACACCCGCAAGGGACCACACGCAACCCCTGGCGCCGAAAACACCGAGTGGCCCGATGCAGATGCACAGCATCGGTCACCAAAACAATCTCATTGATCCCACGACCAGCTAGAAGAGCAGTGGTCTCCAGAGCATTCTCATGAGTCGTCTGTGACTGCTCTTCGGTCAGCACTTGGGCCTCGGGAACACCGATCTCGACCAGGAAGTCACGCATGACCGCTGCAGCCGGTGAACCCAACATCGTTCCATCAGTGTCGCCACCGCTCGTAACAACGATGCAGGGGGGGCCTTCCCGGTAGACACGTGCTGCATGGAGACACCGGTGCAGGGTCCGCTCCCTCAGCCCCGGCCGCCGTCGAGAACCAACCGGTCCCAACACGCCTGCACTGAGCACAACAATTGCCTGAACGGATGGAGGCCGAGTAGCCATCGGGGGGTAACGTGATTCAAGAGTACGTTGCGCGACGTAGGAGGTCAGCGGAAGGTAGAGCAACACCAGAGCACAGAAAGGTGCAGTAACGAC
>Ga0209576_1001091_pt1 | contig 14296 bp, 10 predicted proteins | sample SaaInlV_DNA_135m_FD_184686 | JGI IMG/M metagenome (GOLD analysis project Ga0209576, IMG submission 184686) | Marine microbial communities from expanding oxygen minimum zones in the Saanich Inlet - SI075_LV_DNA_135m (SPAdes) (version 2) | ecosystem: Environmental > Aquatic > Marine > Unclassified... | reverse complement strand
GGTTCTCGTTAATAGAGAGAGTCATCCAAAAAACCAATACAAATGTAAAGACAATTGACAAAAACCAAAAATTAATCCAGTAAGATTTAGCCAGAGAAAGCTCCCCATGCCAATGCCTAGAAAAATACCCTCGTTTAGGGACTGGGGCTTGATTTTCTAACTGCTCATTTATTGTCATTTTTTAATGCCTATTAACAAATATAAACTTGGTTGTATTAATTTTTTGCTCGCCATCCCATTGGTATGCGACTAACCTGCCACCTTCTTTTGCCACACTGTAGTCAAGGCAAGCCATGTTATCTGCCAAAGGTTTAATCTCACCTTCCATCCAATAGTGTCCAAGAAATAAAGGTTTCTGATCGTGACTATAGTTAATCAAATGATCACCTTTAACTGGGTCATTCGGAATGTGTGTACGGGCTGATTCAGGACCTAAAAATACATCTTTATATGTACTTGCATTTTGCTCCCACCATTGAATGCGAATCTCATGGCGTTCATTTCCATCTTTGTCTAAGAAGCTACACCCATTAGGTAGCGATATTTCTTTACCTTTTAGTAATGTCTCGATCGCTTCATATTGCCATTGACTCTTGTCAGAAGATAAATGTAGAAGTTCATCAGTTAATAAATTACTACCTTGAAAATCAATAATTCTATTTATTAGCTTTTCATCCCAACAAGCGTGAACTATATTTACCCCTGGAATATCTAGCCATAAAGGTAAAGTCTTAAACCATTCAATTGCCTCTTTATATTCTTTTGGATTACTCTCAAAGGCATCTAAAAAAGCTTTATGTTGTTTGATATTTTTATCATCGTGAGCACGCAGATAATTACCACTTTCGTCTTTTGTAAAATAAGCAATTGCGTTATATTCATGATTTCCCATCACACTAAGAGAATGAACTACCGCCATCTCTGACAAAACGAATTGTAGCTGGACCAACTAATCTTGGTACATAACCATCATCAGGTGTCCACAAAACATCCACAGTGTATTTATCATCAATGACATCTGTAAATTTTAGATGTATTGTTTTAGTGCCATCAAAGAAATGATGACTTGCATCATCTGCGCCAATGTGAGCGTGAGCCACTGAATTCAACAAGAGAAACACTAGAATTATTATTTGTTTCATATAGGTGTTAATTGTAAACCAAATAACCTCAAAACCCTTTTGAGATTTTACTTATCACTGTATTTCGACAAAGAGTTGGCCAAACCTTTAACAACCCCCACTACTAATGCATTCCCCATAAAAAAGGCCCTCTTAGAATCTGTAGCTCCTTCGGTATGATTTTCAGGAAACATATTTAACCTTTCTAATTCAACAGGAGTCAATCTTCTTAGCCTACCAGAAGGCGTCTCAACTACGTGTTTAAATCTTGACGCCCCTTTACCACCTTCGCCAGTAATGATAGTTCTTGAAGCTCTATCGAGGGCGTCTGGAAATGTAACAGGGCCTTCAGAATAGTGATAGACGTGTCCATTGGACGCAGTTCTTTCTTCTTTCTTCCCGCCTTTGTGATAAACCCATTTTTCCAACTCTTCTTTAGGTATAAAGAACTCAGCAGGGACATTTTTCTCATCCTGAAGAATACTACCTAGAGTTTTGTATTTTCCTTTATATTCGGCAGTTGCAGAGTCTGTATATACCTTTCTATCAATCATTATTCCAATCGTATCAAAAGGTCTGACTTTGGAGGTGTAGTCAACAGTGTTATTAGTAATCTCATCTAAGTCTCCGTCAATAGAAAAATACTTGTCAGGTTTAGATGGCGTTGAATTAACTTGCATTGGGAATGCATCTTGCATCACACCTTTGTTAGTAATCCAATCAACAGGAGATTTCAGTTTCTTGATTTTCTTTCCGATATCTGAGTCAGACTTATAAGCCATAATGTAGACCCTCTTTCTTCTCTGTGGCATTCCGTAATCAGCTGCATTAATTACCCTCCACTCGACTACATATCCTAAGTCTGATAATGAGGCTAGCATTATTGCAAAATCTCTTCCTCTTTGAGAAACTGGAGATTTTAATAATCTATCAACATTCTCCAACATTAAATATTTTGGAGGGTTGATTTTATTCTTTAAGATTGAATGTATTGACCACCACAAAACACCTTTCTTTCCCTGAATGCCAGAAGACTTTTTAAGGGTTCTAGCAACAGAATAATCTTGGCAAGGAAATCCTCCTACAAGAAGGTCATGGTCAGGAATAGATTCAAAGTCTTCGTCAATAACCTTGGCAATATCAACATCACTATGGTTTGCACCAGGGAATCTGGCCCTATAGACGTCAGAGGCGTGCTGTATTTTTGTTAGTGGCTCGTACTGATTACTCCAAACAACTTTAAATTGTTTCGACTTTTCTAGACCCAATCTAAAGCCGCCGACTCCAGCAAATAATTCAATAGTTTTAATCACGATTAATTCAATAAATTAGTATGGGAGTAATTATAGATTAAAAGGTGACAATGATTAACCTTGGGCGAATATTATTATTGGGAATCAATTAATAACTTTTGTATAAATCCTTGATTTAACCAAAAACAATGCTTAGTTATCATATTTCCATGACTATCTATATCTTTCTTTGCACCTTTAGTGCTATGAGGCCTCATATGAATTATTTCTGTATCTGACTGTTTTGGCAAAGAAGTTACATTTTTCGCCTTTACTCTTCTTGTCATGGCCTTTCCTGCAATCACATCATTTCTATACATCATCCATTCCTTTTTAATAATCGACAATTCCTCAGGTGAAGGAGACCAAAAAAACGCTTTGCCCAACTTGCCTTGGCTAACAGGGGTTTCTCTTGTTGCTCTAATTACTGGTAAAAATAATATTCTTGATAAATGTTCTGATAAAGTGGAAGACTCCCAATCCTTCTCAGACTCAAGCTCCTTGAATTTTATAATTGGAAATGAGGTAGATTCAAATGGTCGCAAATCATCCTCCCTGACAGGAATAGTTTTAACCCCAATACCAAGCTGATCAAATTCCTTGATGCGTGAACTTTCTTTATTAAATCCTATCGCCTTTCTTAAAACAATAGGAGAAGCACCTTTGCTTTTTGGAACATTAAATTTAAGAAAACTAGCGACTTCTTCAATTGTTTTTCCCTTGTACTTGTTCACTCTTTTTAGTAATTCGAGTTCAAAATTGTCGTTTACTGCAAGGTTCAGCGTGTCATATATAGATTCATATTTTTCAGGGTATTTTAATGATTGCCAGAACTGATTTACAAAATCTCGTTTCAGCATAAAGGCCCTTTCTTTGGCCGTAGTTTGATAGGTAGTAACAGGTTGGGGCCTCATCTTTCCAGTCCCAGATGTATTTGGACCCATAACTCTATGATTTGACATTGACAATTCGTGAGCCTTGCCCTCTCTCACCATGTTTCTTGCCTTTTCCCAGTCTATTTTTATTACGCCTTCGTCATTGTAAAGACTCCATAAAGCTACGTCTAATACCTTATGTGATAAAAATCCCTTAGAATTATGCTTATAAAAAACAAATAAGACTTTCTTCATCTTGTTCTTAAAGTGTGACGTCTCCCACTCTTCACTTATTAATTTAAGGTAATTAATAGAACAAACTTTAGTATTTTCCTTGACTACATCACCTTTGGTTTTTCTTGTAATTAAAGGACAAACTTTAAGTTCAATTCCAGAACTCTCAAAATCTGGATTTGGTGAAGAGTTGTTATCTATACCAAACCAAAACTTTTCAATAAAATTTCCAGCATTGCCTTTGTTTTTATTGTTTATTTCATCTTGAGAATGTTGAGATAGATTGGAAATATCCTCAAAGCTTTTACCAATTAGAGATGAAGCCCTTGCAAGAATAGAATTTTCACTTTCTCCACTATAGTCTGTAAAAGCGCTCATCTAAAAATATTATTTAATTTTATCGTGCTCAAAAAGCCTTTCTTCAAACTCATCTGCAGTTTTTGCTATGAATTCAATAACATCTATAATATTAGATTGTTCGACATCTTTAATTAAAATTACTCGCTTTAGTGTAATTTCTTTATTTTGCTCATATATCCAATAAGCTTTACCATTATAATCACTTGTACAAATAGCCTCTAAAACCTTCTTTGTCACCTTTTTAGAGTGCGATTTTTTTTGAATTTGCAAACAAGGAGATGATATTGTTAACGAGTCTCCAAAAGAATCAAAATCAACATGTATCGGTTGGTATCTATCAGTGCCGTTAGATGAATATCTAAAACTATATGTCACTCTATTATCGGATATGTCGTACTCAGTTCCAATGTAGCCTTCTTTAAGCATTTTTTGCATAATATCATCAATATACTCTTTGATATTAATATCTTTTTGCTTTAAGATTGTATTGTCAATAGTATAATTACACTGATATTTCCCATCACCAAGACTACAAAGAAGTTTAATTTCAACATTTTTATAAAAGCCAGAAGGTGTTTTATTAAGCCCACAATTAATAATATAAGATTTTAATGGTGCGAAAATCGTATGATGAGTTTTTTTAAATTCATTGGAAAGCCTCTCATAACCGACTTTAAAGCCTGCTAAAAATAGCCCAATTGTTTTAACCACATGACCTGGATTTAAATAGGAATTTGTATGATGTACAATATCCTCATAATCTGGCCTTAGAAGTAAAAATAAAATAGATCGTTTTACAATATTTTTTTCATCGGAAAAAATATTGGATGTTACATCCATCTCTGCATTAATAATAGATTTACAAGCATCGTGCCACTCATCAATTTTATAATCATCGTTAGGAGATAGCTCCTTATAGGTTGAATGCACGCTATCTAAAAAATCTCCAGATACCCAGCCATCACCTGGATTAATATCAACAAGCTTATTTAATACAATGCTTAGTAGTTTGCAATCACCACTATCGCAATTAATAGCAACGCCAGTAACAATAGAATTTATTATTTTTATAAGAAAATTGTACCCTTCATTCATTCTATCATTTTCACCCACATACGGGTAAGTTGTTAATGATTTCAATAGAAGAACATCTGATTGAACACTCATATTTTCTGCTAATAAGGCAATCGATGCGGCAATCTTATCTGACGTTATAGAGAGTCTCTCAATATTAAGATTCTCTATCTTTTTAACTTCGCTTAAAAATTCAATTGGTAATGCTGAATCAGAGTTGAATAATTTTGGGGAAACGGTGCAACTAAATGTATCTACAGGAACGTTATCAAACATCCTTGAAAGAAAATCTTCAAGATTTTCTTGGGAATTAAAATGTATCTCTTTTATCATGTCGGTATTTAAAACAATATCAAACAATCTTAACCCAACTTTATCATGTAGCTGCACATCACTTATGAACTGGCCCGTATCTGACAACCCGTGTGCGCATGAGTCTGGTAACTTATTTTTATCAAGTTCAATAATAACCGGAAAGTTTGTATCAGGATCATCTGTAGTTGCACTAATGAGATCAACAGAAAATCCTTTGCTAAACAACGGAAAGTACCCTCCAACCCTGGTAAGGATGTCATTTTTATATTTAGCAAAAATATCACTGGGCCCAAGTAAGCCGCTCGACATAATACTAAGGATATTTCTTCTATTCGTTAAAAAATAATACCCATCATTCTCTTCAATTACTCTGATATTACTTTCTTCTTTAAACATTAATATACTCCAGTATGCCTGCATTCTTATCAGGTAAATATGCTGACACCGGAAGTGATTCCTCGCCAGAATTGCTTGAAATTAACGCTAAATAACTACGCGCACGACTACACATTACATACATCTCCATTTTAAATGCATTCAAATTTCCATCATCAACTTTTATATTCTCCAACTCAGGGATAAACACTGCATCAAATTCCAGACCCTTACAACTTTGCTTATTTAAAACAGTTACAACACCTTCGCGATCAAACCTTAAAACTTCTGCGGAGTGCACCTTGCTACCAGATGCAAATGTTTGCACATGGCAATATTCCCCTCCAAGTTCATCATCTAACGCGTTGTAATATTTATTGCGGGCCATATTATTAGAGACAATGATTGCTATTTCTTGATTTTGATGCAATCTCGCATACCTAGAAATAAACTTAATAGAGCTCGAGAAGTCACTAGATTTTACAAGCTTAGGTTTTTCACCTTTTTTTCCTGATGGTTTTGTTATGCCTGTTTCGCTACCAACATAAAAATTAGCAATAAAATTATTTATTTCATCCGTATTTCTATAATTTTTTGTAAGACCAAAGACCAGTTTCTCTGGGACTCTCATATATTTCTTAATCTCTGAAAGAGTTGAATTATCTTCATTTATTCTTTGATTTTCATCCGCAAGTATTGTCATAGATGGCGGCTCTTCACTATCAAAGAGTGCGACTCTAGTTTGATTAAAAAACTCATACATTGCCTTATTGAAATCTTGACCTTCATCTAAAATAATGTGACTCCAATTAACTTTATCAATATCTAAACTTCCATCAACTTTCTTATTTAACAGAATCTCGAACATTTTTTTCCAATCATAAGACCACTTCTGAATTTCAGGAATTCTAACACTTCTACATATGCCTTTCCACCACCTCCACACCCATGAATGCATTGTCCTTACATCAATTCTATTATTATTTTGTGCGCCATTTTCAGAGAATTTACTTAAAACTTTGTTATACATAATTAAAGAAACTATATCAAATTTTTTAGATAAAGCCTGGGCCCTTAAAAAGGCCATGACAGTCTTTCCACTGCCTGGAGGGCCGGTAATCAAAACAACATCTTTCAAAGGGGCGTCGAACAAAATATCTTCTTGTTCATCACTTAAATCGGTAGATGTAATAATTCTCATAATAATCCTAATAATCTAAAACAATTTCTTTAAAGAAGCCAATCTTTTTATCTATTAACAACGATCTACTTAATAGGGAATTAAAATGAGAACAGCTAGTTTCTGAAATTAAAGCACATGCGTGACATGCACCTTGATTTAAACCTCTCTCACCTTGGCCTTTGTTTGACTCACTGCAAACAGGGTCTGATGAGCACCATTTTGACTTCTTAAGAGATAATAAGATAGTTGGCAATAGTCTATCTAATTCCCCCTGCCTAACCAAGCCTCCCAATGATCCCTCAGAATCTGAGTCGGCAGTATATATAAACACTCCAGCCATATTATACTCATCCGAAAAATAGATGCTTTCCCTTAAAGAAGAAGAGTTATACCCAGACTCAAATGCAAGTTGTCTAATTAGCAAATGAGACAAAGTATGAAGCATGACAAATTTTGCAGAGAATAATCCAAATTGCTCCTCAAGTTCATTCAGTTCATAACTATCTTGTACTGCCTTAATTTTTTTATCGATAAGTTTTTTATTTTTATTGTACCAATTATCAATCTTTACCTTATCAATTGAAATAAATATTCCTTCACCAAAAACCTCAATAGCTGGCAACCAGTTTGTGTACTTATCTAGAGAGGGGGAAATGACCTTACCAGGATCAAACTTAAGCCTACCAAATCCTTTAAAAACACGAACCTCTTTTAATTTTTTTACAAGAGATATATTATCAAAAATATCTAATAAATTTGAGAATTCATTTAACAGCTCATTTGACCCATCTATTTTTTCAACTTTATTAATAAATTTCTTTGATTCAACGTCCATAAAGAAGAATGGCCATTCTTCAACTTGGAGTGATAATTTTAATTCGTAAATACTTTGTGGGGTTTGAGTAGTGCTTTCCTCTTCAAAATCTCCAGTAAATATTGACATTATCTCATCTTGGCTATAGTCAAGATTATTGCTTATTTGTTTAACTAACTCCTTAAAGCCAGGAGTGACGCCGCCAGAGTCATAAATATGAACACATGCCGTATACAAACTGTGTTCTTTAACAATATCTACTAACGATTGAGAATTATCATCTGGATTGCCTGAAGGTGCATCTATATCGATAGCAGATACAATAACTGGTTGGTATATATTGCTAGCATTTCTTTGCTTCATTACAGGAGTTTCATCGCATTCACATTCAACAGTGGTGTGTGATTGCCAAGGTTGCTTCCCCTTGCATTTAAGCCCAACACTCTTTAAAGCGTCTTTATCCTCCAATCCAGCTAAAGACCTGCTAGATCCGCATGTTTTACACTTAACATATAGGGCACTATAAGAAGCCCCTGCACCTGACTTTGTTATAAAAGATAAATTATTGTAATCTTTACAATTCCCACTGTCTGATGTGTTTGTATGCGTATGCGCCCAATAATGCCAAGGAAAATCATCAATATGCCCATTTTCACAAGCAACAATAAAACGCATTGGTAGCATATTTTTTTTATTATATCCTTTGCATTTATTGCTATAGCAAGTAGGAACTTCTCCGTTTAACTGGTTTGATTCATCTATGCCAATATGCTTCATTGAACGACAAATAGGGCAAAATAACCAACTTGGAAACCTCATAAATCTAAATTTTGCGCTTTTTTCATAACCATACTTTCCTGCTGGTTTTGGGTGCATAAATTTTTCTACATTTAATTTTCTAGCCAATCTTGGAAAGTTTATTTCTACCTTTTGATATGAGTTTGCTATCCACTTCTTAATATCTGTATTAATAAATGACTCCTCACCCAAGCCATAAATCGCACCAACTCCAAAAGTAGTGATTCCTTGTGACATTCTAATGCTTCTTTTTGGCTTCATAATTCCTCCCCTGAGACTACAATATCTATTTCCGCATCAACACCACGCATCGAATGTAGAGTGGGCCAACTACCCTTAACTTTTTCATCAAAATCGCATAACAAGCTCTTAAACTGTCTTCCACTATTATTTCTATACTGCAACTTTCCCGGATATTCTTTAATAAGATTGTCCCATTTTTTTACAATACTGTAGACGTGCTCCTCAATAGAATCTTTTTCACTGTTGTCAGACTTTTGCATACGCAATATTAAACTTTTTATTAGCCTCTGTGAAGAATCGCTACTAGATTTAAATAAACAAGCATCCTCATTTGCACCAATACCACCAACATAACGCATTAAAATTACTAAAGCGGCATGTAACGCCCTATCTCTTGCTGGCTCTGCATATGGAGTTACACTTGTTGGCTCTACAAATTTATACAAAGACTTGTGATACGATATAAAACTCTCATAATGTGATCTGGCACGAGGATTGGCAGAAGGGTAAACCGTAACAACAATACCTGGAATCTTATCTCTACCAACTCGACTTGAGGCCTGTATATACTCCGACGTCGTTTTAGGTTGTCCGTGCATCATAATCAAGCCTAGTCTTGATACATCTACACCCACTGATATCATATTAGTACATGGCAAAATATCAATCACTTCAGAAGGCTTGTCATGCACTGTCATATCCATTTTTTCCAAGATTTCAGTTAATTCATCTCCTTGCTTATTGCCAGACAACTCTTCAACATTTTTTATACTTCTTTGCTTCTTTTTATATAATAATTTAAGTCGATTAGGAATGTCGTCTGATGCCATGGTAATCGTTTTAGATAATTCTTTTTTTGAATTATGATAAATCACTTGTGTCCAATACGAATCCTTTGCAGCTTTAGATAACTCAACATCTATAGGAATCTGCGACAATACAGAAGCTACATCTACTATTGATGTAGTTTGAGTTGATGATTGACCCATAATTCCGACATACATCCTTCCTGGACTGTTATTATCTGTCCTTGCGAAATAAGAATCTTCTGCATCTACTCCCGACGATGGGAATATATTAGCTTTAAGTGCGTATAGCCTGGTTATTTGCTCTTCAGCCCTTCTAATAGTTGCTGTCGCAGCAATTTTTTTAGGATAATATCCATCTATAGAATATATAATAGAATCCATTGCAGCCTCGTATATGCCAGCAATAGTCCCCAAAGGTCCAGAAATAAGGTGTAGCTCGTCTTGAATTATAAGTGATGGAGGCTTATATCCATGACCTATTCCAAAAAATGCTTTTGGTTTTTCTGTCCATGACATTCTTGCAAACTTATCAATAGTCCCAATAATAAAAGATGGAGGATTCTTATACATATCTTCATCGACGACAGTCATTGGTAGTTTATTATGAAATTCACATGTTGTTGTTGGGCAATAAAATGAAAACGATGTTTCTGTGGCTCTTATGCCATAATGCTCTTTTGAGCTTTGCTTTGTGGGGATTATTCTAGTTCCACACCATGGGCATTTTTGAGCTTGAAATTTATTTTCGGGAGTATGCGCTTCTAGCGCATTGTTATAATGTTGTAAAGCGCCAGTCCCTTTATTATTTGTAAAGTCATTTGGTGAAGAAGCCTCACCCACCCAAAGTCCAACTGAGTATGCTTGTTCTCCGAGTAAACTCAAATTATCTCGCCTTAATTTTTCGCAAGCGCATATTAAAATTGCAGCTCTTTGAAATTGTTGTGCGGTCAATAACCTTAAAGAATACCTCTTTATAACAACAGTCCCTGCCCCGCTTTCTTTTAATATCATGCGCCTATATAACAGTTCAAATGCTGAAACTGCCAAATAGGCCTCTGTCTTACCGCCACCTGTAGGAAACCAAATCAAATCAACAGTATTCCTGTCCTGAGAGTCTTTATTAATTAAAGACTCAATTGTCAAAAGGAAAAATGCAAGCTGAAATGGCCTCCAATTAAAATCAGAATATTTTTCTGATGCATAATCCGGAGCTAAAAACTCTACTTCATCTTTATTTTTAATGTTTTTTGAAAAATCACTGCCATGAACCATCTGCATCAACATGGCAAGATTAGCCATCTTAAATGCGTCGAAAATTAAGTCGTCACTCACTACAATATCAATGCCTTTGTTAATTCTTTTTATTGAGTTATCAATACGCTGGATAATTCTATCTCTAGCTACACTAGAGCAATCTCCAATATCTTTTTTGCTTTCTTTAAGCGCCCATGATTTATAATTCTTGGAAAATAACAATAAATGCTTCTTTAAAACATCCTTTGACAAACTATCATTACTTAAGAACTGTAGATTTAATACCTTTTCATCTCCAGAACTCTCTAAACTCAGTGTTACAGGTTTAACACTGCACGAGGGCAAGAACTCTGAAAATAATGAAACTACATTGTTATTATCAACATGCCAATCTGCCGCACAAGAATGCCCCACGGCAAACGTATCGTATTTACGATACATTAGTGCCAATTCTTCTTCTTCGCCATCATAAGACATATCACTCTCAAGTGGATATGGCAAAATCTTATCATTATTTTTTTCAATTTTTATTCTTGACTGGAACAGCTGGTCTTCTACATACTTACTTGACTTCTTGATATTGTTAATCATTGTTACAGTTATAATAAAGCCCCTCTTGAAGGGTCTCCATATCACATTAACTCTGACTTTATCATCAAACAAATACAGGTCTAGCAAGTTATTACTCGGCCTAAGTACATCACCCTGATACTTGTTTGGGCTCCTAGTCCAAGCCTTAAGATTTACCTTCTCTCTAATACCCTTGCCTAGGTTGTTATTTATTCGCTTAGCTGCCTTTATTAGATCACCCTGGTCGTCTGGATTACTGGATAAAGCATTAGATATATCATCTAATTCAGTGATAACTTCAGAAGACTTATTTGGCTCCAGTTCTCTTGCTTTCAACTTAAGCTTATTTAAAAATTCAGGACTTAGAACCCTCCTCTCCATATATTGAGCACATGAAACGTTCAGAATGAATTCGCCACCACCTCCCAAATAAAAACTTAACCCAAATGAAGGTGGTTTATTTTGAAAAAATCCTTCAATTTGATCGTCAGAATCCACAGGGATATTTTCATTATCATTAATAGGGTGAATCATTCCCATTAAATACATGTCAACAGGGTTAATATCGGAGAGCTGCTCTTTATCTCCGTTCTTTGGACCAATAAGCTCTTGTTTAATATAGTCTAGAACCTTGGATTGGTCGTTACTTATAGCGCTCAACATATAACTATCCTTGTTTTAATTATTGAATTATTTTTACAATTTCTTTTATATTTTTCAATTGCTGTTCGGTGTAATATTTGTTAAATTCTTCATCAACTTCAATCCATAAAATGGAATTAGAACGTGTCATTCCAACATAAACAAGGGATTCTGGTATGCCATTTTTTGTTGCCTCTCCCATATCAACCATCGCCACAATACTTTTCTCTAAGCCTTTAAAATCCTTAATGCTACTAAATAATACTTTTTTGTTGTTCTGATTAACAACATTATCCGCATCTAAAATTTGAATCACACTCTTCCATTTTTCAGAAAGGTTACTGACTATTGATTTTTTAAATTCAACCGGAGAAAGTATAACAATATCATTCAAACTATCAACTTCTTTAGACCATTTTGACAATGCCGACTCTAACTTAGAAACTGCTTGCGTATTAGAATCAATATTCTCATATTGAACATGCAAGCCATGCCCTTTAATTTTAGCAACCCCTATATCTGCCCCTGTATTAAGCTGGGTTTGATAAATAATTTCTTTAGTATTCCTGCAATTTTCATTCAGTCGTATAATCGAAGGGTCATAATCTAGTAGAAACTTATAAATCTCCTTGTCACAGAAGCCATCAACACCAGACTGATTATTCATATCCATAAACCATCTCCATCGCCCCTTCTCTAAACCACCAACTAATAAATCATCTAATGTTTCTAAAATTTTCATTGACAACAAATCTTGCCCCTCATCAACAATCAAAACATCATAAGAATTAGACTTTATGTTTAAATTTATAAGCTCATCTAAAGATAAAACATCAACCAAATCATTGTCAATCTGGCTCTTTAAAAAAATACTTAAAATTTTATTTTTACATAAAAAAATTGTTCTGCTAGTGGTGTATCTTTTAATGATTTCAACTGCTAAAAAAGTTTTTCCGGTACCTGCTCCCCCCGTGCACAATATCCTCTTACTCTCTATGCATCGATTTAATATTTCATATTGAGCATTTGTCATCTTTACCATGTCCACATGACTTTGCTTAATAGAGCTTTTTAATGTCTGAACTAGATCAAAGTTTGGACGTATGTAATGCTTTATAGACCTTATTTCTTGTGGGGTTAGCCTTGAATATTTTCTTCCTTTGCTTGTTTTATTATTTATCCAATATTTATAAGCATTGGTTAAAAATACCTTGAAAAGATTTTTTTTCATTGAATCAACATCACAAACCAGTTCATCTGGAAGTTCTAGCGATTGTGCTGCATAATCAACATCTGGGAAAACCACAGCCCACCCCAATATAACATTATTGAAATTTATGTTTGGAAACTGCTTTTTAAGCTTTTTCTTAAGTGCATATTTTGCTGTGTTTGCCTGTACATTTGGACCTTCGTTTTTCTCATTAACTTTTCCGTATCTGTCTTTGAATTTCCAAACTCCTCCGTCTCTAGAAACCCTCCCACCTTTAACTTCAATTACCAATATTCCTGATTTAGATATAAATAAAAAATCTATTTCTGCCCATTCTTTGTATTTGTGTTCAGGTAGATTTACAGAGTGAATTAGACAAGAATCAGGGTCTCCATCAATTTTTTTAAATAAATCAAAAACTCTGATTTCTGATCTATTTTTTTTAGTTTGAATAATGTATGGCGGTATTAACTTCATGCATCACCTCTATTAAGATACATCTCTACTTTTCTTAGTCCGTCAACTGGCAATGGGTATTCAAATCCATCAGGTGTCATATTTATTGACTCAATAAACGCTTCTCTAGTAAACTTCCACATACACTCCATCTTTTTTTTGCTAATTTTAATATTGACTTACCATTCTTTTTCTTTACAAATAACCTGAACAGTTGCCTCTTTTGCTTCAGTAACAATCTGGCTAATTTCTTTAGCGCCATTTGATTTTCTTACTTGATAATCTACCATATTTAGGTCCATAAAGATCTTAGCCATGTTTGACTTGACAGCGAAATTTACGTTCTGAGCAGGTCTGCTGCCTGTAATTTCAGAAGATGATTCCAGTCTTGAAACAATCACACCAATAACATTGCCATTGTCATCAAGTAGTGGTCCTCCTGAATTGCCAGGTTGAACTGGTGATGTAAGCTGAAGCTCTGCGATATTGTTATTAAAGCCTGTTAATGCTGCAATATTGCCACTTGTGACTTTAAGCTCTGATCCTAGTGTTGATGAGAATGGATAGCCTAATGCAATTGATTGCTCGCCTGTCACTACTGGCTTGCGATTTCTAAGATATAGGAAACTGTTGTTAGGTTTGCCTGTTACTAGTATTGAAAGATCTGTTGT
>Ga0209576_1001082_pt1 | contig 14379 bp, 10 predicted proteins | sample SaaInlV_DNA_135m_FD_184686 | JGI IMG/M metagenome (GOLD analysis project Ga0209576, IMG submission 184686) | Marine microbial communities from expanding oxygen minimum zones in the Saanich Inlet - SI075_LV_DNA_135m (SPAdes) (version 2) | ecosystem: Environmental > Aquatic > Marine > Unclassified... | reverse complement strand
GTTCTAATAGCAGTATTAGTGCCAGTTAATTGAGACAGCGTTGCTTTCGCATCTAATGCAGTTTGTAATCCATCAACATTACTGATAACGTGATTATGACTATCATCTGCAATGACTGTCGTAATAGTGACAGCATTGGCACTAAAGTTAGCAGTACCTGACACATCGCCAGTTAATGCAACTGAAGCACCAGCACCTAGTTTCTGACCTAAGTTAGTTGTAAGAGTTGTTGCAAAGTTCGCATCATCTCCTAGTGCAGCAGCAAGTTCGTTTAAAGTGTTTAATGTAACAGGTGCAGAGTTTGCTAATGCTGCGATATCTATATCAACTACATTTTGTACAAATGCAGTAGTAGCAATTTGAGTAGTGCTAGTTGTATTCGCAGCAGTAGGTGCAGATGGTACTCCAGTTAAAGTTGGTGAAGCAAGATCTGCTTTGGTCGCAATATATGCATTTGTATTAGCAAGAGCAGATCTTTCAGTTGCAGAATTGGTCGCAATATATGCATTTGTATTAGCAAGAGCAGATCTTTCAGTTGCAGAATTGGTCGCAATATATGCATTTGTATTAGCAAGAGCAGATCTTTCAGTTGCTTCATTAGTATCAACATCAGATTGAACAGATGCAATATATGCATTTGTATTTGCAAGTGCAGAACGTTCCATTACCTCATTTGAATCAATATCAGATTGTATAGCAGTTAAACGAGGATTAGTGTTAGCAATGTAACTATTCAGATTAGCAGTAATAGATGTATGTAATGCTTGAGTATTTGCTACCGTCATCTTATCGTTGGTAGAAATTCCAGTATCGAAATTCGTACCATCAGCAGTAGCAATTCTTAATGTAGCATTAGCACCATAGTAGTTTACACTCGTAACACCAGCAACTGCAGCAGTTGTAGCAGCAGTAACACGTCCTTTAGCATCGATTGTAACAACACCAATAGCAGAACTATTACCGTATGTGCCAGCAGATACACCTGAATTTGATAAGGTTGTAGCAACTGATACGGCATTAGCACTAAATGCAGTTGCCGAAGCAGTAATATCACCAGTCAATGTAACAGTTGATGACTTCCCTAATCTAGCATTAGCAAGTGCAATTGTATTAGCAACCTGCATTCTATCAGATACTAGAGTTCTGATTGCGGTATTAGTGTTAGTCAAATTAGTATTAACTAAATTAACTCTACTAGATTCATCTGAAACTAATGAACGGATAGCAGTATTGGTACCAGTTAAACCAGACCAAGTTGCTCTTGTGTCTAAATCAGTTTGTAGTCCATCAACATTACTGATCACATGGTTATGACTATCGTCTACAACTGTGGCAGTTAAAGTTCCATTACCTAAATTAGTTAATGTTACATTACCAGTTAAATCGCCACCCAAAGTGATAGTCGGATCTGCAGTGGCAGTAGTTGTAATAGAAACAGCATTAGAACTGAATGAAGCAGTACCAGTTACAGCACCAGTCAATGTTACTGAAGCAGCAGAACCTAGTTTCTGACCTAAGTTAGTTGTAAGTGTTGTTGCGAAGTTAGCATCATCTCCTAATGCTGCAGCCAACTCATTTAAAGTATTTAATGTAACTGGAGCAGAGTTCGCTAATGCAGCAATCGAGTCATCAGTATAAGTTCTTAAAGCAGTGTTAGTAGAAGCAATAGAACTTAATACATTTGTTATTCTAGGATTAGTGTTAGCAACATAACTATTTAAGTTAGCAGTAACAGATGCATGTAATGTCTGAGTATTTGCTACTGACATCTTCGTTGAAATAGATGCATCAGAGGTAGTGAACCTTGATGCAACATTAGCAACCTGCATTCTATCAGAAACTAAAGTTCTAATAGCAGTGTTAGTTCCTGTTAAGTTTGTATTAACTAAATTAACTCTACTAGATTCATCTGAAACTAATGAACGGATAGCAGTATTAGTGCCAGATATTGATGTTAGAACATTTGTTATTCTAGGATTAGTATTTGCTATGTATGAATTAAGGTTAGCAGTAACAGATGTATGTAATGTCTGTGTATTAGCAACTGACATTTTCTTATTGATAGTTGCATTGTTAGCAGATACAGTAGCAAATAATGCTTGAGTATTAGCAACACTCATCTTGGTAGTTACATCTGAATTTTTAGCAAGTTTAACACCACCTGCTGTTAATCCATCATGAGCACGGATAGTTTTATTGGTTACGTCATAAGTTATCTCACCATTAGCACCAGTAAACGAATCGTTTTGTGATGAGGTTCCTCTTCTAAGTTTTAATACACTTGCCATATTATGCTACGCTCCCGCAATCTATTGTTGATGTTCTACCAATTGGTTCTTGTAATTCATATATCGGCATACTTATGTCCGCAGAATTAAATGGGTCTGCAGTATATGTTGCTGATACTAGACCAAAATCTATGTTATCTAAAATTTTACTTGTGGTGTAATGTATTGTTTCAGTGAATCCATCATTATCATAACCACTACTACTTGATTCAGAAGCAAAAGTTAATGTACCAGAACCGTCTGTCTTTAAGAATTGCCCTGCTGAACCATCAGTGGTAGGCATCGTAAACGACCCATTAGCAAATTGTATTCCACCAGTGCCAACTGATAGAGAATGTACATTAGCACCAACTTCAAATACAGACGATCCGTCTGACGAAAATAACTTTCCGTCACGTGTGTTTAGTGCTAACTCACCACCTGTAATTTCACTTGTAGTCGGTCGCTTCCCTAATACGGAAGACCTTTTAATCTTTACGATCGATGCCATATGTATGGTTCTCTAATTGTTCAAAGTCTATGTAGACCAGTTAAAAGTTTATAGAATATTCTTATATAAGAATTCTTTTCCATTACTTTATTTATAATAAAAAACTTTTGAGTGTGCAATAAAAAAGGTGCCGAAGCACCTTTTTATCTATTTAATATTTAAGTATTAGTACGAGCCACCATCAATGGTTGCTTCGATTTGACCGATTGCATAAGAAGCATGGCCAGTATTAACAGTAGTTGTAGGTTCTGCAGTTAAATCCTTATAGAACTTAAACACACCAGAGTCAGAAGCATCACGATGCCAACCACCAAACGTAGCAATTCCTCCAACAACATACTTACCATACATACCAATATCAACTGTATCAGCAGAGTTGTTAGCAGATAATTTAATTGCACTATCATCAACGTTTACAGTAGATGAAGAAATATAAGTAGTAGATCCTTCAACGGTTAAGTTACCATCAACAGTTACGTTTCCAGTAACAGCAGTGTTTCCAGATACTGTTAGGTTATTACCAACTGTGATATTATCAGGTAAACTAACTGTAACACCAGCAGTTTCAGAACCCGAACCAGATACAGTAATCTCATTAGCAGTACCAGATACAGTAGCAACATAGTTACCAGTTGTCTTAGTTCCTAAAGCAACAGAGTTATTACTAACAGTGTTTGCAGTAATTGCACCACTTGCTAGTTGAGTAGCAGTAATAGTAGCATCAGCAATGTCACCACCAACAATCGTTTTATTTACGATTGAATCAGAAACAACTGCATTAGAAGCAATATGTTCAGCAGCGATTGCGTCATTAGCAATCTTCGTACCATCTACGGCATCTGCAGCAAGTTGAGCAGTAGCAATACCACCAGTCTTAACACTTACAGCACCAGAGGTTACTGAGAAGTCTGCTGTAGCAAAAGAAGCAATACCTTTATTAGATACAGTTGCGTCTTCACCAGCAAGGGTAATTGTGCCACCTGATTCTGAAACATCAACACCTTCACCACCAGCAATCGTAATTGCGTCATTAGATAGTACATCGTTATCAACTGTCAACGTAATCGTTGCAGCATCAGAACCGTTAGCTGATGTTAAGTTATACTGGTCTCCAGATAGTGTTTGGGTATTTGAACCACCATTTACACCACCGACATATAGTTTCTTGTCAACAATGTTTACTGCAATCTCACCCTCTTGTAGTGTAGATGGGACAGCACTTGCGACTGCGGATCTTTTTAATTTAATTATTGATGCCATTGAGGACTCCTTTATTTAATTCTTTGTTATTTAATATATTTATAAAAATATACCTTTTATCGCAATCCACCTTTACGGGTGGGTGCTTTCTGTTTATTTCTTTTTGCTTTTACATTCTCAGGTATATGAGGTGAGTAAAATTTTAAATCATCCTGTAATTTTCTGTTCTTCATCTCAAGTTCCATTATCTGTTCGACAATCATTCTTGGGACTGGAATTTTATTTTGTTCTTTAATTTGGTTTTCGAGGAATGTAACCTTAGTCCTCAAAGCAATAATCATCTTATTATATTCTACAAGTTGATTTTCCGATTCCTTTGTGTATAAACCAAAGACTTCCTCTGCTTCTGTATATGACATTATCTAATAAGTTCCACCATTCAAATCATCAAAAGTGGGTGTGCCATTCGCAGCAATCTGCATAACTTTACCACTCGTACCAGTTACGAAATCCACCAATCCACCAGTCTTAGCAATCAGTACAGAATTATTAGTTGCTGAAGATAATGTCATTGTGCTTGATACAGTCACATCCGCATGAATACTTGATCCACTAATCACAATACTTTCGAGATTAGCAATCTTATCCATTGCCAATTTACCACCAATATATTCTACTGTTGTTGCTACACTTGAGTTAGCAGTTTGACCAATAAATAATTTATCAGAGGAAAACGAATATGCTAATTCACCATTAGCAAGGGCAACTGGAGCAGCAGTCGATTGACTGCGTTTTATTGTTAATAGAGTATTAGCAGACATTAGAACTCACCGCCGTCAACTTTATAATTGTCAGCAGCAGCATCCCAAGTTAAAACCTTTTTCAATTCGTACTTATCCGTCGTTGCTTTATATACAAGTACAGCACCATCTACCTTATTATCAGCAACTTCTACGATGTCGTCCATCTTATCAATTCTAGCACCAGCAATTGAAGTGTTCTTTAATGTAAAGTTTGGAGTTGTTGGTGTCAACTTGACTTTAAAGTTTGCCATCTATTACCTCGTTACCTCAGGTGTCACTGTTGCTATTCCTTCAACCATTCTAGAAACAACGCCAGCACCTGATATTAATTCTGAATCAAAAACATATCTACCTGCCTCCATCGAAGCAGTATTTGCGTTTGATAGAGTCAAATTAACAACTCCTTCCGTTCTTGGAATCCCGAATGTGATAATAAAATCAGTCTTTGTCGAAGAAGTGTAGTGTTTCCTGATTTGACCTCTTGCGGTGTATCCAGATAAATCGACAATGTTTCCGTCAACATCAGCAACGGTGATAGACGTTGCGAAGTCAGCACCTTGGTCAATGATTATATTTGCTTTTGCACCCATATCTCTATCCTAACGCAATTGACATTGCTATTGATTGATCAGCAGATTCACCAGCATTTTCCTTAGCATCTAGTAACGTTTGAACATTACCAGCAGCAATCGTAATTGAATTTGCGATTGGGTCTGCTGTAAATTGAATTTCGTCAGAATTATTCTGAACCATAATATTGTTATTAGAACCACCAGTCAATCTAATTCTACTTGCATCACCTAATATAATTCTATCAGTACCGACAGACGTAAAGTTTACATTACCAGTGAACGTAGTATTAGCAGAGATTGCAAGAGATGTTCCGTCTACTGTTGTATTAGAACTAATTGTAATCGAACTTCCAACAGTAGTGTTACCACCTTTAAGTACACTTGTTCTTAGATTCGTAGAAGAGAATGTGCCAGAAATATGGCCATTGCCTGTAACCTTACCACCTCGATTAGCACCACCTCGCCAAACCGTGACAACATTGTTGCTCATAGCATCTGATAATAGGTTGGTGTTAGTTCGCCACGTATTAAAGTTGTGGGTTAAATTAGTATTTGAAATTGTTACTGACATATTATTTCTCTAATAGTTGTTTAAGCATAGATTTAATCTCATTAACATCTTGCTTTAAGTTTTGAACATCATCGTTCATTTCTCTTTCCTTATTTCTTCTCGCTCTATATTTTTCTAGTGAGGACATATCAGAGTTTAAGATTGCTCTTGTTGAAACGTCTCTGATTAAATCCTCATTATCTTGTATATTAACTACTTCCATTATTTTTGTAATGCAATTGCTCTCATATCATTAACCAATGGGATAATATTAGTACCTTCTGAAGTCATAACAATTTTAATTGCGAATGTTTTATATGTATGATAGATACCACCACCAGCAGAACGATAAGCAACTACATCATTATTTCCACTATGTAGACGAGCATGAGAGTTAGCAGTACTCAAGAACCCTTGACCATCTGTATTCGCACTAAACCCATATTCAAATTCTTTAAGGTCAGAAGTATCAACACTATCAGAATAAGTATTACTTGCAGTGATTTGTTTTAATGGTGTATAATCTTTATCAGTAAATGCTTCTGCATCTTCTGCGTTGTGGATTCTAGCATACACTTTAATATCAGTACCAAATGGTTTGTATGATGTTAAATATACATTTAGATCTTCAGCATCTTGACCATCAGATAATTCAATCGGTTTAGAAATATATCTAACAAGTGAATTACCAACTTCTTTAAATTCTTCTGTTGATATATTATTAATATCATTTCCTAGAACAATACCATTAGATCTAGTATTATCAATAACAGGAGAAACTCTAGTATCAGTTGTACTAAATGTGCCTTTAATTGTTAAAGTTTTCTTAGAACCATCTACTGCTGTTAAAGCAGTTTCATTTGTTTTAGAATACACTTTCTTTTCTGCATCATTAAATGTATTTTCTACACCCAATGCAATTTCTTCATAAGTAGAACTAATTGTACCAGAAGTAGATGTAGTTCTAATACCAAATGAAGATGTAGTATTTGAATAAGTTATTAAAGGAACTTTAGGAACAATAGTATTTAATCGAATATCATCAACAGTCGTTACTCTTGAAGTCGCACCCGATACTTGACCACGGATATAACCGTTAGCAAATGAACCACTAGAATCATCAATATATAACTTACCATGCGTGACATCTACGAACTTAACAAAACCACTGTTAGTATTAGCAGTAAACGTTTTCACTTGACCAGCACCACTAGTGAAGTCTGAACTTAAAATATTAACTGTTGTATTACCAGTTGCTAGTGTAGCAAACTTACTTGGATTGTATGGATCAACCTTAACAATAACTGTTCCATTAGCATACTCATTAACAATACTTCTAACAACACCATTGGCTGCAGTACCAGAATTATTAGCAATAGTCGTACCAACTGTAACATAAACACCTGCAGCATTACCACTAACACCACTCAATGTTACGATACCTTCACCAATAACTTTTTCAGCATTATTAAATGTTCCGTAGAAGTTATCTACACTAAAGTAATCGATTGGATCGTTTTCTAAGTAAACTGTACCTGTATTCCTTGTGAAGTCTGCTCTATGTAATTTAAACTTAATGTCTTCAGATTGAATTGGTGACCAAGTCTTATTATCTGCAGAAGTAAACATCACACCAGCAGCAGGTTGTTTATCAATTAGCATATTGGTATCAATATCTTTCCCACCCAATTTAGAAACCCATAATGCGAAATCGTCAGAGTTTCCTCCAGGTAAAACAGAAAAACAATAATCAGTATTATTCTTTAAGAATACAGGTGAGTCAAAGGTGAATGACGTAGCAGTATTCGCAATAGTAGTATTAGCACTTACTGAAGCAGGTTGTAAAGTTTTAGAACCATAAGGAACGATTGTTGTAGTAGGGAAACCATTTTCAACTTCTCTAATTTGAACCGTGATAGGGAACGTACTTGACTTCTTACCAAAAAATAAATCGAGTTTAGTAATAAATGCGCCATCAGCTTCATCAGCAACCACTGTAAATGTTTGTGATATTGGGTCATTGTTAGGTGGGTTTGGTGGCATCCATCTCCAACCCCTTGAACTTGTGGTTGTAGAAGATATTGTTCTATTGTCTGTTACTTCGTTTCTAGATATCTGAGGAGTTACCATATTAATAGAAGAACCACGTTGTGTTATATCTAAACCAATACTTGTATAATCACCATGAGCAGAAGTAGTTGCTAAATCTGATGAAGTTATAGTATCAGCAATATCTTTTAACTCAAAACGTCTTGTACCAACTCTGAATTTTAATGTATCATCGTTAGGGATACGGAACACACCATAAACATTACCAGAAGAATCTGTTGTTATTGCAGTTCCTTCGTTTGCTGTATTAGCAAAAGATGAATTGGTAGGAGTAACGTAATCAAATACTTTCTCATCATCAAAATATGCATAAACACGTGTGTTAGGTTTCATACGTGTTCCAGTAAACTGAATAAGTCTTGAACGTATGAAATCTCTTACAGCAACGTTAGTTACAAAATTACCCAAAGATATAACTTCTGTAGAAGGACTTGCAGATAATTGAATACCTCGTCTAATTTGATTAGTTTGAACTGTATCCTGAGACGTGACAGAGGTAAACCTTTGTCCACCAAATAAAGTAGTAAAACCACATTGGTTTTGTCGACAAGTTCGTCTGGATATTTCTCTTGACGCAACAACAGATGAAGATGTAGTATTCCAAGCACCCCAATCAGTTCCTATATGGTCTGCAATATTAGCAATAGCATCATACATTCCTCTGAAGTCTACTTGAATATCAGGTAACGTAGTCGTATCACCAGTATTATCAGCAGGTGGGTTTAAATTAATTTCACCATGCCAATTGAATGTTAGTTCTTGTACAGGGTTTCTCATCTTACTAGCATATGGTTGATCTAATAATGCAGTATTAGTATATGATAGAGTGATTAAATCACCAGTCCTAACCATATTTGTCGAAGTCTGATCCAAATCATTCGTGAAACTTACATCAGATCTAAGGAATTTAGGTCTTAGAAGTGAATTGGTTCTATCAATCGCAACACGATAACCTGCCTTGTTTACATCAGCAATATTATGACCATCAAAGTTGTCAACTAAGAAACCATTCTTAAATCTATCCATTCCAGTAGAACCAAAGATTTGTTTATTCTTAGCAGATGACTCAAGTGCATTAAGTGATGAGTAGTATTCTAAATTCTTTACTCTTTCTTCAACCACACGCAAATCTTTCATAGTGTATCTGCGGTTATTTTCAAGATCTAATGTAACTTGGTAATCAGTCCTATTATAATTCTTAGCAACATATGGTGACAGCGAAGGATATGGTGGAATTTCTACCACAGCAAGTGTCATACCACCAGCAGTTTCTTCAGGAGTTCTTGGAACAATAGAAGCAACACCTTTAGTAACAATTACATTGCCCTCTTTATTCATTAATATTCTATCTTTACGTGGAAGGTAAAACTGAATATCAGTTTGGAAATTCTCATCTGGGGTAGGCATATAAGCACCATCAGAATCGATACTAAATGTAGTCAATATAGCAGGATTAGTTGGTGCCGATGCAACAGTACCAGTCGCAGATGGTGTTACAGTATTCGTTTTAATAGGTCTGAAGTCAACAGAATCTCTCAAGTCAAACCTTTTATTGTTTGTAGGAGAACTAAACAATGGAATTTCTTGAGTTGTAATCGCAGCAGTATTCGCAAGATTAGTATCATCGATTGGATAAGAATCTACAGATAAGAAACCAATACCAGCAGAAGTATCTCTACCAAAGTAATTAAACTTAACCATCAACCCAGAGGCAGATAAGTCAAGAGAACTTGTTTCCTTTTGTTTTAGATATGAAGTATCATAAAATCCATCACTCATGCCACTATCTAATTCAAAATGAGTTGTAACATCAGTATCGGTTGTCGCAACTCCTGTGTTAGAACCTTTATATACAGCAACTAATTTGAATGCGTCAGCAACACCTAATGACCATGGACCTTTATTTGTCGCAGTATTAGTATTAGTATTAATATGAATGAACTTATCTTTAGATACTGTCTTAGCAGTTTGAATAGCATCACTTCTTAATACGTTAAAGTAAACTGAAGCAGTAAACGTAGAAGCAAGATTTGCTTGTCCTAAGTTAATACTATGCTGAGTAGATGTAGAAGTGACAGAACCATTAGATGATAAATCAAAGATATAACCATCAGGGAAATTAGTTTTATGAGCAAGTGTCACACCACTTCTTGAATATGAGAATGTATTTGCAACTTGTAAATCAGTTACACCTGATATTACGGTAATTCTTTCGTTGATAGTATTAGCACCATCAGTAATTTTAATGAAGTCACCAACTTGATATGCATTAGTGAAAGATGTTCCAGAACCAGAAATAGTGTTACCACTCCAACCAATAATTGAACCAGTATGAGCATCAGTTGTTACAGCACTCTTCGCAACCACTACAACATTTCTTTCATCTGTATTTGATAAAGGTAAACCAGTATCATTATTAGTTTCAGTACCACCTGCATGAGCAGTATTAGCAGCAACAGTGGCAGTACCACTGGTTGAGAAACTTACACTCTTCTCGGTTCTAAATACAAATTGTGTATCTACATTATTTGAAGAATCTTTAAGTGTCTTAGTTCCTCTTTGTGAGAATGGGAACACAAGACCATTTAAACTAGGTTCTTGTATCTTAGCAGAACCATTTGATTCAAGTACAATATCACACATAGCATTATCTGAACTACCATTATTTTCATAGATACCTCTTGCATCTGAGAATGACTTACCAGCCTCCATTACAACATTAAACAAATAAATTCTGAATTGACCATCTGGAGTACCTTGAGTACCTGAGTGCCATTGGAATCCACGTAGATTTGCAGTACCAATTAATGTACCACGCACACCTTGTGAACCAAAGTTCTTTCCTGAAATACCCTTTTGAGCAGCATCATAAAGATTAACTTCTCTTAAACCTTGGAAGTCCCAAGTGCCCACAACTTCTTTCGCAAAAATATAATTACCAATTGATTGACCAATAGTTCTTGCGTTTTTAGTTTCCCAATCAGTTGCTTTATCTACATCACGGTAAACAGGTCCAGAGATTGCTATTCTATTTCCACCAACATAACCAGTTCCTTTTTCAACCTCAGCAACAATCTTTAAAGATGAACCACCTTCTGAAGAAGAATAACGACCCAAGTTATTGGTGTTCTTTAAGTGTTCTCTAATACGAACATTAAATGGTTCAATAGCAAAGTTGCCACTTGTTTCATATGACCTCTCACTAATATAACTTCCAATATCAGAATAAACTGTATCAGTAAATTTCTGAACAACTTTACCATCCTCAATGTTAGCAATACTAAAGAATGTAGTTGTATTTGCAGCAGTTAAACTTCTTACAGCAAGAGTTGGTGTTAATTTTAATCTATCCGCACCTGGAGCAGAATAGTTAGTAGAACCAGTTGAGTTGTCAAGTAATGAAGAATCTTCATTTGAATTGATTAACGTTTCTCTTGTTTCAAAACCAAGTTTCTTATCAGGAGCATCTGAATACTTATCGACAATAATACTTTGAGGATTAACCTTAATAAAACTACCTTTATGATAAACAACACCATCTGATACTGTTGCCCTGAAACCAATTCCGGTAGCTGATGTAGATATAGCATTAGCAGCAACAACAAAAGCATTATTACCAGAATGTCTGAATATAATTGTCTCACCACTTGTGAATGTTTTAGTTGTATTATTAGCACCAGAGTTGGTATAATTAATAAATGCACTAAAGTAATTCGGTGCAACAGATTCAGAACCCTCTTTAGCATCTACTAATTTCGCAGTCATGCCAGATGTAGCACCAGTCGCAACTAAGTTGGCAATCACACCAGAAGTTGCTAAGTCACTTAATAGTAATACACGGTTATTAGCATCCTTATCTCTTAGTTTAATATAATCAACTGAACCAGTAGAAACACCAACACCAGTAGCCACTGTGCCATCAACCATAATTTCATTAGCAAACCGTTCTACTTGGTTTTGTAGAATAGATTGTATTTGAGTTAATTCACGTGCTTGAACTGCATAACCTGGACGGAATAAAACTCTGTGGAAGTTTTTATCCTCGTCAAAGTCGTCGAAGTATGGGGATGTGTTTAAATTAGTTTCGATTGCCATTTTTTATTTGCCTATTTAAAAGTCTAAGACTATTTTGATGTCTTCAATTTGTTCTGGAGAACGTGTAACTGGTTCAACGTGTTCAGTATATAATATTTCACCTGAGAAAGTGTTTGCTTCAGGACCTTTAATTGCTGTTACTTGAGCAACGTTGGTCTCGCTTGTGCTTTTTAAAATATTATCATCAATTTGGAAAGCATTATAATTACCATAACTCTCTACATTATTTATATAAAAATTATAATAAGATGCATCCGATTGTGATGGATCGTCTTGAGTATAAACAATGTTAGCATTAGCAGCCTTAACAGCATTACTCAAAGCAACTGTTGCTCTACCTGCTCCACCTAATTCCGTTACGAATTCTAATGCACCACTCTTTGCTCTTAATAAATTTCTTTCATTTGTAATAATATCTTTTACTGCAAGTGGGTTTACTGGAGATCCACCACTCATTTGTAAATAAGAAGCAGTCAGTCTAGTTGTTAATCTTAATGTATCTGGACTGTTAGATGTGTTTGCAATACTTTCAATTGCTTGGATAATATTGTTTGAATTTACCTTTAAGATTGGGTCTTTAACAACACTAATAGTTCTGAATTCTGTATTAGATGGAATAAATCCAGCACCAGTAATAACAGATCCTTCAGGATCTATAAATTTAGTGTTCAACATAACCTTATCAGCATATAATTCTGTGATTGGGTCTGAACCATGACCACCAATTGGACTGATAACAACATTAGCAGTAGCACCTGAACCATGAACAGTATTAGATGATACAAGAGCTAATGCCCTTGAATACTTACTACCAACTGAAATTACACTTACGTTTGAAATGGCACCAGTTGAAGTATCTACTCTTGAATATGCTTTTGCCCCTGCACCATCACCAATAATAGTAACAGTTGGGGATACTACAACTCTTGAATCTGTATTAGCAACAGTAGTGAATGCTGTATTTACTGTTAAGGTTTTAGTTGAACCAGAATAATTGATAACACGTCTCAATTGTCCAGCACCAGTGCCAGAAATAATATAAACAGAATCACCATTGTAATAATTATCAATAGGAGATGGATTTGTATTTCCACTTGTACTTAATTGAATATCATTCTTACCACCTGCCGCAATTACACCATTATCAACTATATGATAACCAGAACCAGCATTAACAGTTTCCACAACTTCAATAGAACCATTCACTGCAGCATTTTGAACCAGAACTTGTCTATCTTCTTCAGCAGTACCGTTGCTTGTACCAATTTTCTTAACTGGCAAATGGTTTGTTGTCAAAAACTTATCAGCATCATCAACTGAAATCGTAAACAGATACTTCCACATATAACCATCAGATGTTGTGAACGGTAATGTAGAATAACCAGTTGGTTTAGTTGTTGAAGTTACACCTTTGTTGTTGTTTAAAACTTTATATACATTAAATTCGTCTGTCAACACATAGAATGCTCTTGCGTAAACATCAACATCAGTATCACGATACATAGAATAGATTGTTCCGGACACCCAATCATGTCTTTGAATTACATGACTTGCATCACCGTCTTTAATTTTCTTAGCACCAATCCAATCACGTTTCATATCAAACTTTAAATGTTGATCATTATCTGTCATTGCATCAGGAGTTGGATCTGCTGCCCATGATTGAGTTTTACCCAATGCCATATAAAGGATAGTGGATTTTTTAGAAGATCTTCCGTCTTCATCTGCATTCAATGAATGTAAAAATGCTTTAGCATTATTAATTGATATATCTTTTGTTGCGTATTTTAAAGTCATTAAATTGTTCCAGATGTGTAATAAACATTAGCACCAGAAATTGTGCCCTTAGTCCAAGCTGAGTTAAGGTTTGCTACAGTATTACTTGATACTATATTTATAACAGTTGAGTAGAATTGTTTGTTACCATATTCAATCATTAACGTATCACCATTTGCATAACTTGATGTCAGTTGTGTACCAGTACCAGTTACATTAAATGTGCTATTGGTAATTGATATGCTTCCGTTTGCTCTCAGTCGTTTCTTGTTATTAGAAGTTACGATGATATCCAATGAAACATTACTTTGCACACTATACTTACCATATAACCTTTGACCTGAAGGATGCACTAATTTGAGAGCAACGTCTTTATATTTGTTTAATGATAATGCTGATATAATTTCGTATGAGAATTCTTGATAGTATTCACCGTCTTGTAAGTAACCACGTTTAGAAGATAGATGCCCTTTACTCGTAGCATAATAACCTTCCG
>Ga0209576_1001076_pt1 | contig 14462 bp, 11 predicted proteins | sample SaaInlV_DNA_135m_FD_184686 | JGI IMG/M metagenome (GOLD analysis project Ga0209576, IMG submission 184686) | Marine microbial communities from expanding oxygen minimum zones in the Saanich Inlet - SI075_LV_DNA_135m (SPAdes) (version 2) | ecosystem: Environmental > Aquatic > Marine > Unclassified... | reverse complement strand
CTCTCCATCACCACAGTATATTGTTTCAGATACATTCTCTTCAGGGATAAACCCCCATGTCATTACTATTCTTTCCATAACTATTTTAAGTGATATATTTCATATTAATTTTAGCACTAGTTTTAATACGTAAATATAAAAAAAACTACTCAAAACTATATAGTGTCTACAAAGTGATTAGTAATTATATTATATTTATCATAAAATCATTTCAAACATTACAAAAAATATTTTTGATGAAGCTGCCTATATTTATTCTAACCCTTTGCTGTAGTTTTTTGATAACTCCTAAAAACTGCAATGCCACAGCACCTGCAGATTCTTCTATCAGCAAATACAACAAATACAAAACCCACATTCTTACCCTGGATTATATAAGTAGAAAAACCAACAACAGTAAATATTTTTTAAATATGGCTGGTAAGTACTGTGATTCACTAATGATCATTGGCAAAGACAGTGCATGGGCGCAAGCATTCAAAGAAAAGATAGAGCTTACCCTTATTACCTGTGAGTATAATATGAACCATAAAATACAACTTTTTCCATATTTTAATGGAATGCCACCTTTTATGGGTTTTGCTGATGACGTCATTGAATATGCCTATGACAATGCACTGGAAGAGCTTTTTAATACCACCTTTAAAAAAATACACAATGGTCCATTATCTAAGGCCAATATATCTTCAATAATTGTTAGAGGTGAATGCGATGATGAAATGTTTGAGATTGTAAGGCAAACTATTTTGAGTAACACTAGTCATTACATAGTCACTTCTGAGAAATTAAATCAACTCTTGGGTACTCAAAAAACAAAGGACCTCACTAACGGAATTAGAGATAATGAGTCAATGAATATTATTTGTAAATCTTTGGAACTTGAAAACCTAGGTGTTTTTTATGTTACCAATATGGATAATATAGATGAAAAAATCTGGCTAGTACATACTGAATTCAGCACCTATTCTCCTGATAACGGAATTGCTGAAGCAGTTTTCAGCAGAGGATTCAGTCAGGATAAAAGAGATGTACTTGGTATCAATATACTGCTACTAATACTGGAATCGATATTATTTATTGCTCTAATCGCTGTTTTTGATGAAATTATCATCAAATTCATAAGAACAAGAAAACTATTCTCGGCAAAAGAAATATTTTTCCAGTTTGTAAAAAAGTTAAAGTTCGTAAGCATCTGCTTTGCCACACCCACCCTGCTTTCCTTTGTAATGATCTACTCTCTTTCCTTTTTATCACCTGACCCAGCCGATCATTTTAAGGAATATAATTCTATACTATGGATAATTGTATTAACACTAGGAATGAGTATAATACCACTTTTTTTAAATTTATTTCTAATTAACCGATTGCAATTAGATGGTTTTCATAACATAAGAGGCTACCGAACTTTTGCCAATGCTTCTCTCTATGCCACTTACCTCCCTATTTTTGTTTTTTACATTATACAGTTTGAACGAGAGCCCATAATATCACTCTTTCTTCTTGTCGTACTTACTTTTGTTATAGGTGACCTGTTAGCAAGATCTTATTTTCAATTTACCAGCAAAAGCAAACACAGAAATCTAAAAACACAAGCAGTTAGCGGTCTTATTATAGGTATACTTGCACTTATCTTCTTTAATACCTATGCCCTTACAGAAATATCTCCAACGGTATTTATAAGCAGTCTGGTTTTTATTGCACCTCTTTCTCTGATTCATTGGGGCATGGGTAAATACATGGACAGAATCAATGAAAAAAAATTAGAATCTTCCACAGAAAGAACACTTTTAAGCGATCTTAAGTTTATTAAAGATGTTATTGATCCAAGTAAAGATATTTATGAGCGTATCAATAATAGTATATCAAAAGAAAATCTGAACCTGATGATCGTTGCTGCACCAATGGGAATAGGAAAAACCAGAAGCCTGGAGGAAGCAAAAGAGATCTTTACAAAAAATAAATGGAACTGGTATTATGGCGATTGTGATGAGATACAAGATGAAAACACCATTTCATTTGAGCCTTTTATTGAAGCATTTAAAGATTTACTGAAAGTGCAAGAATTTACTGATCGTTCTCAGCACATGGAAAACATAAGTGGAGATGCTATAAAAGCAATGGCTGATATAACAGGTGCAGGTTCAGACATGATCAGTGAACTTAAAAGAGATGAAAATCGCTCCATGACCGAAATATGCGTGGAAATAGCCGAAAAGCTCGAAGCCAGTAAAAACAAAACTGTTTTTGTTATGGAAGATCTTCACTGGATCGACCCAGAAAGCTATGCCTTTTTAAAACATTTTATTAAAACCATAAACAGAAATGAATTTATCAGAGGGAATCTGTGTATTATCTTAACACTAAGAAACGATCAGGTGAGCAATTATAGAGGTGTGGATTATAAAAAGCTCATGGGTGATCTAAAGGATTTAGATGAACAGCTTGAGTCCAAAACTATTATTGAAGACCTTCTTACTGAACAACAGTTCAATGTAAAAGATTTTATAAATCACATCAGCAAACAAAACAAGCAGTTTAAGATCCAGGATGATTCACTGGCAGATATTAACTACAAACTCAATAGTGCTCTTTCAGATAATAAGGACAAATTAACAATTACCCCTTTATACATACTAAAAGTAATTGAGCAATGGATACAGAATAAAGTACTTAAATATACTCCTGATGGTTATGTACTTACTAGTTCTATTGACTCTATGGAACTGCCAAACACAGATGAAATAGATTCCTACTACCACTCCATCTTAAATGAATTTGATAAAAAATGGACCCGTATTCTGGAGAGTGCTGCAATTATAGGCAATAAGTTCAATGCCAACATCCTATCACAGGTATGGGGATATGAACTGCTGGAAATACTTGGGTTTTTAGAGAGCGCTGAAGAAAAAGGACTTATCACAGATGTTTCTGATGAAGATAATATTTATAAATTCAATGATAAACGCATTATCTCTGCCATAAAAAGTTATTTCCCTGGCTCTCAGGACACTGGTGTTAAGCAGATCATTATTGAATACAACAAAAGATACCTTGAGCTTCAAAAAAGCATTATTGAAGATCCTTCTGAATATTCTATTGAAGAAGTATTGTCGGTTGTAAGGAGGCTTACGTTAATGATGTCTAACCCACAGTATAATGAATCAGCAAAGCGTCTTATTTTTGAAATAATTGTACGACTAATCGCAGATGAAGAATACGACAAGATAGATGCTTTTACAGATTTTCTGAAAAACAGAAAACTTACTGCACTAGCTGAGCTGATCTTTTTAATCAATAAAATTGCTAGTCCGGATACTTCATATTTAGAAGTAACACATTTTGGAAAAGAACTGATTAGCACTTCCTATGCGGAAGGTTCTATAGAGCAGGAATTAAGAATCTATGGGTTGATGTTACATAAGATGATATCTGCATCTGCCATGAAAAAAACAAATGAAATTATTGATATAAATGATGAAAAGAACACCAATAAACCAAAAAATAATCAAAAACAATTAATTGAAAATTCGGCATATGCTGATGTCTCACTGGGCTTAACTAAAAATGAGCTAAAATTTATCTTAAACAGAATAGAAGACACTTATAAAGGAACTACACTATTGTCTTTAGGTTTTCTGTACCTAAATTCTTCATCCTTGAAAATGGAAGAAAAATTGAATTTTCTGGATAAACTTGACAAAAAACTTACCGCATCAAAAGAACACCATAGGTTTAACCTATACATAGAAGATCGAAAGTTAACTATCCTACTTAAAAACAACTTTGAAGGTCATGACATTGATAACTTATCTGCTGATTGTCTGAAAAAAGCCTTAACTACTGCAGATCTAAGACTAATTAAGTTATGGATAAAATTGAGAATTAAAGTTGTATCGCAATATTTGAATAAAAGAGAACAGGGTATTGAAATATATATGAAGAATATTAATTTACTCCTTACTAACGGAGCAGAAAATATTCATTGGGTCTCATGTGTAATTGATTTTTATTATACATGGTCCGGTGGTATTTATTGCAAAGAATACCCTGAAGAAGCAGAAAAAGATTTAAAACGCTGTGAAGAATTTATTTACAAAAGACACAATACAAATGATTGGAGTAATTTAATTGATAAATGGTTTAATGCTAAAGAAGTAGTTTTAAATGAAACCGGAAAATTAGATGATTTAAAAGCTGTATGTGAAAAGCATTTGCAAATCATTGCATCCAGCATTGGAGATACATCTTTAGAGTATGCGAAAACCTGTTATGAATATGCTGAATATTTTAAGTTGACTAAAGAGTATGATAAAATGATAAAATATCGTTTAATCCAAATTGAAATTGTAGAAAGTCATATAAAAACTAATCCAAGCTTATGTTGGGACCTTGAGACAAGTTACTTAAACATGGCATCTTATTACATGAATTATTTTGAGGACTATGATAATGCTTTAAAATTTGCTTTAAAATCCTTGAAAATTGTTGAAAACTACAAAGGTATTCCTGATCATTCTATAGCTGCTTCGCATTACTGGCTAGCTAGAGTATATAAATTTGGAAAAAAATATGATGAGGCAATTAAACACTACAATAAGTCTATTGACTATAAAATTAAAGCATATGGTAAGAATAGTTATGAAATAGCTAAAAGTTATGCAGATATGAGTAACGTATTTGATTCTAAAAATGATGTGCCAAGAGCAATTGAGAGTTTAGAAAAGGCTTTAAATATATTATTAATAAATAGCACAAAAGAAAATGACGTTACTTCTATGAAACTTAATAATTCACTTGCAGCGTCAGTATATAATAGCCTTGGAAGACGTTACCTTAAAACTAATAAAAATCAAGATTTACGCTTTTTTAAATCTGCTTTGGCTTTTAATATCAAAACACATGGTAAACTTGATACAACTTCAGACTTAGGTAAAGTTAAAAGTCGTATACTTTCATATCAGAATCTTGGAGAATGCTATCATTTTTCTGGAGATTACTTAAATGCATTGAAAAATCTTAAAAAATCTCTTAGTATATCAGAAAGTAATGATCTAGATAATTCAAATATATGTATTAAGATTGCCAACGTTCTTATTAATGAAAAAAACTATAAAATAGCAATAGACTATTTAATCAAAGGCTTTGAAAGTGACTCTAAAGCAGGTGGGTTCCCTTATAAATTGGGATTTTGTTATGAGCAATTAAAAGAATACGAAAAGGCTATAGAAAACTACGTTTTATGCGCAAAACTGCGAAAAGATGCTGTTGGGATAGAGCATAAAGCCACACAAGATGCTATTAAACAAGCAATTCGACTAGCTAAAAAAAGTAAAAATGAACAACTTGTGCCTGAATGGATATTTTCCTCTCTTGAAAATAATTAGAATTTAAAAATTGATTTAATAAACCTTATGATAAATAAGTACATATATCTTGTGTTTATACTGCTAATTTATTCTGTTATAGCAGAAGGGCAGAATACTGTTTGCTTTGATATCGAACCTAATCCAAATTCTTCTGATCCTGCCTTTAGTGAATTTACTAAGTACATAAATGTATTTGGAATTGGTATTTACGCTGAAGATGGTGTATCAAATGAGAAGGTTAAGCATGTTGCTGCTATTTTTGCAGAGTGGTTGGATAATAATGAAGATAGTATTGTTGACAATTCACTTGTATTGAATGAGCTCTTATCAAGAGGGGCCCTAATGCCTGTTTTTGAAGATGAAGGATCACCAGCAGAGATATCTTTTTTTGAAAATTATAATGGTGATGGTGTGTCAGCTGTGTGCTATGAATTTGAAATCATTACATATCGACCTCTTGTGAATGAATTTGATGCTACAATTGAGGAAAACTTACATACCATTAGCTCATTGGGTTATGCCAACGCCTATCCATCAGCCTTCAGCGAAGAAGAGAACTCAAACTCATTACTAACACTAGCAATGGATTTGGCACGAGGTGGTCATTTTACAAGTATCCCAAACCCCTATCCTCCAGAAGCCTGGTATCACTACGATGATTACACATGTGATTACGAATGTATGGCCACAGAATATTTCTATTGGGGACTAACATCAATGTTAGGGATCCAGGATTATGGTAACAGATGTGCTTACATTTCAAATGAATGGGAACCATGTACTGCAAATCAATTCCAAGTCACTGATACATCATTATATGACTTACTATCAAATCCTATGTATATGTTACCTACAAGTGCGCCAGATGGTAACTACTGCCCTATCACAAGTACCATAGAAGAGCCCAAGTCAAACTTAAATACAGGTGATATAAAGATATATCCAAATCCTGGTGAAGACATCCTAAATATTGAAAGTGAATATGAGATTAACCATATTCAAATAATTGATTCAAATGGAAATTCCGTTAAGGAAGTATCGGTTAACGGAGTTCTTTTATCACTTGATATAACTTCATTAAAAACTGGATCATACATCCTACACATAAACGGTGAAGCAAGTGAGAAGCTGATTATCAGATAAATCACCATAACCACTCTCCTATTATCTCTGTGGTTGACGCTTTATATCTTCTCAGTTATTGAGTAATACATAATTATCAATGCTTTCAGCTCAGTTTACAAGATTTTACATTTTGATTTCTACCCCTTAATTCATAGTTTTACATCGCAATTGATCTATGTCAGAAGAAAGAAAAATATCTGCGGTTATAATTACCTATAACGAGGAGAATAATATCAAACGATGTTTAAACTCTTTGAAGGATATAGCAGATGAAATTATTGTTGTTGACAGTTTTTCAACGGATAAAACAGAGACAATCTGTGCCGAGTTCGGAGTCCGGTTTGTTAAACATAAATTTGATGGGTATATTGAGCAGAAAAACTGGGCACGCGAGCAGGCTTCACACAATATTGTACTATCTCTGGATGCTGATGAAGCCCTTGATAACAGGTTGCAAGATTCAATTTTAGCAATCAAAAAAAACTGGCAGTACGATGCTTATAAAATGAACCGTTTGACTAATTATTGTGGTAAATGGATTCGGCATACGGGCTGGTATCCTGATACCAAATTACGCCTATGGGATAATACCAAAGGTCATTGGACCGGTGAAAACCCACATGATGAATTCAAACTATTTGATGAGTCATCTAATGTTGCCTTACTGAATGGCGATATTTTACATTATAGCTATAATGAACTATCTGATCATGATAAGCAAATTGATTATTTTACTGATATAGCGGCACATGCCTATGTCAAAAATGGCAAGTCTCCCTTTATTATGCAGAAGTACGTTAGTGGATTTCATAAGTTCATTAAGTGTTATGTTTTTAATTTGGGATTTTTAGATGGTAAAGAAGGATGGATTATCAGCAAGAAGTCCAGTTATGCGGCATATCTCAAGTATCAAAAAATTAATGCACTAATCGACAGGTCAAAAAGATAGTAGTAAGTTGTAATTATAGTACCTATAATATAATGATATCAATACCTTTAACAGGAATGTTATGGTAAAAACATCCTGATTATACAATTATATTTCATGGGAATTAATACACCAAGAATTAATATATTTACACTCATTTTAATGGATTGCTTTTGGTGTATTAAAAAAGGATTAATTTAAAAATGATTCTTGATATTAAAAGACTATAAGTATGAGGAACATTTGTTTTTTTAATAGTATAAAATTTTGGGGTGGTGGAGAAAAACTACACCTGGAAAACGCTATTGAATTTAAAAAGATAAATTATAATGTTTTTCTTGCATGCAAATTAAACTCTACATTATGGAAAAAAGCGGCCATTGAAAAAATCCAGACATTTCCAATAACAGTGGGAAATATATCCTTCATGAATCCCTTTAAACTTCTGAGGCTTATACTTTTTTACAGAAACAATAATATAGACACAGTTATATTTTCTTCTTCGCAAGACCTAAAGACAGGAAGCATATCTGCATATTTGGCAGGTGTAGAAAGGATAGTGTATTTAAGGGGGTTGGCTGTTCCCATAAAAAACAGTTTGGTAAATCGTATCATATTCAAACATATTCTTACTCACATAATACCTAACTCTGAGGAAACAAAAAGGAATATGTTAAAGTATTTAGGTAAATATGTTTCCGATGAAAGAGTTAAAACAATTTATCATGGAATAGATCTGGAAAAGTTAAAGTGTGCTGATGATGATAAACTTGAAATAATCAGGGAAAAAGGACATGGTATTATTCTAGGTAATGCAGGTAGGTTAACAAAGCAGAAAGGACAGGATAAATTAATAGATATTGCCAAAAAACTTAAGGAACGAGACATTGATTTTACACTTTTTATAGCTGGAACTGGCGAACTACAAACTGAATTGGAGGGCCTCATAGATAAATATCACCTTAACAATAATGTTATTTTATTGGGATTCATAAAAGATATGGAAATATTCATGAATTCAATTGATATATTTCTTTTAACATCAATATGGGAAGGTTTTGGGTTTGTATTGGTTGAAGCTATGATAAAATCAAAACCCATTGTTGCCTTTGATATAACTAGTAATCCTGAGGTAATTGAAGGTAATAGATCAGGTTTTCTTGTGGATTATCCTGACCTTGATATGTTTGCAAAAAAAACCTCCATGTTGATGGAGGATGAATCACTTCGCAAGACTATGGGTTATGAGGGGGCAAAAATTGTGAAGGAGAGATTTATTTTAGGGGATAGAGTGCGTGAAATTGAATCGTATTTGATAACAACGGCAAGCAGTACGAAATCATAAATAGTGAAATTCAATTATAACAAGCCTATATTTAAACTACCAGATATAGTTCTCTTTTAATTAAATCATCGCCCAGGTCTGCTATTGTTTTGTTTTGAAACCACTTTAGAAGTTCATCTCTGCAACCTTTGAAAATATTATGTATTGGACATGGCTGATCATCTGAGCATTGGGATAACCCCAACCCACACAAGGAAAAGAATGGCAGGTCTCCCATTGCCTCAACTATGTTTAACAAAGGTTCTTTAGTATTTTCTTCAGAGACATAAAAACCACCTCCAGGTCCTTTTAGGGAGGTTATAACGTTAACTCTCGCAAGGTCTTGTAATATTTTACCAGTATAAGCTGTAGGCATTTTTAGAGCTTCGGACACATCTTTACCCCCTTTTAGCCCTATTTTAGGATCACTCTCTATTGACAAATAAAGTACAGCTCTTAATGCATACTTAGTCTTCTGTGATAGCATAAAATTAGTTTTAATGATTATTTAAAAGCAAACTCATACCAGCATACTACGAAGCAAATTTAATTATTATGTTTCAACCACGACAAATTATTGTAAACAATCACTAGATTTTTTACAAAAAAAATATATTTTGAAAATATATTTGGGTTTTAGCCCATCAATTCTTTTTCCATTTTAATTGCTTTTGGAAAAAGAATATTATTTTCAAGATGAATATGCTGATGTAAATCTCTTTCAAATTCGTCAAGTTTGCTATATAATAGCTTATAGGAAGAGCAACCATCAGCAGGTGGAGTATATGAGTTACTCAGATCATTAATCTTATGAAAGTCCTCTCCCACAGCAGTATGCTCTGTTTCCATCATATTAATAACATTTTCAATGCTACCAAAGGGACTTGCCTCTATTTTTCTATTAAGATTTTTAGCCTCTGACAGCTTCTTTATATAGGGAAATAGAATTTCTTCTTCCTTGTGCATATGAAGTTTCAATTCCTCGGATATGCCTTTAAAATACCTTGCTATTTCCATTAATTCAGGTCTAGATTCTCCATGAACAGTTGCAACTCTTATACTAAATTCATCTAGCATTGGGAGAGCCTCTTCAACATATTTATGATGGGTATTTACTATATAGTCTATCAAAAAATCTAAATTCCAGTTTTTGAAATCATGTTGCCGTGTTTGAGTCATATTATAAACTTCTGATAGTGCTTCTTCAACATTTGCAATATCAATTCCCTTATCATCGCATGCTTCTTTAAGAGTTTTGTTTCCACCGCAACAAAAGTCAATGCCAAATTTGCTTAAAATCTCAGCTTTGCGATAATCATCAACAACTAGCTCACCCACTGTTAATGGAAAAGCATCAGTATTCATTTTACTAATTTGAACGTCCCATTCCATAGGGCCTTCCTTTAAGTACTTCCATTCGAATGTATTTCCTCTTTCCGACTGTAATTGAAAATATAGTGGTTTTGGATCATGATCGTTATGTATAATAAAAGCTTCACCGCCTTTAAGTGCATCGAACCTATCAAAAATAGTTGGGTGCTTGAGCCTGGGTTCAATTTTAGTTACATCTAAAGTCTCCATATAAAATATTGTTTAAAATGATTTATTGTTATGCAAATATAATAATTCATTTTAATTAAAAGACTAATTTGTCTTTTATTATATTTGCATTTTAAAACTTTGTTATAAAACTGCATTTGTGAATTTAGATACAGGTTATAGCGTAGAAATTAATAACAACAAAAAAATAAGAAGACATGAAAAATATTTTAATCGGCCTAATTGCCTTAGCAACTGCATATTCATGCTGTGATCATAATATTAGTGAATCATCCAACAAATTGAACGATGGCAATAAATGGGAAGTTAATGATGATATGAAAATTCATATCATACAAGGAGAAGACATATTTCAAGCTTATGTTTCTGAAGACAAATCAGATTATAAGGCTCTTGCAAATGAATTAAAAGACCAGAACAATAAGTTAATCGAGAGTTGTTCAATGACAGGACAGAGCCATGATGAACTTCATAAATGGCTAATGCCCCATCTAGAACTTGTTGATAAGCTGGGAAATTCAGAAAGCAACGAAGAGGCTAAAAAACACATAAGTGACCTAAAGCTTTCTTACCAACAGTATAACCTTCATTTCAAATAACATAATTGAATAATTATGTATTACAACCAGTGATTTACATATACATATTGTAAAATCCACCCATAATTAATCAGGATTTCTAAAATGTAATTTTCAAAGCATTGCTTATTATCACAAACTTTTTTTTAAGTTTGGCGCCTAATATTTATAAAGACTATTTAAATGAATAAAATAAGTATATATATATCAGCATTATTAGTAACTGCAATGGCTATATCATCTTGTAATAAGGATGATATATCGAATGAAGATCAAATCGTTATACCAGAGGGATATTCTCTTTTATGGTCAGATGAGTTTAATGAAAACACATTGAACCTAGATAAATGGGAATATGAAACAGGTGATGGCACAGATTATGGATTGCCAGTTGGATGGGGAAACAATGAAATGCAGATATATACCGAAAGCATCAACAATTCGGGTATTACAACAGATAATGAAATGTCGGTGCTATATATCACCGCACTGAGTGATGGTGATGGCGGATATACCTCTGCAAAATTGCATTCTCTGCCACTTTCTTCAAATGCTACAGGCATTACATTCGGTAAGATTGAAGTTAAGGCAAAAATGCCCCAAGGAAATGGCTTGTGGCCAGCAATATGGATGTTGGGAGATAATATTGACCTAATTGACTGGCCAGGATGTGGAGAAATTGATATAGTAGAAGTACTGGGTAGTAACCCATCAAAGATGTATTCTACCGTTCATTATACCACCGAAGAGCACAAACATGGTGAAATCCAGTCTAGCTATACATTAACGGATGGAACATTTGCTGATAGTTATCATATATACGGAATTGACTGGACTCCAGAAAAAATAATCTTTAGTATGGATGGCACTAAAACACATGAGATAATCATCAAAGAAGACATGAAAGAATTCCTAAGAAGTTTTTACATGAACCTTAATGTTGCTGTTGGAGGAAATTGGCCAGGTTACCCTGATAATACTACAACGTTTCCTCAAACCATGTATGTGGATTATGTTAGAATATTTACAAAGGATGGTTTTAATGCTCCAACACCTCCAGAATTGGACATTGAAGAAGAAACCATAGGCCAAATAATCGAACCATCTCTCGCACAGAATGCCATTAATGACAATTTCACATATTTGGGAGATGCTACTGTTTTAGTTTGGGGTAGCGGTGGTGAACCAAATTTATATGCTTCTGAAATAGCCATAAACGGTGATTCAAGTCTTGCTTATAATTTTCCTGGCTCTGGCTGGGGAGGTGGATACATAGAGCTCATGGAACCAAAAGATCTTAGTGGGTATACTAATATTAAATTTTCCCTTAACTATCCTGATGAGATGACTACTGCAGAAATTAAGGTAGAAAGCCCTTCAACAAATTTTTCTATTTTCCTAATTGACTATACGGGTGTTGATGTGGGAAACGGCTTTGTGGAATACACTATTCCTTTGTCTGATTTTGCAGATGTTGATTTTACAGAAATAACCATTCCTTTTTCTCTATGGAACCCTCAAGATGCTGAATTAAACTATGTTAGTGGCGCAATATTAATTGATAACATTTACTTTACAAATTAATAATTTATAATTTGTTGTGTTTATGGAGTAAATTAAGAAATTATCCTAACAATTTTATTTTTGTTAATTTCACTAAAAAATTTAAAATATCTAATTACATTACTATTGGTTAAAGAAGTCGAAGAAACAAGCATTATTCCACTTTAATTCACAATAATATCAAACAAAAACAAATGAATAACATTCGATTAGTAATTATATCCATGACAATACTCCTAACGAGTATATCATTAGTAGCCCAAGATATAGAAAAACTTGCAAAAGCTTCACAAAACCCTGTGGGTGACCTAATAAGTATCCCGTTTCAAAATAATACAATGTTTAACATTGGGCCATATGATAGGTCTTTGAACACCTTGAATATTCAACCGGTTTACCCAATAAATCTGAGCGAAAAATGGAATATAATTACTCGCACCATCATTCCTGTGGTTTCTAAACCCGACTTTTCCATGGAAACTGGAGGTAACACAGGACTTGGTGACATAAACATAACTGCATTTTTATCTCCGTCAAGCCCTGGCAAAATTATTTGGGGATTGGGACCGGCAATTCTATTACCAACTGGTTCCAAAGACATAGGTGGAGGCAAATGGGCTGCTGGTCCATCGGTGGTTGCACTTAGCATGCAAGGACCATGGGTAGTAGGTGTGTTGGTTAATAACATATGGTCGTTTGGAGGTGATAGCGACAGAAGTGATATCAACACCATGCTTCTTCAATATTTTATTAACTATAATATGGAAAATGGCTGGTATATTACCTCCTCTCCAATAATAACTTCAGATTGGGAAGCTTTGGATGGTCAGCAATGGATTGTTCCTTTTGGTGCTGGTGTGGGTAAGATCGTAAAGATTGGTAAGCTCCCATTAAACATAAATACTCAGGCATTTTATAATGCAGTAAAACCAGACATGGGACCAGACTGGTCATTTAGGTTTCAGTTACAGCTAATGTTTCCAAAATAGAAATTGCTAGGAAGGTTTTGTTAAAGCACAGTACCCTTTAGTTCCCGATGTTTGTAAAAACATTCAAAACATCATCATCATCCTCAATCTTGTCGAGCATTTTGTATATCTCTTCCAGTTGTTCCTCTGTGAACTCAACAGGAGAAGTGGGTATTCTTTGTAACTCAGCTTTTTCAACTGCAATACCTTTTTCTTCAAGACCTTTTGAGATGCTGCCAAAATTGGTATAGTCGCCAGTTACAATAATCTTATCATCTTCCTCAACTATCTCCTCAAGGCCTTCATCAATGAGTTCTAGCTCTATTTCTTCAAGGTCAGTGTCATCTGTTCTCACAAACTCAAATACTGCTTTTCTATTGAACATATAATCAAGAGAACCAGCAGGAACAAATGCACCTCCTGCCTTACTAAAATATGATCTGATGTTAGCCACCGTACGAGTTGTATTATCGGTGGCACATTCCACATAAACAAGAACTCCACTTGGACCTTTCCCCTCATAGTTTACCTCAACAATGGTATCAGCATCCTTACCGGAAGCTCTCTTTATTGCGGATTCGATGTTATCCTTGGGCATGTTCTGGGCCTTGGCATTTTGAATGGCATTTCGCAACTTGGCATTCATCTCTGGATCTGGGCCACCCTCCTTGGCTGCCAAGGTTATTGCCTTACCTAATCTGGGGAATATCTTTGACATTTGCCCCCATCTTTTCATTTTTGCAGCTTTGCGATATTCAAATGCTCTTCCCATAGTCTTAAATATTTTGAATCTCCAAAAGTACCAAATTAGAACAAAATGTAGGTTCATTATTGGTACTTTTTATATAATTCCTTTTCGTTGGCGGGATTAGTTGGAAATTCTATTCAACACCACTCTAAAAGTATTGCAATAAGTAGTTTCTTAATGTTGTCAGAAAGTGCAGTTGGTTTACCCACCCACTGAAGTTCAGAAATGTTATCATCACATCAGCAGGTTGGGGTTACCGGGTGTTAATAGGTTAAAGTGAAAAGTTGCAATAATTGCTATTT
>Ga0209576_1001066_pt1 | contig 14566 bp, 9 predicted proteins | sample SaaInlV_DNA_135m_FD_184686 | JGI IMG/M metagenome (GOLD analysis project Ga0209576, IMG submission 184686) | Marine microbial communities from expanding oxygen minimum zones in the Saanich Inlet - SI075_LV_DNA_135m (SPAdes) (version 2) | ecosystem: Environmental > Aquatic > Marine > Unclassified ... | reverse complement strand
CATGGTGGCGTATCCTCTATTGGTTGGTTTAATGCTTGGTAACATCAAATTAACCAGATACGCCGCTTTTTTTCAATTCCTTAAACACCAAATTCAACTATAACTCGGAAGTACGTTATAAAGCTCTGCAGTCAAACAAAATTTTATTTTCAGCATTTATTGCTTTCTTTTCTGTAGCGATAGCCAGCTGTGGAGGTGGCGGCGGAAGTGATCCTGTAGATCCTCCTGTAATAGTCGATCCCGACCCAGTTACATTAATTGAGAAATCTATTACCGGGCAAGTAAGTGCCGGAGTAAGTGGTGATGCCACAGTAGCCAGTACTTCACCGGATATAAATCCTCAGTCTCTTATTGATGTTCAGGTGACAGCTATCTTATTTTCTGGTGATGTTGAGGTCGGAACCTTATCCACTACAACCGATGAAAATGGTGCTTTTCGACTTGCGATAGCTGAACAGGATGATCAGTTGATTGATCGTGTTGAACTGACTTTCGAAAAGGATGGTTATACGGTTGGTCAGAAAACAGTGATCCCTAAAGAAAGGACTATCGTAATTACGCGGCTTGGCCCTGTAAATGTTGTTACTCAAACACGTGACGAACTTGCTTTTACTGCCAGTGGGTCTCCTGCTTTTCGTTTTGCCATTATTAAACAGCCTGATGGAACTGTCGCTGCTGTAGCGGGTACAGATTATGCGAAAGCGAGGATTGCTGCCGGTACTGAAACTTTACTGGATATGTCTATACCCGCTGACCGGGTTTCAGCTGATGTCTCTGCTGTAACCGCAAAAATTGCCCACTTTGATCCAAATGACCCTAACCAGGTTCAATCATTTCCGGGAGATTTTACCGGAACAGGTGATGTCGGTAGTGGTGAAGGTATCGATACATCCGAGCCAACTCCTGCAGCCAGAGTAGCTGCTGGTGAAGAAGAATATCGTCTAATCTCTTCTGTTTTTTCACAGGTAGATCTTGTCGATCAAAATGGGGATGCGCTAGCCCTGGTAGAACCTACTGGTGCGCGAGCAGCCGCAGATGGTGATGATCCTGCTATGTATATGTCTTTACCGTTGCAAAGCTATGAAACAATTACTGCTGATCAGGATGATACGACAGCAGGAATTCAGGTACCTATTTATGTTTATAGAGGCGGCTGGCAATACGTAGGGAATGGAACTCTGGTCGATTTTGATGGCACAACTTCAACTTATAATGTGGCTGACCTGACACTGCCTCTGGATAATTCTTCTAATTTGGGTCTGTATGTTCGAATTCAAATTACTGGTGGTAATGAGTGGATTCGATGGATCAATCTTGACTGGCCCATCAAAGCTGTGACTGATGTGCTTAAAATTTGTTTCATTGGTGAAATAGTATATGCCGGAGAAGATCAGGAAAAATTTACCGGAAATTTAAATATAAATATGCCGGATGGAGGCTATGACTGGCCTTATATTCAGGATGGCGTAATTAATTTTGAAAGGCTGGTTTTTGGTGGAGACCCTACTGACCCAGCCAACTGGTCATTCTATGTCTGGAATCAAAGAGCCTATAAATATGAGTATATGGATTTGTCATCCATAGCATCTTTTTCAACATCTACTACAGACTGTGTTGACAATAACCTGGGTAAAATGGAGTTAACCAATCCAAGGCAATATAAATTGTTTGGTAAAGCCACTAAAAACGGTGATCCTGTGGCGGGTGTAAGTATTCGAGTCACAGGGCAACGATTTTGGGATTGGGGTATCACTAATGTAAATGGTGAGTACTCAATGAGTGTTCCTGGAACTGAGCTTGATTTTGAGTTTGGTGCAGAGACAGGTTCGGTGCATGTTAATGGCGCTACGGATCTTGATGAAGATAATGATGATGGAAATGCTGTGCGCCTTGATTTGATGTTGCAAAATTTAGCGCCGCAATTAACCAACTTTTTTGTACCTCGCAGGCTGATTATTCCAGCAGGTGAGAGCCAGATAAGTGCCTCTGTTGTTGCAGCTGCTTTTGATGCAGACAGTGATAGTATTTCTTTTGACTGGAATTGTGAGCCTTCGGCAAGTTGTAGCATGTCTGCTGCAGCGACTTCTGCGAGTGCATTTGATAGCAATGTGCAAACTTTTACCGCTTCTGCTGCCGGTGATTATACGGTATCAGTCACTGTGACCGATAATAACGGTGGTAGTGTATCAAATGAAGGCATTGTCATCGTAGAGCAGGGTAATCGTGCTCCTCGTGCTCTTGCAGTCAGGAAAACAATTGGCACAGATACCGCACTGCTGGGTTGCATCAGAACCACAGAAAAATTGAGCTGTAGTGATGACTTGAGAGCCAGTGATGCAGGAAGTTATGAAGCAGTTTACTTTGATCCGGATGGGGATACAGTGAATGTTAGCTGGGATGCTTTTAGTTGTCCGGATGGTGATAGTTGTGACTTTACAGCAACTGCAGATGGTGTGCTCTCTGCCGTTCTGAGTGATGATGCAAAGAGTGATGTTATCGAAATTAACATGAACGTAGTGGCTAACGAGTCACCGGAAGTAATTTATGCATTTGCATTGCCTGCGAATATTCTGGTTGAACAGGATGGCAGTAATGCTGAAGCAGTGACTCTTGAGGCAGCAGCCATTGATGATGTAGAAGTAGTTTCTGAAGCATGGGTAGTAACTGATGCGGATTCAAATCAGGTTCAGCTTGTTGGTGGAGGAACCACCGGTTCAGACACTATTGCTGCAGGTGAATTGACTGAAGGTGTGTATGTTGCCACTTTTACTGCTGAGGATAATGAAGGAGCATCCTCTGCTACTGAAAGGTATATAAGAGTGTTCAGTAATGCGCCTCCTCAAATTACTTCTACTACCGTATCTGCCCCCGTGTTTGATGCGACATCTGGCACTAATGATGATGATATTGTGCTAACGGCCGTCGCAACTGATGCTGAAGGGGATGATTTGACCTATAGCTGGATAGTTAATGGTCAGGCTCTTACCGGTGAGTCTGTGACGGTTTCATCAGGAACGTTATCTTCCGGTGTGTATGAAGCATCTCTTGTCGTTAGTGATGGCTCAGGCCAGGCTTCGGACAGTGTAGGTTTTACCGTAAATGAACCTCCTGTCATTGAATCACCAACTGATGCTTCTACCGTTACTAAATCAGAGGTTGATGATTTCGTCATCACTGCCAGCGCAACAGATGATTTTACTGAGCAGTTAACTTATGCATGGGTTGTAGACAGTCAGCAAAGTAGTGGAGCTTCGCTAACAGTGGCGAGTGGCTCACTCTCGGTGGGTAGCCATAGTGCAACCCTAACAGTAACAGATGGTGGAGGTCTTTCTTCAACGGTTAGCCTGACCATTGAAATTACAGCTCGTGTTAATTTGGCACCAGAAATATCCTCACCAACAGCTGGTGCGGTATTAGCAATAGCAGAAGATAAGGATATATCCATACAAGCTATAGCCAGTGATGAATTTACTGATGTATTAACTTATGCATGGGTTGTTGATGGACAGTCGTTTACTGGGTCACTGTTATCTATAGCAAGTGGAACTCTGGTAGTGGGTAGCTATGATGCAAGTCTGACCGTAACTGATGAAGATGGTGCATCTGATTCAGTCAGTTTTACCATTGAAGTGACCGTAGTACAGGATGGAAATCTTGAAATAATAATTGATTAATCGGTTTGAGTTAAACCATATAATTTTTAGTTAAGTCCTGAGTTACTCAGGGGATATAACCGTATTAAGGAGATGAAAAAAATGAAACGTACGTTATTAAGTGTAGCTGTTGCCAGTGTATTAGGCTTATCAGCTTGTAGTCAGCAGCCTGAAGAAGTTGTTTCAGATCAGCTTAGCAGTGAAAGCTCTATAGTTGCTGAAAAAAAGGCCGAACTCCGTTTAACGGTTAAATTTCCTGTTGATGGTCGGGCGCAAGCTGCATTAATTGATGAGAATGCAGGTCTTATCGGGGTTTATATTCGCCGGATTGCCGCTGTAACACCTGATGAATTTGATGAAGTTGTTCGTCTATGCAGTAATTATAACCCCAATGCTGGTGGTTATGATGAGTTTGGAAACTGGGTAGGTGATGGCGGAGACTATGACAATTATGGTAACTTCGTCGGTTCAAACTTAACCCCTGAAGAAGAAGCTGTCTGTGATCTGGCCCAGATGGATCGGGGTGAAAGAACGGTAACAACGGTTCTACTTGATCCATTGAATAACTCCGCAACTGTCGAAGTTCCGGTAGGAAAGTATGAGATTTATGCCGCTCAATATGCCAATGACATTGATCTGAAGGATGGTCGACGAATTTCTGGAGCTAAATCATTTGCTGAGCTTCCAGAAGGTGCTCATTCTGTGATGCTGACAATGACACATGGTACCTGGGATCTTGTAGATGAAACTGGCGCTGCTACGATGATTGATTTTCAATTGATGAATAATGCCACGGTGCTGGGAGAGCTTGGAATTACCGACGCAGACCCACTAACTGATGGCGACCAGACACCCGGTGAAGTTTTAGGGTTGACCGGAGCTCTTACAGGATTTCATCTGGCAGATAATCGCTATTTTGAGAGGCTATATGGAGATATTAAATTAGGTGGAGAATATGATGATCAGGACTATGGAATTAAAGACCTTCTGCCATGGATAGTGACTATTCCACGTATTGCCGATGCCCAAGGTGTAGAAACAGATGTGATTCCCAGGAATGAGTATTTTGAAGATGGTGGTTATGATCCAACAAGTGAGAACTGGGTAGAGCCAACCTTGGAATTTGATGTGGCCATGGGGCCGGGTTTTCATCTGCAGCAATATGACGGTACTCAAAATACAAATCAAATCATGTTTGGTGACTACTGGGTTGAAGCTGATGATAGAGTGGCGGGAACCAGTTTTGATTCCGGAATTTTGGTGAAAACCAGTTTTGACTTTCTGATGCCACCTACTGATGATGGGACTAACTGGGTCTATAATAATGGTGATGATGGTTGGGTAGATACTGAAGAAAGGTCTTATACCTTGCCGGATGGGTCAACTGAAACAATATTGATTGCTAATGTTAGTCAGGAAAGTGGAACGCTTACACACCCGAATACGGATCCGGATTTAACTGATATTCCTGATGCACAAACTACCGATGGAACTACAATTACTGGTACTTTAATTGAAATTGTGGGTGCCTGGGAAGAATTAGCGCCAACGGTTGTTACTGATCCATCCTATACGGGTGATGGTCCTGTTGCACCACCTACAGCCTTGCGCTCTAATGCACGATTGAAAAATGCTGCAAACAATGCATTTACTGCGTATCAATTAAATAAGACAGCAATTTCTACAGGGTTGAAGGCTTCTTCAGCTGCTAGTGGAATAGCAGATAACTGTGTGATTTTAGATGAAAACGATTCATGGTATTACACTGAATTTGCCTGGGATGTAAATTTGAGTGTATGGGTACCGGGTTCCTGGAACCATTCTTACTATTATGACCAGTATGCTGGATGGGATGGTGTGCAGTATTACCCTGAAATTAGGGGAACTGATCTTGATGGTGATGGTGTTATAGAGCCCTTTGAAAATGTTTTTTACAACAACCTTGTAGAGTGGGCAGAGTATGATGATGTCAATGGAGTTTATACAGGAAATGCAGAGGTATATTTTGAGTATGATGTAGCTAGCGATGTTGAGACTACTTTTGTCTCTCTGACTGTCCATGACTGTGCAGACGATATTGATGGAAATGTTGTGTGTACTGATACTGGAGTAGCGGTTACTGAAGGTGAGCGTTTCATTGATCCTGATAACCAGGCTATTGCTGATCTAGATGGTGATGGCGTGATTAATGAGTATGAGGGTGCAGTTGTTCAGGAAAATGAAACAGGTTTAACTCACGCCTGTATGCATGACTTTACTTTGAAAGGTCGTCAACTTGATATTGCGATTACACCTGCTGAAACAGAAGTTGTAATCAATTAATGATCTGCTTTTCTTAAACTGATATAAAGGGTGGACTTGTTCCACCCTTTTTTTTGGCATGCCTTTTTATCGATTAATATTATTTCTACTGTTCATCTGTAACAGTACAGCCTTAATTGCTGAGTCTTCAGTTGCTTCAGCAATTCTTATACGTTGGATCGATCAAACTGACCCTACAAGTATTGTATATCTTCCTGATGGAGCCCAGTTGGATCAAAGCCTGGTAATTCATAGCGGAGATACTTTGATCACCAAAGTCCAGAGCCAGTCAGCAGACTCTTTAACTAAATTATTAAAGTCTATCAGAGCTTTACCAGGAGTCATTTATGCAGAACCCGATTACCCGGTTCGAATGAATCAGATCCCCGATGACAGTTTGCTCGATGATCAATGGTATCTATCAACCGTTAATGCTTTTAATGCCTGGGATTTAGGAACAGATTGTTCTGATGTGATCATAGTAACAGTTGATACTGGTATTGATTTGAATCACCCCGAACTGGTTAATAACTTATGGCAGAATCCTGGTGAAATTGCAGAGAATAGTTTTGATGATGATGGCAATGGGATAATTGATGATGTACATGGATATAATCCTTTTAAAAACAATGGGAATCCTGATGATGACAATGGGCATGGAACTCATGTAGCAGGCGTTATTGCTGCAGCGGGTAATAATGCTGACGGCATTGCGGGGCTCTGCTGGTCGGCTCAGGTCATGGCTATCAAGTTTCTTGATCATTTTGGTGGTGGTACAGTTTCAGACGCAGTTAGAGGTATTCAATATGCTATCGATAATAAGCCACTGAATACTCCAATGATTATCAATAACTCCTGGGTTATAGGTCAATATAGTCAGGCATTGGAAGATGTATTAAAGCTGGCAGAAGATGAGGGTATATTTGTTACTGTTGCTGCCGGTAATACTGGGGCTGATAATGATGAGATAGTAGTTTTTCCGACTTATTTTAGAAAGCAGTTTGATAACATCATTAGCGTGGCCAATGTAGATCAGCAGGATAATCTATATGTTGGATCAAAGGGTAGTAGTAATTTTGGATTGAACAGTGTCGATATCAGCGCCCCTGGTACTGATATTTATAGTACCTTTAAAGGTGATGCCTATAAGGCTTTAACCGGGACATCAATGGCTACTCCAGTTGTTTCAGGTGCTGCTGCTTTGGCACTTAAACAAAGACCTGAAATTTCGGCAGAGGAATTAAAAGCAGCTTTACTTGCTAGTGTACGAGAAGTAGAGGCATTAAAAGGCAAATTGGTTGTACCTGGAGTGCTAGATATTCAACAACTTATTGAGAATATATATGATACTCCACAGATTATTTATCGTTATCAAGGTGAGATTACTGATAGAATTTTAAGTGGTGAAGGTATCAGGGTTAGTGGCTTTGGCCTGGAAAATACACTGTCAATAACATTGGATAATCAACAGCTTGATTTTGAATTTATTGATACTGAAGAATTAGTAGTATATCTACCGTCTGATGCAAAAGATGGATTAATTCAAACTGATGTCAGCAATAGTTTGTTTTTAAAGGTATCAATCGAGCCCCCGGTGGATATCGATCTTCAAATGAGTCAATCAGGTCTGCCTTTATTGAGCTGGAATAACCGCAGTAACGCAGAATTTGTAGAGATAGAGAGAGCTTCTGGTGACTCTGCTTATCAGGTTTTAACCAGTGTCAGTTCGCCGCAGTCAGTATTTCAGGATACGGATGGAGGTACTTTGACTGCCTGTTATCGTATTAGGTCAGGTTTTAATTACATTGACCCCTATAGTAAAGAGGCCAAAACTAAATTATCTGATTATTCTACTAGCACCAGTATTGACGCCACTTCAGAAGCGGTTCACTGGTCTACACAGACAATCGGTAGTGTGGTCAAAGGAGAGTTATTTGCTGAGCAATTGTATGCAAGAAGTCTTGGTGGTGGTTTTAATATAAGTACAGCTCAGCCTATGCCAGTAGGGTTTGATTTATCTTCAACGGGATATTTGACGGGTTTTCCAGATGAACCGGGTGACTATCAATTTGATATTTTATTAACCACCGATAATGGTTGTCCGGAACAAAAAACTATTAATTTAACTGTTACAGAGCAGAGTGAATTTCGTTATTTAAAATCCCAGTTTGATGGTTTATATAACTTAAAAACAGATCGGGGAGTATTAACTCGGTTACAATCCAGAGATCTTTTTTCATGGGAAGAAATACCGGAGATCAATCATTATGAAGTGATAGATTTATCCATTGAACTATCCCCTGTTGTTGATGAAAATGAAGGATTGATTTTATTAACGATAAATAATGACAGCTTTGAATCTGAAGAAGATTTCAATCTTTTTGTTATGGATCGTTTTGATGAATGGGTTGAATTGACGGTGGCTGATGGCGTGCAAAAAACAGCAGTGGGTTTTAACTGGGTGATTGAAGATAATGAACTTTTTGATCATGAAGTAGATCAAAATAAAGTACATTTAAAAGTTGCAATAAGTGTCAAGGAAAAGGCATTAGCCCAAAGCACTGATGATAATCGATGCTTCATTGCTTCTGTTATCTATAAAAATGAAATTGATAGGCAAAAACTTAAAGCTTTTCGTGCGCTTCGTGATGATTTTTTAAGTAGGACATTGTTAGGCAGAATGGCCATAGATGTTTACTATAGAGTTTCTCCAGAAATAGCCTGGTGGTTACTACATCGCCCGAACTTTTCAAAAATTGTAAAATTCTATATGAACTTTCTGTATTTTATATCTTCAATTCTTGGGTACTTATGGTTTCTGATGGCTGGTTTTATTTTATATCAAGTAATCGGCTTTCTTAATAAAAATAAGGTTGTTCAGAGTCTCAAAAATTAACAGTATCAAAATGTGGGTTTTTAGTGAGTGATTGCATAATTTTTATCCTTCCAAGTTCAATTGATGTGAATTTGTCCTCTTGCTGAAGAATTAAATATTCATTTTTATCAGTAGATGTTTTAGTCGTTTTTGCGATACCTTGAAAAGTGGTATTGTCCTGCAAAGTGAGGTTTACTTTGAAGTGATACATGCAGGCAATTTCAATATAGTCATGGATCGCACAACTGATCAGTTTATGACTCATTTGTTTTTGCCTGAAGTATGATTGCAATTTTTTCTCGATTGCTTAGCCTGATTCATTGCTTTATCTGCTCTTTTATAAAACTATCCAGAGACTCTCCATATTACTGCTGTCTTTGTCCATATAGTTGTTGATAAAGACCTTCTTTCTGCACCAGTTCTTCATGATGACCTTCATCAATAATTATTCCTCCATCAAAAACATAAGCCTTATCAGCCTGTTTGATTGCGCTCAGACGATGGGCAATGATGAGCGTGGTACGCCCCTGTAAAAAAGTTTCCAGAGCTTTATGCAGTTTTTCTTCGGTGGCGGTATCAAGTGCAGAAGTGGCTTCATCCAGAATAACTACCTTCGGGGCAGTCAAAATCATACGTGCTATGGCCAGGCGCTGACGCTGGCCTCCTGACAGTCGAATGCCGTTTTTGCCGACGATGGTATCCAGTTTATTTTTCTGCTCCAGAATGGTTGATTTTAGTTGAGCTATTTCCAGTGCCTGCCACAGTTCCTGTTCATTGAAGTCTCTCCCCATGGTCAGGTTGTTGCGGATAGTGTCATTAAACAGGGCAGGTTGTTGTAAAACGGTGGCAATGTTTTCTCTTACTGTGGATAAACCAATTTCACTGATGGGAATATCGTTGAAGTAAATCTGTCCTTTTGAAGCCGGGTAAAGCCCGAGTAAAACCTGGATCATGGTCGATTTACCACCGCCACTGGCTCCGACCAGAGCTATTTTCTGGCCTGGTTGAATGGTCAGTGAAACACCTTTAAGTATGGGTTCTTCTTTGATGTAGGAAAAATGAATGTCTTGTATTCTTACCGAAGCAGTAATGCTGTTTTTAAACGGGTTGTGTATTTGTGGATAAACAGGTTCTTTATTTAGCTTGAGTAAACGATTCAGGCGTCCAAGAGCAGCATTAGCTGAAAAGTAACTGTATTGAATAGACAGTATTTCCTGAACCGGTGTCATCATGAACCACAGGTAGGCATACACGGCGAACATCTGACCGATGCTGAGACTGGAAAATACAACCATCAACATGCTGACAGCTCTGAATACTTCAAAACCCATCAGGAATATGAAAAATGATAGTCGATTTGCCGCATCGCTTTTCCAGCTGAAATTGACTGAACTTTGTTTTACTCCGCGAGCTTTATCTATAACCCGGTACAAATAATGGCGTTCGCGGTTACTGGCACGAATCTGCTGAATGGCATCCAGAGTTTCGGTAAGTGACTGCTGGAAAATTTCAACAGCTGAGTTTTCACGTTTTTTTAGTTCTTTTACTTTTTTACCCAACACGGTAGTAAAGTAGATAACGATTGGGTTCATGATCAGGATGAACAGGGCCAGTTGCCAGTGAATCCATAATAAAGTGGCTGCAACACCAATGATGATCAGGATGGCGACCAGAAACTTGCTCAGTGCACTGCCAATGAAATTATCGATGGTGTCGATATCTGTTACCAGATGCGAGGCCACAGCGCCGCTGCCGATAGTTTCATATTCGGCCATTGAAATGGTTTGCAGCAATTGCAGCAGGTTAGTGCGCAACTTAAAAGTGATGTCTTTTGCGACCAGGGTAAATTCGCGGGTTTGCCAGACTGATAACAGAGTCCCAATAAAACGTAAAATCATGGTGACTATCATTACGCTGATAATCGTAAGCATCGGTCCATGCCAGTCAGCAGGGAATGTGGCATTGATGATTTCTACCATAAAACCCGGTTTATCAAGCAGAACTTCATCAACCAGTAGTGGCATTAACATCGGCACAGGAACCAGGATGACAGCAGCCATAATGGCAATAAGGTGCGCCTGAATGAGGTTTTTTTTATGCTGTTTTGCCAGTGAAAATATATTCTGCCAGCTTATGCTATCGGTCGATGATGGGTTTGAATCTGTACTCACGCTAACTGAATGGGTCCTGATTGAAGGTGAAAATGTGATAGTGGCAGCTTTTGAAAGGGCAAACAAGTGATACAAATTATCCTTAACTTTGATTTAAAACAGTTTTGATTTTAGAATGCGGCGTCAAAATTAAAAAATGAATCGGATTAACCCGACTGAATTACTCCAGGAGAGAATACCTATGATATCTAAATTTGTTTGCAGCAGTGTTGTTGCTTTATCTGTGCTAATGGCAGCACCCGTTTCGGCAGCTGTAAAAATCGGCATGATTACAACCTTGACCACCAAAGCGGGTTACCTGGGTGAAGACATTCGGGATGGTTTCAAACTGGCGATCGAACAGGGTGGCGGAAAGCTGGGCAATGTGGAAGTCGAACTGATGGTTGAAGATGACGGGCGCAAGCCGGGCAAAGGGCGTCAGATTGCAGAACGTTACATCAAGAGCGATAAAGTTAAAATCATGACCGGCATCGTTTTTTCCAATGTTGCAATGGCTGTTGTGCCAAAAGTGGTTAAAGATGATGTTTTTTATATCAGCCCGAATGCAGGGCCATCCGCGTTAGCGGGTAAAGGATGTCATGAAAATTATTTCAATGCTGCCTGGCAGAATGATAATTTACATGAGGTGATGGGGCAGTATGTAACTGATGCCGGTTTTAAGTCTGCCTATATTCTGGCACCAAACTACCCGGCTGGTAAAGATGCGCTGGCTGGTTTCAAACGTTTTTATAAAGGAAAGGTTGTAGGAGAAGTTTATACCAAGCTGGGTCAATCAGATTATGCGGCTGAACTGGCCAATTTAAGATCGGCTAAACCGGATGCTGTCTTCTTCTTTCTTCCAGGTGGAATGGGCATTAATTTTCTTAAACAGTATTCTCAGGCTGGTTTGAATAAAACGACGCCAGTTTTTGGCCCTGCATTTTCATTTGATGCACGTATCCTGAAAGCTGTTGGTGATGCTGCTGTAGGTGTTCATAATGGCTCTCAGTGGAATTTTGATCTGGATAACTCAGCTAACAAACAATTTGTTTCTGCTTTCAAAGCTAAATATGGTCGCATGCCTACACTTTATGCCAGTCAGGGTTATGACACGGCTAATCTTATCGGAAGTGCTTTAAAAGCCACTGGTGGTGAGCCACAGAATATGGCTGCTTTCAGAAAGGCTCTTGAAAAAGCCGATTTTGATTCGGTGCGTGGTAATTTCCGTTTTGGAAATAATCATCACCCCGTTCAAGATCTATATGTACGTGAAGTGGTTAAAGATTCAACGGGTATTCACAATAAAACCGTAAAGAAGGTATTTTCCAGTCATCAGGATGCTTACGCGGCTAATTGCAAGTTGTAGAGTGCTCCATGCGCACCAAAAAGACCCTGGGAAATAATGGTGCGCACCGCGCACTCTACGCATAATGCTGTTATTTATTGAACAGGTTTTAAACGGCCTGCAACTGGGTTTTATGCTGTTCCTGTTATCTGCCGGGTTGACGCTGGTATTTGGTGTCATGAACCTGATCAACCTGGCTCATGGTTCGTTTTACATGGTGGGAGCCTATGTGGCCGCAACAGTTATGCAAGCCAGTGGAAGTTTTGCACTGGCGATGCTGGTTGCGTTATTTACGGCTGGGTTATGTGGTTTCCTGGTCGAAGTTATCGTGTTACGTCATCTTTATAAACGCGATCACCTGGATCAGGTGTTGGCAACTTTTGGCTTGATTCTATTTTTTAATGAGGGGACTCGCATGATCTGGGGGCGTCAGCCTTTATTTATGCAGGTACCTGAATTACTCAGTGGTAGTATCGAAATATTTCCCGGTATTCCCTATCCCGTTTACCGACTGGTGATAATTGTTGCTGGTTTACTGGTGGCAGCAGGTTTATATCTGTTAATTAATCATACCCGTCTCGGAATGCGAATTCGTGCCGGAGCCAGTAACCGAAGCATGATTGCGGCGCTGGGTGTTAATATCCGCTGGTTGTACAGCCTGGTATTTGCTTTAGGTGCATTGCTCGCAGGCTTTGCCGGCGTAATGGCAGCACCTGTATTCGCGGTAGAGTCTGGTATGGGTGAAAGTATTTTAATACTGACCTTTGTAGTAATAGTGATTGGCGGAATTGGCTCGGTTAAAGGGGCATTACTCGGTGCTCTGCTGGTAGGCCTTGTGGATACTTTGGGAAGAGCTTTTTTACCTGACCTGTTGCAGTGGATGTTTGTCAGTAGCAGTGCAAATAGCATTGCCGCATCGCTCTCATCGATGGGTATTTATCTGTTAATGGCCGTTATTCTGGCGTTTAAACCTCGTGGGCTGTTTCCTGCTTAAAACCTTTTTTTTACCACAGAGGACACGGAGGACACAGAGGTAATGAATGTAATGGTCAGCTATATTCAATATTATCAAATGTACGAAGTTAGGCGTTACTCAAAGTGTTTAAAAAATTTACTACCTATTGTCATAACTACAGGTGCATGAATTATCAACATAGCTATTAAGTTTTTTTGTTTTCCTCTGTGTTCCTCCGTGACCTCTGTGGTGAGTTAGTTATTTAATATGAACCGAAAGTTTATTTTTTTACTATCAGCTTTGATCATTTTGATACTACTGCCATTTGTGGCCGAAGCCGTTGATGAAAGTTATGTGACTTCGAGTATGAGTCGGGTATTAATTTTTGCCATGGCAGCTGTCAGTCTTGATCTTATCGTTGGTTATGGGGCCATGGTCAGTTTTGGCCATGCGGCGTTTGTGGGACTGGGTGCTTATGTGGCGGCAATACTAAGCTTTCATATAAATGATGGCAGTCCGGTTTTTAGTTTCCCTTTTAGTTTTGATGGCAGTAATAACTTATTGCTCATTCTGATTGTCGCTATGTTGGTGGCAGCCATTGTTGCGGCTTTAACAGGTTTAATTAGCCTGCGCACGCACGGCATTCATTTTATTATGATCACGCTGGCCTTCGCGCAAATGTTGTATTACCTGTTTATTTCACTGGATACCTATGGCGGTGAAGATGGCTTGTTGATGCTGGGCAGGAATCAGCTGCCTTTTATCGATACAGCTAATGACACATCCTTTTACTATCTGTGTCTGTTTTTTCTGGTTGTGTATATTGTGCTTTCCAGGCGTTTAGTTAACTCACAGTTTGGCAGGGTCATAAAGGGCTGTAAGCTTAATGAAAAACGTATGCAATCATTAGGCTTTAATACTTACTGGTATCGACTGACCGCTTATATTATTGCAGCTACCGGTGCGGCAGTTGCTGGTGTTCTGCTTGCCAATAAAACTGAATATGTTGATCCAGGATTGTTCTCATGGCACTTATCGGGAGAGCTATTAGTGATGATCATTCTGGGTGGATTAGGTAGCATTTATGGTGCAGTTATTGGCGCTATCGTTTACCTGTTATTAGAGCAGGTTTTGTCTGCCTATACTGAACACTGGATGTTTTATCTGGGACCATTTTTAATATTTGTGGTGATTTATGCGCGTCATGGCATCTATGGGATTTTACAGAACAAGGTGTTGAACAATGACTGATTTTGTTTTGCACACAGAAAATCTGTGTAAAAATTA
>Ga0209576_1001037_pt1 | contig 14954 bp, 14 predicted proteins | sample SaaInlV_DNA_135m_FD_184686 | JGI IMG/M metagenome (GOLD analysis project Ga0209576, IMG submission 184686) | Marine microbial communities from expanding oxygen minimum zones in the Saanich Inlet - SI075_LV_DNA_135m (SPAdes) (version 2) | ecosystem: Environmental > Aquatic > Marine > Unclassified... | reverse complement strand
AATTAGTAGAAGGAAGGCTAGAATTAAGTTCAGAATTATAATCATTATACCAATCTATTAATTGAACATTAGAACCAGCGAGCTGTTTTCTAAATAATTCTATCTGACCCAATTTATTTTTATCAATTGCAATTCACCAAGTTAAAATATTCTCATTGATAATTATTATTTTATCTCCATATGCATTAGTATCCTGTATTATGAGATTGTATTTTTCCAAATTCTTAATTGAATCACGTAGTTTTCATACTGACATTAACAAAACACCAGCTAATTTTTTAAAAGAAATAGCTAGGTAATATAAAAATTTCTGCTGGGATTTAAAATCAAGTAATGCTAAGAATACATACTTGTCTTTCTCTGTCAGTTCTTCACTCATATAAACAAAATTGGTAACATAATTTTTAGTTTTAGAATGATTTATTTTTCTCAAATCAAAATCTGTTAATCTGCAGTAATCATATAACTTAGCTTCTTCAACTAATCATTCATAGTTAAATGGAATAATTTTATTTGTTGTCATCTTTTGTTTTATTAAAAGATAAACCTGCATTCATAAAACTGAGTAATGCTCTTGCACTCACCATTGCTTCTTCTTCTTTTATTTCACAACCATATATTTTTTTGAATATAGTTTGAAAACTTTTAATATCTGTATCTGTAATTTTCATAACTTAAAAAGTTATGACTAGCTAGTCTTTAAATAAATACACTAAGGCCTTAGTGCATATATCTATTATGCACTAACAGAGTGCCTGAAAAGTGCCAGCAAAAAAAATACCTATCATAATCTGATAGGTATAGTATTTATTTCTCTTAAAAAAATTTTGACATGTAGTGCCAGAAAAGTGCCAGTAATTATTTTAGTCTATATTTTTTCAATAGCATATAGATTAGAATATTTATTTCTTACACAATAATCTAATCACAATATATTCTTTAAAACATGATTAACTCTAGTATTATATTTTAAAAAAGTTTTACTCTTAATTGAAATCCTAGGTTTCATTATATCTTCGTATGCTGACTTATAGTCTAAAAAATCTTCTCTTTCTCACATATTATAAATAACCCATAATAGCACTAATCATTTTTTAATATCACTACTTTTTATATTAGCTAAAATATAATCTAATGTTTTTCAATTTATAGTAATTGATATTATGTTATTTTGAAATTTCATTTTAGCAAATTCTTTGAAGTCTGTTTTAATTGGCATAGCATTTAGCTCTTTAATATTATCCAATGGAATAAATAATCATCATGTTACTTTATGAAACCATTCAGCACCTATTCATAATTCAAGATTAAGTATTTTTTTAAATGGTACTTTGAAATTACTTAATACATTTTCATATCATGTCATTGTTTGATAGTATCACTGAGAAGAAACTATAGAATTTAATTCTCAGAAAAATTTATACAATATATCTTTATAATTATTATATTCTGAAGCTACTATGTATTCTTCTCATGTGTCTTCGTCTACTGTCCATTCTCAACTTAATACATCATCTTCATATATATTTTCTACATGATTAATAAATAACATATAAATAAAATCTCTGTTATCTCATTCAAAATTAATACTATAATTTTGTTTTGTATTTTTTATAGCTTCATTGATAACTAATTTATCAACTGCTATTAATTGTATTATAAAATTATCTACTATCTCCATTCTACTAGATCTCAATGTCTTAGCTATTTTTTTACTATCAATATTCATACTCTAGTTTTACTCTATAAATTGCACTTAATTTATTTTTTTAAACTGCTCAAACACTTCTAATAGATATACCCTATAGAGTTTTACTTCATCATTATCTTTAGAACTAAGTAAATTATCTATAATTAAAGTTAGTTCATTTCTATGCTTAATTAATAAATCAATATTCTTACTTTTTATTTTTATATCTATAATTTTATCAATCCTAGACATAACTTTATTTGTAATTTTATTTTTTGATTGGATTAATTTAATATTTTTTCATTGAATTACTCTGCTATCAAATTTAATTATTTCAGCACTTTCAACTATTATGTTTTTTAATTGTTCAACTTCATTTCTTAAATCTCAAACCAGTTGTGTAATTTGTATTCTATCATTCTCTTCCTTAGCATTTTCTAGTGCTTTTAATATTTTTGTTAATGACTCAGTTATAATAGTAAATCTCTTATTAGTTTCATATTGCTGTTTACTATATTTAGAAAACTCATTTATTTTAACTGATATTTTTCATAAAGCAGTATGGAGTTTTGTATTTATATTCTTATATTTAGTAGTTTTGAACTCTATCTTTGGTTTTAAATATCATTCATATTTAGTTTCTATTATCACCGAACTATCTATAATTCAAGTTCATGAGCTAAAATCTTTATCTCAATCACTTCAGCTACTATCTCAACCTCAACTACTACCTCATCAACCTCATGAAGATACAACAGGAGCAGGTATATTAATCTTAATTTTATAATTATCTGATTTATATTCTATTCAATCATAACCTACTATTCAAATTTTAATATTTATTTCCTTATTCTTAGGTAATAAATCTCATATATACGGGTGATTAAATGCTTCTATTCTCTGTAAGAATGAGAAAAATCCTCCTGGTCATGATTGATATCATCATTCAAATTTTTCACCACTTCAAAAATCCTCTTGAAAAGAACCATTAGATTCAATGAAGGATAAACCATATCAAACTAATATATCACTTGAATCTAAATTATTATAATATAGATTAATTTTAGAAATTTCTTGATATCAGTAATAGGTTCATGAAATAAAATGTGAATCAAATACTATTTTTATATCTTTATTTGTAATATTTAATGGTGACTGTAAAGTATCTGGTCATATTAAATTATTAGTTCAAGAATAAATATCTAATATTGTAGTGTTATCTGAGTTGTATACCCCTTCATCATTAATTATAATATTATATTTGCAAATCTTATTACTTTGATATTCAGGGTTGTTTTCACAATTATATCAACTATCTTGTTCTACAGTTAAATCTGAAAATGTTTTTGAATTAGTAATAAGTTCAAATTTTAAAGTTCAGATAAAGGAACCCAATGATATTTTATTATTAATATCAAAAGCATTATTAGTTCAATACGAAATATCAGAAGTTAATGTTACTACTTTTAGTAAACTTCAGCTTCAATCGTATATTTTAAGATTATCTCAATCTGAAATCTCAAGATTTGTATTATCTATATTTCAGAATATAACCATTGGAATTGATAAATTTGTATTTCAATGTACTATATTTAATGTTAAAAATAATACACATATTAATAAAAAACATTTTCTCATAATCTTTAAACATTATTAATTATTAACATATATTCACATATCTTGATTTAAATCTAATTTCATCTTAAATTCTTTTCAATCAACTGAATATACTAAACCTTCATTAATCAATTTATAAGCACCTTCAATATCTGTTACTAGTGTATAAATTTCTCAATCAGTAATTATCTCATTACTAACATCAGAACCTAGAAGGAATATATTATTAGACCCTACGGTATGTGACGTAGCAATTATTTCAGAATTAGAATTTGAAACATTTAATGTTCCTGTCGTTTCTCATCATGTAACTTCTAAGTAAAGTCTTTCAAAAATAACATCTATATTATTACCTACTGAATCAGTATTATCTCAAGTATCAATTGAAAATAATATTTTTGCTGTATCATCAGAATTTCAATATTCATCATTTATAGAAGCAACTATAGTAGCAGGAACTACATCAAATGTATTAGAGCCTGCTGTAGATAAATCTGTGACTGTAACCATTTCACCTGAATCAACTCCTTCTGCATCACTAATTGAAACATTAATTACTGAAACATCAACAATAGCTTCTCATACATTTCAAAATCAAATTGTCTCCGTAATTATAGCTAGTCTAAGTTCAGAAGAGGTAGTATGAAAATCTAAATTACTTATATTATCAAATGTGATAGTAGAATTACTAGAATCTAATATATCATAATTAGAAGCTGTAGCAACTATAGTATCATCTAAATATAATTTAGCAGAATCGATTACAGTTTTTAAGTTAGCATCAAGTGTAAATACAACAGTTTCAACATTAACTTCTTCATTTATTGCAATTGCATCAAGTGAATAAATAAAGTGTTCCTCTCATGCTAAAATACTCTTAGATTTTTCATTATCAGTATTATTTGTATCAGCAGTAATTATCAATTTTCAATAATCAATAAGTGTTATAATTTTATCATATAATATTTCTGAAGCTAATGATACTATATCATTTTCATCATCTTCTAAATCAATATTATCTGTATTAACAGAAACTACAATAATCTTTCCAATAGCTTCTGCAGTATCAACAGTAGAAACAGTTACTATAAATGATCATGTTGAATTGGCTTGTATTCCATAATCATATCAATCGAATGTAGCAACTCCATTTGAAAGTTTGGATCCTGCTATTTTATCTAATAAATTAGATTCAGAAACAGAGTTTCTATATAATGAGATCTCAGATATAGTACTATTTGTTAAACCTGTACCCGAAATATTATCTTCATTTAAACTAATACTCATTCTGTCGTTTGTAATATCAGAAACTTTTCCTGCTCCTATCTCAAATTGTAGTGCAACTAAATCAGTTGCGCCTTTTACAACCTCAATGTCAGCTAGTGGAACATTCGAAATAGTAGCCGAAGGTACTACAACTTCTATACTATCCCATAATAAAGAAGAAGGAGTAATATCAGTAACTATTATACCACCTGCATTTTCTATGATTTTAAAATTATTTGAAGTATCTAAAGATAAAGTAACAAGTGTCCCATTAATTATATTACCTAATGTATCAGCCCTAATAGTTAATGTAGTAGTTCATTGTGGTAATGTAATACCTAAATTACTTCAAGTAAATATTAAAGAAGTATCTAATAAGGTTCAAGTAGCAAATAAATCATAACTAGTTCAAATTAATTCAAATTCAACATTTTCTAATATTTGTAATACTCAAGAATTTGTCGTTGTTATATCAATACCAAAATTTTGTAGTTCTAAATTAGTATAACCTGCATTGATTATTTCTAATTGTCATAATACTATGTTAGTCTTACTTTGTCTAATTTCATCATTAATTGCATTAATAATAGATAAAGTTATTTCTCATGTATCAATATCTACAACACTATGCTGATATGTTCAAGTTATATTTAAGTTACTACTACTAACAATATCACTATTATTTTCTAATGAAAATTCAACATCACTACCAGCAGCTCATCAAATAATATCTGCTTTTACAGTAAAAATTCTAGAATCTCCTTCTGGTATAATATAGTCATTAATATTAAAAGTAATATAATTATTACTCATAGACGCTACTGTAGAAATAACTGAACCACTAACAGTTAATGTAATATTTTCTAATGAATGAATCTCGTCTATTGTTCATATTTCTTTTAAAGTAATTGAAGAAATATTTAAATCAACAGGATTTGGATTATCATTACTTCAATTATTAGTTATTTTGAATTCACCTAAATCAGCTTGAATTGCTCATATTTTTACTGAAGTATTAACTCATTCATCTCTTATTTCTACCTCTATTGTTTCTGTACTAATAGTTCAGCTTCAATTAGTGATACTTTGTACTCAACTAAGTATTTGTTCATTACTAATAAAAATAGCATAGGCTGTTCATTCATGCATATATCATGATTCTCAATAATTAGATACATTAAAACTTGATCATAATAATGTTCATGCATTATTAGAATTAAAATTCGTATCTGAAAAATCTACAATTCTTGAATAGTTAAATCAATTACCCAATCAATTTACTATGGTTTCTTTTATGTTATCACTAGCAATTCATATTAGATTCCATCATGCAAATAAGGTTGTTTGAAGCAAAGTATCACCAACACCAATATCTGATTTGTTTATATAGTTTATATTTAAAATTTCCCCCGTTGAATTTGATACTATATATCAATTTAGTGGAGAATATTCAGATACATTATTTCATACATCACTCCAAACTCCCCCTGTCATTGTCTTAATAAAAAAATCAGTATCTTTTGAGAAAGATATAGATTCTAGTTCTTGAGAAAAAGATATAGTTCTTGTCTCTCAAGGATTAATACTAATAGTATCAGCATGAACCTTTGAAAATAAAAGTACAAATAATAAAGAAATTATTAATAATAATTTTTTCATAGAATATTTAATTAAAAAATATTTATATATATAAGTTTACATAAATAATTAGATAAGTCAAGTTGCGCTAATTAATTATAATAGTATATTTTTGAGTACTGAAATTTTTCCAAAAAATAAAACCAAAAGATTTTATCTTTGGTTTTTAATTATTTTTCTATAATTCTATAATTACTATATTCTTCAACTAATGGTATTAATAAGGTGCTATCTTCATTTATATTTTCAAGCATAACTCATATTCATATAAACACAAAACAAATGATCACAGTTAATTGGTATCATATACTATTTTTATTCTTAAAACCTAGTGTTAACAATGAAGATAGTAAATATATCCCCAACATTAATCATAATGTTTCTCAAAATAATAAAACTCAACTAAAAGGAACTCAAGTTTCTTTATAGACACTATACATTCAACCAAAATATATTATTGAACTCCAAAAAAACATAGCATTTTTTATGTCTCATTTATCTTTTATATCTTTTTTTTCAGTTATTTCCTCGGGAGATTGTTTATTTATATTTGCGTTATTAATAGAGTCTACTATTTCTACCATAGCTTGTTTTTCTATTTTCAATTTTTTAAGTTCAGTTTTCTTTCTATCCTCATTCATTATTTTATTTTTTTCTATAATGAAATCTTCCTCAGTTAATATTCATTTATCTTTTAGTTCTCATATTTTTTCTAGTTCTTCATATTTATTCATAACTTAATAGCTAGTTGTTAAATTAAATTTTAATATCAATATATTTTTTCTAGTATTTTATTTTCCTTATCTGATTTTCAAGGACTATATACTCATTTATTTATTTTATGATTAACATAAATTTTATATATTAACTCTTTTGCATTATCATTATATAATGGAACCATTCTATTTCATTGTACCTCTAATATTGCATTAGAAATTTGAGGAGGAACTCAGTGTTTTGATAATTTATTTCTATGAGTATTTATATATTTAATTATTTCTGTAGATTCGTCTAATGAAATAATATGCTTTTTAGAATGGTCTATTCAAACTAATATACATATATCTTTGAATCATTTTCAAAAATTAGATATTGGATTTATAAAATCAAACATTCACATATTTTTTAATGTTTATAATTTAAAATTTTTATTTGTTATTAACTAAGATAATATCTTAATTATTTTAATATTTTTAATTTTTCTGTAATAAATTCTTTTTCTGATAATATTCATTTGTCTCTAAGTTCTCAAATCTTTTCTAATTTTTTATATTTATCATTCTCGTTATCATTCTCGTTATCATTCTCGTTATCATTCTCATTCTCGTTCATGGCAGCATTAACATATTTCCAATCTTCTTCATTATCAAGTTCAATTGCTCTACCTTTATCAACATAATCACTTGCCTTACTTACAGCATAAAAAATTCATATTATTATTGCAAGATACATAGCTATATAGTTTTAAAATATAAGATAAATATATAATATCATATTTTTACTTATATAACAAAATAAGGCTCTAATATATTTTACTTGTCTCGCAAATTTCCCAATACTACTACACCTACTAGGGACTTATATTTCTACCTCCAGTACTTCCTCCACTACTTTTTTATTTAATTTATCAACCTCTATATCAATTGTATCAGTTCATTATAGTATAATTACTGATTAATTGTGAATACATAATAAAAATAATAATTCATAGAATAACCATAATTATTAAATTAAAATTAAATTCCTTTGTATGTCAATTTATATCAAGTCATTTGATATTATATCAATTCTTATTATAATATGTTGAAGTTAAATAATGTAGTCATTTTTTATCATATCAGCTCCTATCTAATCATTTTTATTAAATCAATTAATATCCCTTCCTTTCTTATCATATTTTATATTTTTAAATTTAAATAAATCCATTTTTACTATTAAAATATAAAATATAAAAAAATTTGATATTACTATTATATAAACAAATATTTTTTGATTATCTCCCAAAGGTGGTATAGCCTCACAAATTCCAGACTGCATAGAATATCAATCTTTGCATTCACATTCAGAACTAGAAAATAATTTAAATTTTCAATTAATTCAACATACTTTTTTTTCTATTACAGAGTCTAAAGTACAAGCTCAATTATATAATTTAGCGCCTGCCTTACAATAACAATTTGTTCATGTATCATACAAGTAAGAATTAATTCAACATACCTTAGATTCAACAATAGAATCCTTAGTACATTCTCATTTATATATTCTAAATCATTCTTTGCATACACATTCAGAATTAGAGAGCCATTTAAATTTTCAATTAATTCAACATGTTTTTTCTTCTATATCAGAATTTAAAGTACAAATTCAATTATATATTCTATATCATTTTTTTTCTTCACATTTTGTTAATCATTTAACAAATCAGCTTAAAGCTTCTAATACTTTTTCTTTATCCTTTGAAGAAATATTAATAACAAATTCTTCAAGAAAGTCTTTTGTATATATTTGAGTATAACTAAAATAATTTCAATTTGATTCCTTTACTACGAAACTAATAATTTTAGTATTTGCTGTAAGATTATATATTTCACTTAATAATATATTTTCTTTATCAAATTGTTTTAATGGGCTTAATGCAATATTAGGATTATTGTAAGTGTTATTTTTGAAAAATTCAGTTGTTGTTGACCTATCATAAATTCATTCTATTCAATTTTTATGTTCTAAGTATCAAAGTCATAATCATATATTTTCTTTTTTAGATACTTTATATCCAGATTTTTCTAAGTCTAAATCTAAATAAGGACTTATATTAATATACTTTAATTCAGCATTAACTGTAGAAAAAAAGAATACTAATATTAATAATATAATAATTTTCTTCATATAAATTAAGTAAAAGTATAAAATATTTCATTTATAAATATATTATATCTTATAATAAATGCAACTATAAAATTGCTATATACAAAGTCCTTGTCTCGCAAATTCACCAATACTACCAATACTACCACTATTGGGGGCTTCCACTTCTACCACCACTACTTCTACCACTACCCATTAATTTAATTTGAAATAAAAAAAGAGAAATAAAAATATTTAATATTGTTTATTTACATGTATGAATATTATGTATATAATAAAAGTTATATAGTTAAGTTTTAATATAAAAAATAAGAGATTAATAATAAAATTATCAATCTCTTATTTTCTGTTCTGGCGAACATAATTAAAATGTAGTTAAATAATTAATTTAATCAAGTTAGATTTCAACTCACTCTTCTATTAGTTGTTTAATAGTAGTAATTGCTTCTTGTTTATTTAATGTATCTATTTTTTTATATAGATTATTTCTAGTTTGTTCGTCTTTATATTTAGATTCTACTAATTTTATTAATAAGTTTTTTTGTTTATTAGTAATATCATTACTAGAAATATTATTATTTGTATTAGTTTCTTCATAGAATATTTCTCATATACCTAGTAAGTCTGATATAGCTCTAGAACTTGCTCTTGTCTGAGCTGTTGTTATAGTATCATTCTCTATATGATTATATGTACGTTCATTGCTCGCACATGCTCAACTACATTCAGTGAATCTACCATTAGAAGCAGTAGCTCTAATAATAAATTCATGGATAAAGTATTTATCTTTATCTATTCTTTCATGTTTTACTATCTCTGTACTTATTCATAAAATTAATCCTAACTTTCTAAATCAAGATTTCTTAATATAAACTTTTCATTTTATATTCACATAGTCATTCTTGTCTAAAAACTTTTTTTCTAAGTTTTTTAGTTCTACAAATGCTTTGGATATAATATTTATATCAGTACTCTCTTTTGTATTTAATACATTTACTAAATTGTTCATGTTAATTAAATTAATAAATAAAAAATAGACCGTTTTATATCATGTCTAGGATAACTTTGTAGTAAATAAATACTATAGTAATTTCCATAGCTAAATAGAATATACAAATAGCTTTATTTTTCCCTTATATGAGAGATTAGTAACTATAAATAGTTATATGTAATTACAGGTATATTCTTAGTCTTAAGCTATATCTAAAATAGATACTTAGTGCACCTCTTGTTTATAGGATACACTAGCTATTACTATATGGATATTTTTTTATCTAATATTCTTGTTACATGATTTCAAATAATTTGGATTTCAGTACATATAATCTGTAGCCAACTGTGCTTGTTGACTTGCATATATGATCTCTTTTTTATTATCTTTCATATACTTAGTCCAACTTTGTAAGTATGCTACATTGTTATTTTTAGCTTCATTGATAATTCATAGCTCCATAGATAGAAACATAGATCCTAGTTCTGCTACTAATTCTTCTTTAGAATAAATTTCATTTCAGAACTTAATATTACTATCAGTAAATCTGTTTAATCTCTTCTTACTTCATGTACTATGTATTAATTCATGTAATAGCACTGAGTAATAATTGTCTAGGCTATTAAACTTATCTTTGTTTGGAATAAACACTGTATCAGTATTAATTTGATATATAGGATTAGGTCAGTTTTTAATTTTTGGACAACCTAAATAATTGTTTATTAAATTATTTACTGCTTCATATTTGTAGCTTTCTGTTATTATTCTCGGTATATCTATATCTATTCACTCTACATTATTTACATTGAATACGTTATAATACTTTATAATTGGATATTCGAGCTTTTCATTATCTTTATTATTGTATTGCCAATAGATAATTTTTTGAGATTTAGATCCTTTCTTGATTCTTCATTTAAGTTTTCTAACTTGATTCATAGTTAAGTATCTCTTGTCCTCATAAGTGTCAAATGCTAGTACTAATTTATTCATACCTCTGTACTCAGTATTTGTTACATAGTTACATATACTTCAACCCGTCCAGCTTTGTTGCCAAGGTAGAGATTTTCAATCTAGCTTATCAAGTATTTGTTCCACAATAATTTCATATGCTTTTTTCATAATGTATTTTTAAAAATAAAAAAACTACTAGAAATTAATCTAGTAGTTTGTAACTTAAGCTTAGAGAATCAGTGTAGTAACTGTCTTGCTCTTGCTTACTTTGCTCGAATCAAAATTCAACCATTTCCTCTTCAGTCATGTATTCACTTAAATCTAATGAACAGTTTTTATTTCTTCACATATGTACAAAATTAAGATATAAAAAAATGACTGATAATACATACCAGTCATAGAGTGTTTTTAATAAAACAAAAAGAGAACTAACAATTATTAGTTCTCTTTGGATAAGCAGTACTGAAAGACTTCACCTGATTGTCCCCAACTAAGTTGTGGATCATTCTTCATTTCTTTTTTTACATTTTCCCATGTAGCTTCAATAAAGTCATATTCATTAAAAAAGTCTTTTAAATCTTTAATGAAAAAAGTGAAGAATTTTTCTACTTCCATACCATATATTTCTTTATATCAAGATAATCTATATTCATTTACATGTTCAATAATACTCAAAGGGTTAGCATTATCTATACAAAGTCAATGTCACATTTTTGGATATAATGTCATCTTTTCAAATTTAGAATAATCTTCTTTAAAATAAGAATACATAACTTGGTCTATTAAAATAGTGCAAGACAATGAACAATAGAAATATATTAATTCCTCTTTAGGTATATGTGATAAAAGTTTGTCAGTTAAAAATAATATATCTAAATATTTTTCACTATGAAAATCAGATTTTTTAATCCATTCATGTAGGTGCTCTGTAAAATTATTATAGTAATATTCTTTTGGATTCATGTTTTTAAGTTAGTTAATAACTATTATTAATAATAACACATTTAGTTTAAAAAACAAAAAGTCTACATTTAATTTGTAGACTTATTTATATTTTAGGGATATTCACATATCAATCATGATTCTCTATTGCAGTTCTAACCTCCTTCACTAGAGAGTACCACGATTTTTTACAAACAAAAAGCCCTTTAATAAGGGCTTTTAAGTTCAATTCTCTTTGGGTAAATTAATGTATAAAATTCATACACAATTGCCTAAAGATTTCTCCTTACTTTCTTAATATGTTCTGCAACATCAAGAGCTCTTTCTTCTGACGGAGAAAATCCCCTTGCATAATTATCTGGTTCTTTATACTCACTATCAGACTTTTCAAAAAATTCAATAGAACCGCCACCAGAAGAAGTATTACCCCTAAAGCCTAAATAAGGTGCAACAATCATAAAAATTATAAGTAATATGATTCCAGGAATTACTGGATTATTAACTATATAATTATATACTCCATCTGGAACATTAACAATCCATTCAGATATACTAACCTCAACTTCAGATTCAAAATATTCGACCCAAGTTCCTATGACCATATATGTCCAAAAAATTGCAAATAATGTATCATCTCCTAGAGCATCTATTCCATCAAATATCAAATATCCTATCCAAAAATAAAAAGGAATAAACATCATAATAATGAGAATCCATTTAATGATATCTGGAAAAATATCAAGAATTTTATAAGCTACTCCGCTTATGAATAAAATATAATCAATAAAACCTGCCATAACAATATCCTCTAAAAAAAATTGAAGTAACAATATTATATATTATAATTAATAATTGTCAATTTATGTATTGAGTGAGCTTATTATCAAAAATTTATATAAGGATTTCAATTCTCATAAATCAATTTGCCTCAACAACTCCTTAAAACTTCAAACATCGAACCCTTCAGGAGTACCAAATCAAAAAACAAACAAAAAACCCTTTAATTAGGGTTTTTTGTTTGTTTGAATTTATTTTTTCTCCTTAAATTCAATGTTAATATTAATCTTTTATACAACGAACTGCATATCCATAGTTTTTATCCCGGTACCAACTTTTAACTAAAGAATCATTTTGAGATAAAAATCTACCACGACCATTTGTAGCATCAAATTGTTCAGGAGTCCAGAAAAAAGTGCTATATCCACGATGAAATTGTGTTGTTCAATTTGTCCCTAATTTTCATGTTAATGGTACAAATAATTTTTCAGCAATACTTGTTGCGGTATTAGTTGAATGAAGCTTCCATCATAATCCTAAACATCATAATCAATATCCATCTGCTGTTCAATTTGAGTCCCTATCAACGGTTGGTCATGCACAAGTTGATCAAAATAAGTAGTTTTCTAGTATAATCCATTCTGAATCAGTAGGTAAGTGATATCAATCTATACATCAACTTGGAGAATTTGCCCAAGTATAAAATTTTCACCATATAGATGAAAATTCTATATCTCAATCTATATTTGTTCAACCAAACCATGAATTAGCAACAGCAGTATAAGTCATTTCTGACATATTTGTACAGTCACCTCATGAAAAACCTCCATTATAATCATAACAATTTCATATGTCAGAAATATTAAAATCTACTCAGTTTCATATAGTAGAATTACATCAAGCCCAAGTTTGTGTTCAAATAGTAATATCTCAGATACCACAATTTGAATCTACATCTCTCCAATCTCAATATAAAGTTGGTCAAGTATTTGAAGCAACTATAGCAACTCTACCACCTAAATTATTATTTACATAACTAGCTGCATAACTTTCTACTTCATCTGCTGATAAGTTTATTATTTTACTTATTTTATCTTCTCAAGCTATTACTGTACCAGTATATATTGTTTGTAATCACAATATCATTGCTTGCCTTGCAGATGAATCAGAAGTATCTGTTAATGGTACACATGCTCATGTGTCTGAATATGCCAATAATGATGTTCAAGAACCAAATGCAAATCATCAATTATATTTAAATTTTGTACTTTTAAATGATGCTGGTAGATTTTTATATCAGTTATATACAAATCTTTCATTTGATGCTATTTCAACTAAATCTGTACTTGTCTCTATATCATTTGCTATTATTGTAGGTACAGCTAAGGCATTACAATTTGTTGTTCATGTTAATGATTTAGCCATTATTCAATTATAATTTCATGTAACAATTGCGGTTGCTTCTACATCTCATGCATAAGCTCCATCTAATATATTTAAATTAAAAGACAAAGGGTCTCATTCTAACATACCAGCTAATTCATATTGATTAGTTGTTACTGAATATGTATAAAATTGTTCTGTTAATGGGTCTTTTGGAATTTTATCTAGTTTATCTACATTAATAAATACTGAGTTTCAAAATACTCATTGTGTCCATACGGTTCATCCACTATATGTGATATTTGTTCCATCAGTTGGTGGTGGATTCTTTCCCGCATCTAGATGAAATAATTCTAATGATATTTTCATACTAGACAAATCAGATATTCTAACACTATCTCTTGAGTCCTTACTATATCATTGTAGTGATATGAAAGCTATAGTTCAAAGTATTGCTAATATAGTAATTACTACTATTAACTCAACCAACGTAAAAGCTTTTTTATGTTTATTCATAATATAACATTAATTATTAAACTAGTTACCATAATAATAATAATAATAATAATAATACCTATTATTTTACTTAATTTTAAATTGACAGATTTTTTTTTTATTTTTTAAAGTAATCATTTATAAAATTCTCTTAATTTAAATATATTACTTTCTCTCAAATATCCCCTAAAAGTTCAAACATCTAACCCTTCAGGAGTACCAAAAGACCACAAAATAAAAAAACACTTATTTCTAAGTGTTTTTTATTTTGTATGGAAAACTCAATGAAAATAATATCAAATAAATGTACATGCAACAGCTATATACCATGCTATA
>Ga0209576_1001029_pt1 | contig 15025 bp, 11 predicted proteins | sample SaaInlV_DNA_135m_FD_184686 | JGI IMG/M metagenome (GOLD analysis project Ga0209576, IMG submission 184686) | Marine microbial communities from expanding oxygen minimum zones in the Saanich Inlet - SI075_LV_DNA_135m (SPAdes) (version 2) | ecosystem: Environmental > Aquatic > Marine > Unclassified... | reverse complement strand
CTTCGAGATTGTCCGGTCGTAAATATGGAATCATTGGTTAATTTGTAAATAAAATAGGAATCAGAAAAACAATATTGATTTACCAGAAAAAATCCCTGAAAACGTGTCCTTGCTTACATAGCGAGGAATCTGTTCTATGTTAAGCGTTGATATTATTAAGATCTCTCTCTTCGTTCGAGATGACAAATAATTAAGCTGACATTTTTTGGGCTTCAGAGTTTTTACAAAGACATCAATATTAAACATACTTTGAATGGATTTGTTAAAGCAATAGGTTATCTCAAGAGAGCCACGATGACAACTTTAAACAAGCAAAAAAATATATATGTAAAATTATATTTTATTTATCTGTCAAGCTTATGACTGCGTTCAATTTATAGTGAAAAATTTCAAAGCAAAAGCAGATAAGAATCTTGCCCGTAAAAAGTATTTCATGTAGTATGCATGCTTATCCCACTTCCAGCAACAATCCGTAAAAAACATGTTCACCCACCTCCATCTTCACACTCAATACTCTTTGCTTGAAGGAGCAATCCGGATTAAAGATCTGGTAAATGCCTTAAAAACTAAAGGTTTTGAGTCCTGCGCCATTACCGATCATGGCAATATGTTTGGTGCTGTGGAGTTCTATCATGCCTTGAAAGAATCAGACTTGAAGCCGATTATCGGTGTGGGTGCGTCTGTAATTGAAGGTGCTTTTTCTGAGGCTGGAGGTGAATCGGGGAGGAACAGGTTTAACGCAGGACAGACACAGTTTCTTTGCCAAAACCGTCAAGGCTATCACAATCTCGGTTATTTGGTGAGCCTCAGTTATACCGAAGGTAAAGTCGATGGGGTGCCGTGTGTCAATCATCAACTGCTGGAAAAATATCACTCAGGCCTGATTGCGCTAAGTGGTGGAATGAACGGTGAAATCAGCCGCCATTTTCTTGCGGGACGTCCGGACGACGCACGTAGAGTTGCGATGTGGTACCGTGATGTTTTTGCCGAGCGTTACTACATTGAACTGCAAAATACAGGACTTCCTGAACAAATAGGATTAAACAAACAATTGATCCAACTCGGACATGAATTGGGAATTCCACTTGTTGCGACAAACGATTGTTTTTATCTCACTCCGGAAGAAGCAGAAGCGCAGTATATTCTCTGGCTGATGGGCCTGCAGCGTAGAGTGACAGACGACCAGGTTCCACTGCAATCAGGAAACCAGCGTTACTTAAAAAGTGCGGACGAAATGCTGTCTGCCTTTAAGGAACTTCCGCTGGTTGCCCTGGAAAATACGAGTAAAATTGCTGAGCAATGTGAACTAAGCCTTGAAAATGATAAAATCTTTCTACCAAAAATTCCTACAAGAGAAGATGAAACTGTTGATTCAAAATTATCTGATGATGCAAAGAAAGGTCTGGAAAAACGAATTGCTAAACTCTACGAACTTTATGCACCTGAAGTTTCTTTTGAAGAATTTAAGCAGCCTTACACTGAGCGTTTAAATTTTGAACTGGAGGTTATCATCCAAATGGAGTTTCCGGGTTATTTTTTAATCGTTTCCGAGTTTATCAAATGGGCCAAAGATAACGGAGTTTCGGTTGGCCCCGGAAGAGGTTCCGGAGCAGGTTCGCTGGTCGCGTATGCCCTATTGATCACCGATGTTGATCCGCTGCGTTATGGACTTCTCTTTGAACGTTTCCTGAATCCATATCGCGTCAGTCTGCCGGATTTTGATATTGATTTTGATGTAGAGGGCCGTGAAAAAGTAATTGAACATGTACGTGAAAAATATGGTGATAAAAATGTCTGTCAAATTTCCACTTTTGGTTCACTCAAAGCAAAAGCTGTAGTACGCGGAGTAGCGCGGGTGCTGGATTTTCCATACTCCGAAGCAGATAAAATCGCAAAACTTGTGCCGAATGATTTGAATATTACTCTAGATCAGGCACTTGAAAAGGAACCGGAACTGGCAATCCTTGCCGCTGAAGGCAGTGAAAATGAGCAGCGTTTGCTTAAGTTCAGTCGCCAATTGGAAGATTTGAATACTCACCTCGGGACTCATGCTGCAGGTGTGATCATCATGAATCAGGATATCCGTGAGGTGATGCCTGTCTGCACAGGGAAAGAGGGTACACTGCAGTCGATGTATCCCATGAAATATGCAGAGGATCAAGGTGCGGTCAAGTTTGATTTCCTTGGTTTGCAAAACCTTTCCACCATCGACAACACACTTAATTTGATCAGCACAAGCCGTACTGACTCAGCAAAGGTGGACATCACCCGCATTCCGATGGATGATCCTTTAACGTTTAAATTATTTTGCCGTGCAGACACAATCGGGGTTTTCCAGCTGGAATCTTCAGGGATGAAACGTCTGGTGTCCAACATGCAGCCTTCCGCATTTGAAGACATTGTGGCGATTTTAGCTCTTTATCGTCCGGGCCCCTTAGGTTCCGGAATGGTCGAGGATTATGTACAGTGCAAGCATAAACGGAAGAGAGTTGTTTTTCCGCATCCGTTGATGGCGGAAATATTGAAGGAAACGTACGGTGTGATGGTCTATCAGGAACAGATTATTCAAAGTGTGCAGGTTCTGGCTGGGTTTTCACTGGGACAGGCGGATTTACTGCGTCGTGCGATTGGTAAAAAAACGGTTGAGATATTAGCAGAGCAGCGCTTACAATTTGTAGAAGGTTGCTTGAAAAATGTAAAATTTGTCGAGCAGTGTCCGCAGGAAAGTACTCCTGAAGTCAAAGCGAATGAGATTTTTGACACGATTAACTATTTTTCCGGATACGGATTTAACAAGTCTCACAGTGTTGCTTATGGTTTGATTTCCTATCAGACAGCATATCTGAAAGCGCACTATCCGGTGCAGTTGATGGCTGCTTTGTTTAATGGTTCCGTCAATAACCAGGACAACGTCATCAGTTACATTAGTGAATGTAAAGCAATGGGGATCAAAGTTTTGCCTCCGGATGTAAATCTCAGCGTAAAAACTTTTACCGTTGCTCCAACAGAGTATAGAATTTCGGAAATAACCTTAGCGCATTTTGATCGTGATTTTGCCGGCAGTAATCCTCTTAGTGAAGCAGTTCATCCGGACTGGCTGGAAGCTCTACGTAAATCTTTGAAAAAATTAAAAAATAAGGATTTTAAAGATGAAACGGAATTCCTGGAAATAATTAAACAAAACACAGAAGCTGAAAGTGAAATTGAACAAACATTCCTGTTAAATTCAAACTCCACTTTTGCAGCATGGCTGCGTAGTGAAGCAAGAGTGGAAGTGATTCGTTTTGGGTTGAATGCTGTTAAAAATGTAGGTGGAAAAGCAGTTGATGCTATTTTGAAAGTCAGAAGAGAGCATGGAAAGTTAACGGATTTTATGGAATTCATGAAGAAGGTTAACTTGAATGAAGTTAACCGACGTATGCTGGAAACTCTGGTAAAGTGCGGTGCGTTTGATTCACTGCATGAAAATCGTGCTCAATTATTTGCTGCACTTGATGCTGCATTTCATTTAGCGCAGGAATTTCAGCGTGCAGAAGAACCATCGCAGGATTCTTTCTTTTCCTTGATGGATGCAGGTGACGCGGAAGCAACGGAAACTCAGCTTGAGTTTCCGGATGTGCGTAACTGGCCTAAACGGGAACGACTCAAGGAGGAAAAAGCGGCACTGGGATTTTATGTTTCAGGACATCCGCTGGATAGTTATACATCTGAAATGAAATTGCTGGCTACTACCACGGATAAATTAAAAGATGGTGCACACGCGGAAAAAAACAAGGTTTCTCTGATCGGAATTATCGTTAATAACACAGTACGATTGAATCAGAGCAATGCAAAATTTGCCATTGCTACTCTGGAAGATACACGCGGGACTCTTGAATTTCCCGTCTTTGCTACAGTTTATGAAAAGGATGGAGAGTTGCTTGAAAGTGACGAACCGCTGTTGATTTCCGGAAGAGTAAATTTTCGTGATGAAGAAGTGGGAATGTTTGTCGATAATATACGCCGCTTGAGTGAAATCAGGGAAACAGAAGCAAAAAGTATGTCGATCAAAATTGGCTCAGATTTCCTGCCTCAGGAAACTTTAAGTTTGCTGCGAAGTACATTGCAAAAATATTCCGGAGAAAAACCGTTTACTATTTTAGTTCAGGCACCTGAAGCTACCTCTGTGAGCATCACTCCGGAAGAGCGGATAAATTTCAGCTCTGCTTTAATTGAAGAACTTGAAGAGCTCCTGCCCCTCCAGACTTTGGAGTTCAGCTATTCGTCACAGAGTAAACTGTATTAATTGAGGGAATAATATCTCGTTTTTTGAGCTTATTTTTAGTATGCTGAGGCTGTTGAGATTTCAACCTCAGTGCCTTTTAAATAATGTTATGAAAGATTGATAGTTGTTAAATTTTATCTACAAATGCAGTCAGTGCTCCGCAAGCTATGAGATAGTTCCGGAATTAATGCTTTGTCCTGAGTGCTCTTCAACTCACAAATCCGGACAACCGCTGAACGGAGTGTTGGAAGTAGAACTTAGCGGAACTTTAGAGAGTAATGATCCGCTGGATTTTTTACCGGTTGAAGGTCAGTATTTTCCTGCAATACCTGTGGGTAACACTCCACTTTGGCAACCGGAAAAACTGCAGAAAATATACGGTTTTCCGGAATTGTATTTAAAAGATGATGGAGTTAATCCAACAGGATCCCTGAAAGACAGAGCTTCTTTTTTGGTGGCGGCATTTGCACGTAAACACGGTATCCGTGAAGTTGTGGTTGCTTCTACCGGCAACGCCGGATCTTCAATGGCCGGTGTCGGTGCTGCGGCCGGACTTAAGGTTAAGCTCTTTTTACCAAAAACAGCACCTCAGGCGAAAATGATTCAGGCCTTGCAGTACGGTGCAGATTTGGTGCTGGCAGATAAAAATTATGATCAGGCATTTTCACTTTCACTGGAATACTCAAATACTCGCGGCGGGATGAACCGTAACACAGCCTACAATCCAATGACGATTGAAGGTAAAAAAACTGTCTCCATTGAAATTTTCAAGCAGTTGAAAAAAGCACCGGATCATGTTTTCGTTAGTGTGGGAGATGGAGTGATAATGTCCGGAGTTTACAAAGGTTTCAGGGATTTGCTTCAACTGGGTCGAATCGATAAAATTCCTGTTGTTCACGCAGTTCAGGCTTCCGGAAGTGACGCAATTTGCCGCGCAATGGAGTCAGGCGATTTTGACGGACAAGCTGAAAGTCCGGTGCGGGCCGCAAAGACAGTTGCGGACTCAATTTCTGTCGATACACCAAGCAACGGCCACCTTGCGTTGAAAAATTTAAAAGCATTTGGTGGACATTGTTTTAGGGTGACTGACGAAGAAATCCTGTCCGCACAAAAAGAACTGTCTTCCACCTGCGGTCTTTTTTCGGAACCGGCAGCGGCAACTGCTTATGCAGGATTTTTGAAACAGAAAGCTGCTTTGGATTCAAACGAAACCTGCGTTGTCTTACTCACCGGAAATGGACTCAAAGATATTAATTCTGCAACTGCTAAAATTGTTGTTCCGGAAAAATCCATCAACTCTCTTGATGAACTTTAGCAGTAGTTTAAAACACAAAATGCAATAGCCGTAAATTCCCACTGACTATAACAGAAAAATAAGATCCTTTTTTATCCGTGAAAATCTGTGGCTTTTTTTAGTGGATTTTCGAACATTAACTTTATCCTAACTGAGTAAAAAATATGATTGATTTAACAATAAATGAAGAAAAGATTCAGCAAAACGCGAAGCACTGCAAGTCACTTAATATCAAACTGCCTACTTTTGGGCAGATGCAGAATCCGGAAACAATTGGGGATGAGATCAAAGACGAACTGAAAAACATCGGTTTGTGGGAATCGCATCCTGCAAATCTGTTTAGAATCACCTGGAAGAATGAACCGGTTGCCAAAGGCGGTGGTTTCGGCGGTGTAAATTATATCGTCATTCCACCGGAAATTTCAGGAGTAAAAGCCAAAATAATTGCGCTCGTCGGCAAATGGTTTCCTACAGGAGCACACAAAGTTGGCGCAACTTATGGTTGTCTGGCACCAGCTTTGACCACTGGACAATTCAGTCCTGTTGATACAAAAGCTGTCTGGCCCTCGACAGGTAATTACTGCAGAGGTGGTGCTTATGTTTCCTCATTGCTCGGTTGTGATTCGATTGCGATTTTACCTGAAAATATGTCACGTGAACGTTTTGAATGGCTGGAGAAAGTCGCAGGAGAAGTGATTGCAACTCCTGGTTGCGAAAGCAATGTTAAGGAAATTTTTGACAAATGCTGGGAGCTGAAAAATACACGTAGTGATATTCAAATCTTTAATCAGTTTGAAGAGTTTGGGAATCCGCTCTGGCACTATATGGTAACAGGAAAAGCTGCGGAGGAAGCCCTGCAGCAGGAAATGGGACCGAACAGCAGAGTCGCAGGTGCAATTTCATCATCTGGATCGGGAGGATCAATGGCATTTGGATATTATCTGAAAGATAAATATCCGGGAGCAAAATTAGCAGTTGCTGAAGCGCTGCAGTGTCCTACTTTGCTGAACAACGGTTATGGTGATCACCGAATCGAAGGAATAGGTGACAAACATGTACCGTGGATTCATGATTGTAAAAACACCGATATGGTGATAGGCGTGGATGATGAAGCTGCTGTCCGTTTATTGAGGCTTTTCAATGAAGCATCCGGAAGGGATTGTCTCGCGCATTATGGAGTTGATGCGGAATTTTCGGAGCAATTGGATCTGCTTGGTATTTCAGGAATTGGAAATGTGCTCGCAGCTATCAAGTTTGCAAAATACTACGAACTGACTGAGGACGATCACGTGGTGACAATACTCACGGATTCGATGGAACTCTACGGTTCACGTATTGAAGAACTGGCTGAGGAACGTGGTCAATACACAAACATTGATGCACACAAAGACATGCAGTTGCTGATGGACACAGGAACTGATAATCTGCTTGAATTAACGCATTATGAAAAGAAGCGGATTCATAATCTCAAATATTTCACCTGGATCGAACAACAGGGCCGTGAGTTGTCGGAGCTGAATGATCAATGGTATGGGCATGCGGAATACTGGCAGAATATTTTTGCCCTTGCACCGCAAGTTGATGAACTGATTCTGGAATTTAACCGGCAGATTGACGCGGCATAAGCACGCTAAGCAGACTCATCAAAAAGCTCCCGGCCGATCAGCATTCTCCGTATTTCGTTGGTACCTGCGCCGATGTCATAAAGCTTGGCGTCGCGCAGAAGTCGGCCTGTCGGATAATCATTGATGTAACCGTTTCCGCCTAAAGACTGGATTGCCTCTAGAGAGACTTTTACTGCATTCTCAGAAGCAAGCAGCAAACAGGCAGCGGTGTCCCGTCTTGAGACTTGCTGCTTTTCACAATTTTCCGCGACACGGTAACAAAAAGCACGTGAAGACTGTAGAGCGGTGTACATGTCCGCAATTTTGCCCTGCATCAGTTCAAAGGTCCCGATCGGCCGGTCAAATTGCCAGCGCTCATGAATGTAAGGCAGTGTCACATCCAGTGCTGCCTGCATGATTCCCAGAGGTCCTCCGGAAAGTACAACTCTTTCCAAATTCAATCCGCTCATTAAAACTTTCACACCACGGTTTGCTTCCAGCAGGATATTCTCATCCGGAATTTCACAATCCTTAAAAACCAGTTCACAGGTATTAGAACCGCGCATGCCAAGTTTGTCCAATTTCTGTGCAGTAGAGAAACCTTTCATGCCTTTTTCAACGATAAAAGCGGTCATGGCTTTTGAACCCTTGTCTTTAGGCGCGGTACGCATGTACACGACCAAGGTGTCAGCGTCAGGGCCGTTTGTAATCCACATTTTGGAACCATTGGCAACCCAGTAATCACCATGTTTTTCCGCATGGCAGGCCATCGCACCCACCACATCTGAACCTGCTCCTGGTTCCGACATGGCCAATGCACCAACGTGTTCTCCGGAGCATAATTTCGGCAGATACTTTTCTTTTTGCGCGGGACTACCGTTGATCTGCAGTTGATTGACGCACAAATTAGAGTGCGCACCATAAGACAAACCAACCGAAGCAGATGCTCTGGAAATTTCTTCAACAGCAACTAAATGGGCTAGATATGACATTTCGGAACCGCCATATTCTTCCGAAACTGTCATTCCTAATAATCCCAAATCTCCGAGCTCTTTCCACAAATGTTGAGGAAATTCATTTTCACGGTCCACATCTTCAGCAATCGGTGCGATGCGTTTTTCTGCAAATTGCCTCACGGTTTCCCGCAGCATGTCTACTTCTTCATTTAGTTGAATATCCCAGTTCATTTTTATTTACCTTTTGTGTTGGTTGGTAGTTTCCGGAAAAAACAATTAGCTGCGCCGGTATGACAGGCAGCACCGCTTTGCTGTACTTTGTAAAGCAGTGTGTCTTCATCACAGTCCACCAGCACTTCCACAATTTTCTGCAAATGTCCGGAGCTTTCACCTTTTTTCCAGAGTGCATTACGTGAACGCGACCAGTAGTGCGCAAATCCGCTTTCTTGAGTTTTTTTAACTGCCTCCCGATTGGCATAAGCCAGCATCAAAACTGCTCCGGAAACGGCATCTTGTGCGATCACCGGCAAAAGACCACCTTGTTTTTCAAAAGCTAAATCTGCGACTGAGAGTTTGCTTTTAGAATTTTCTATTGTTTCAGTTTCGGTTTTTGACATCGGCTCTCCTCCTTAAGCTTCCGGACGCATGGTAGGAAATAAGATAACGTCACGAATAGTGGATTGACCGGTGAGCAGCATGACAATTCTGTCAATACCATAACCAACTCCGCCCATCGGCGGCATTCCATATTCCATCGCACGTAAAAAATCTTCGTCCAGCGGTTGAGTTTCTTTTTCTCCTCCACGTCCGCGTTCGACCTGTTCCTCCATCAGTCGACGTTGAACCACAGGATCGTTCAATTCTGAATACGCATTAGCTATTTCCCAACCGTTAATATAAGCTTCAAAACGTTCCAGCAATTCCGGATTATGCCGATTTTGTTTGCAAAGAGGACTTGTTTCTTTCGGATGATCAATTATAAAAGTAGGCTGAATTAGTTGGGTTTCGCATGTTTCTTCAAAGACAAGCTGAGTTGCCAGTCCACGATTATATTCTGCATCCAGTTCCCAGCCGTTTTCCTTGAGTAGCGTTTGAACTTCGGAGTCACTCATTTTTTCGAATGAAATTCCTCCCAACGTTTCAATTGCATCCAGCATACTTAAACGCGGCCATGGTGCTTTCAAGTCAATCGTCTGACCTTCATATTCTATGACTGTGCTGCCGTTGACGGCAATTGCGCAGCGTTCACAGATGTTTTCAGTGTGACGCATAATCTCGTTGTAATCGACATACGCCTGATAAAATTCAAGTGCAGAAAATTCCGGATTGTGCGTACGATCAATACCTTCATTACGGAAATCTTTCACAAATTCAAAGACGGCATCAAAACCTCCTGCAATGAGACGTTTCAGGTATAACTCATTCGAAATCCGCAAATAAAATTTTTGGTCGAGCGCTTTGTGATGAGTTACAAACGGGGTGGCATTCGCCCCTCCGTATACTGCCTGGAGTGTAGGGGTCTCTACTTCCAGGAATCCTTCTTCACATAAATAATCACGAATAGTCTGAAAAATTAAGGTGCGTTTCCGGAAAACATCTGCGACTTGCGGATTCAAGATCAAATCCAAATAACGCTGGCGGTAACGTAATTCTTTATCTGTAACTTCATCATGCACAATGCGTTCACCGTCTTTTTCCTCAACTTTCGGCATCGGCATGGGTCGAATGGACTTTGAAAGCAATTCAACTGTGCTCGCACGTACAGTTAGTTCGCCGGTTTTGGTGTGCATCAAAGTTCCGGAAATTCCGAGGTGATCTCCGATGTCACACAACTTAAACATTTCGAATGCAGTTTCTCCTACCGCGTCAAGCCGTACATAAATTTGCAACCGTGTGTGCTGAGCCTGGATGTTAGCAAAACTTGCCTTGCCCTTTCCGCGTACCGCAAGCAGGCGCCCTGCAATTGTAACGGTTTGCTCATTCTCCAGTAGTTGTTCCGACTGTGCTATGACCTCCGGAACTGTATGGCTCCGCTGAAATGAATATGGGTACGGCTCTGTGCCTAATTGACGTATCTTTTCCAGCTTGCTCAGCCGGATTTCTTGTTGATCTGCGTTGATATCCATTTAATAATTTTTTCTTTGTTGACCTTCTCTAAAATCATAGAAAAAGATCAGCTAATTTAATAATTAGCACTACTCACCAGTGAGTGCTATTTTTCGCTTGTGTTGTACTCGTGTATAAGCTAGCCTAATTGACTGGAATGAATTTAGAAGATTTTAGTAATTTCTGATTCACTTGAACCGCTCAGCATACGCTTTTTGTTGTTGAAGCTCAATTTAATTTTATTTAATTATTATCCTCATAAGGAGAACTATGATTCGTCCCTTACAGGACCGCGTGCTTGTGCAGCGCGTCGAAGCCGAAGAAATGACAGCTTCCGGCATTATTATCCCGGACACAGCCAAAGAAAAGCCTCAAGAAGGTGAAGTGGTCGCAGTTGGCCCAGGCAAACGCCTTGACAATGGTTCCATTCAAGAAATGGGAGTAAAAAAAGGTGACAAGATTTTGTTCAGCAAGTATGGCGGCACCGAGGTAAAAGTCGATGGCGAAGATTATATCATCATGCGTGAGGACGATATCCTCGGCGTTTTGTAGTAAATTCAAATACTTATAAACCATTAACAAATTAACAATTAGAGTAAATTATGGCAAAACAAGTTATTTTTGCGGCAGAAAACCGTGAAAAACTGCTTAGAGGCGTAAATGCCTTGTCAAATGCAGTCAAGGTGACATTGGGACCAAAAGGTCGCAATGTATTAATTGATAAATCTTTTGGTGCACCTTTGGTCACTAAAGATGGTGTTACAGTCGCCAAAGAAATTGAACTGGAAGACAAGCTGGAAAACATGGGTGCGCAGATGGTTAAAGAAGTTGCGTCCAAAACTTCAGATGTCGCAGGTGATGGAACAACAACTGCTACTGTGTTGGCACAAGCTGTTGTGACAGAAGGTCATCGTAACCTCGCTGCAGGTGCAAATCCTATGGATCTCAAGCGTGGAATTGATCAGGCTGTTGCTGCTGCAACTACACATTTGCACAGTATTTCAAAATCAGTTTCCGGATCCAAAGAAATCGCTCAGGTAGGTACTATTTCAGCAAACAATGATTCCACAATTGGTGACATCATTGCTGAGTCCATGGAGAAAGTTGGTAAAGATGGTGTGATCACCATTGAAGAAGCAAAGAGTGCTGAAACCAGTTTGGAAGTTGTTGAAGGTATGCAGTTTGACCGCGGTTATCTTTCACCTTACTTCGTAACTGATTCAGAGCGTATGGAAGTCTCACTAGAAGATCCGTACATCATTCTGGTGGAAAAGAAAGTCAGCAACATGAAGGATATTCTTCCTGCAATTGAGCAAATCGCCAAGACAGGAAATCCTTTCGTGATCGTTGCAGAAGACATTGAAGGCGAAGCATTAGCTACTCTCGTTGTCAACAAACTACGTGGTACCCTGAAGTGTGCAGCTGTTAAAGCTCCAGGTTTCGGTGACCGTCGTAAAGCAATGCTGGAAGATCTTGCGATCCTTACAGGTGGAGCAGTAGTTTCCGAAGATATGGGAATGAAACTCGAAGATCTGACACTTGCTAAACTTGGGCAAGCCAAGTCTGTCGTTATTGACAAAGACAACACAACTGTTGTTGATGGTGGTGGTGATAAAGCTGCAATCAAAGCGCGTATCAGTCAAATTCGTGCTCAAATCGAAGATACATCTTCTGATTATGATCGTGAAAAGCTGCAGGAACGTCTGGCCAAATTGGCTGGAGGCGTAGCTGTAATTAACGTTGGTGCTGCAACTGAAATCGAGATGAAAGAGAAAAAAGCTCGAGTTGAAGATGCACTGCATGCAACACGCGCAGCAGTTGAAGAAGGCATTGTTCCTGGAGGCGGAGTCGCTTTGGTCCGCTCAATTGACACTGTCGAAAAAACAATTAAAAGTATTAAACAACACGATCAAAAAGTTGGTGCTGAAATTGTTCTCAAGGCACTCGAAGCTCCGTTGCGTCAGATTGTGACAAACGCGGGACTCGAAGGTGCATTGATTGTCGATAAAGTAAAAGCCAGCGGCATAAACGAAGGTTTTGATGCAGCTACTGAAACTTATACCGACATGATTGCAGCCGGAATTATTGATCCGACTAAAGTTGTTCGAACTGCTCTGGAAAATGCAGCATCCGTCGCCGGATTGTTGTTGACCACAGAAGCAGGAATTCATGATGCTCCTGAAGAAAAAGCAGCCGGTGGAGGAATGCCGGGTGGTGCTCCTGATATGGGCGGAATGGGCGGAATGGGAGGCATGGGCGGAATGATGTAATTTCCGTTCAGCATCCAGTCTGAATAAAAAAAGGCGGGCCGGCTCTTAGAGCTGGCCCGCCTTTTTTGTTTTTTAGCTTATTTTTTGTGAATTATTATTTTAGGAGTATACTAAAGAGGGGCTTTTTTCAGGATCAATTATTGTCTTCTACTGCTTCCTGGGACTCTTTACAGGCAACGCAAAAAGTGGTTACGGGTCGTATCAGCAAGCGTTCTTTTCCAATTTCATTCCCGCATTCTTCGCAGTTTCCAAATGTTTTCTTCTCTACCCGTTCCAAGGCTTCCTCAACCTTAGCAAGCAGTTTTCGTTCACGATCACGTATGCGTAAATTGTTGATATGCTCAGTCTCAAGTGAGGCACGATCATTAGGGTCTGGATAGAGAGTGCTCTCTTCCTGCATGCCGTGTACAGTTTCTTCAGATTCTTCAAGTATTTCCGCCTGCATTTCTTCCAAACGGACTTTTATCTGTTCTAGTTGTGCTTCTTGCATTCCAAATTCCTCATGGAAAAATCTTCTGTGAATAAAATATGATGTAAATTATTTAGTATAGTACAGTTGCAGAGATAAGGAAAGAATTTACTGTAGACAAAGATCTCTTAAACTTAAAAAGTAGTAAAGAGACGTTCATATATTTTCAAAGCAAAGAGTTTGATCAATTCACGTATACTTCCGGAAAGAGAAAAACTAGAAACGGAGTTTGTTTCATTTTCTACGGATTCAGTCAGTTTAACTTCGAGTGCTGATTCCTCCCAGACTTTGCGGCCTGTACGCCTGTCTTCTAAAATGGCCTTACCTTGAATTATCGCTTTAACTCCGGATGATATTTGTTCGTTACTCAAACCTGATGAACTCGTTTTCAAGTTGAGCAGTGTAATATTTAACTGCAGGTCTGCAATTCCGGATGGAGCGATTTTCACTGAACTGTTTGCACGTAGCAAGAGGTTGAGCTGCTCCGACAAATCGGTTTCCAGTCCTGCATTAAAGGTTTGATTTTGGATAGGAAGCAGTGCGAGGGTTCGTGCTTCATTTGGTAAGACCGGATTACTACCTTCAATTACATAACCGCAGCCGGACAAGAAAAGCAAAAACGTAATCCCCAAAAAATAACGCAGAAAAGTAACAGCATTTCCACTATAAAAAACTGCTGAGAAAATTGACGGTTTTTTCAAAATACACCTTATAATAAATTAAACATGTTTTGTCTCCAGTATCCAGCAGGATTGTGTGTCTGCCATGGCTGGAATCTTTATGATTATAGCTGGATTCAGGGTGTTTCAGTCAAAAAAATTTAGAGATAAACCAAAACGAGTACACCGGTGTAAGTATATAATTGCACTCCCTGCGGCATCTGCGCCAATTCGTATGCACCAAAAAAACCTATCAGCGGAAAATCTCCAAGTGTTTCCCGAATTAACTGCGTATCCACATTTGGCCGTCCATAAAGCGCTTCACCACGGGAGGCACAGTTGAAATACATTCCAAAAGTCGGACTGCCGGAGTTTTGATTTTTTAAACGCAGGAGCATTTCCCTTAAATCATCTTCTGCGCTTTTAGGACTACGATAGGCAAAAGAAAGAACCCCGCCCTGATGTACAATTTCTGCTGTAGTGATGCCCTGTGTGGCCATATCAATTCCGGTAACATGACGTGCCAGAGCGCCTTCTCCGTTGAAAACAGGTTGTTCCGGATCAAGTGGAAAACTAAGCAGTAATTGCTGAGTTGCTTCCTCCATATCCTTAAAATCCAACTCTTTTGCAATTTCAGTAAAGACTTCCAAAGCCGGAATTCCATCAAGAGAAAGAATGAGATCGTCTTTCACTTCTGTGACAAACATGGGTTCACCGAGGGTTGCACAAGACTGAGTTACGCCTGCATGAAACTCCGGAACTCCTTCAAAGGCCAGACCTGCTGCACCATTGAGAGTGACAATATCAGGGCCAAATTGAATCGAAGTTTCCTGACTCCCGTCATTACAGGAGCCTGCCCCAAAAACGTCAGTTTTGTTGTCGAGGAAATTAAACATGTTGATGAAGTTGTGAGGCTGATGCTGAAACACATCCGGAAAGAAGAAAAAGAGCGGCTGCTCCTTAGCTAAGTCATTGAGAGCCTCACTCAACTGTTGAGTAACTCCGGCGCTGTACTCGAGTTCCTGATATTTTGCTAATGCGAGGGGACGTATTCCTGGAGTATAACCCGCCATTAAGACTAATCCTGGACCGTTTGTGATTTCTTCCTCAGTTGAAATCACTCCCATTCCGCTGCAGCCGGTGATGCATTCACATTGTGTTTTTTCCAGGATCAGTTCGTGTAAACGTCCTGCATGAATAAAATGCTCTTCCGTAAAAAAAATCAGCACCCAATTCACTTCCGGTAGCTCTGCCTCTGTGACCGCGGAATTTATTACTTCTGCGATCGCAAGATCCGGATCAGTTTCTTTTGAAAGACCTACTCCTACACGGTTCACAACTACTCACAATTAGCAGGTTAAAAAAACGTGGCATCCGGATTGCTCTGCTAGATAAAACCCAAA
>Ga0209576_1001020_pt1 | contig 15121 bp, 14 predicted proteins | sample SaaInlV_DNA_135m_FD_184686 | JGI IMG/M metagenome (GOLD analysis project Ga0209576, IMG submission 184686) | Marine microbial communities from expanding oxygen minimum zones in the Saanich Inlet - SI075_LV_DNA_135m (SPAdes) (version 2) | ecosystem: Environmental > Aquatic > Marine > Unclassified... | reverse complement strand
ATTAATGCACACGGTACTTCAACGCCAGCAGGCGATCAGGCAGAAACAGATGCGGCTAAATTAGCCTTAGGTGATCATGCTTATAACATTGTGATGAGCTCTACCAAGTCAATGACGGGTCATTTATTGGGCGCTGCTGGTGGTATTGAGGCTATCTTTACAGCGTTAGCTATTAGAGATCAAGTTGCTCCACCAACGATTAACATCATCAATCAAGACCCTGATTGTGATTTAGATTATGCTGCTAACGAAGCTCGAGAAATGAAAATGGATTATGCTATTTCTAACTCATTCGGCTTTGGTGGCACGAACGGTACGATCTTACTTTCTAAGGTTTAGCCTTACTTTTCAACCGTTAAATCAACGCCTTTAATCTTATCGGCATCACTGATTAACTCACTACCAAAATCATAAATTTTTACTGCACCGTTTTGCACGCTGCTCATTGCTGCGTCTTTGTTCACTACTAATGACCATTCTGCATCTGTTGATCTAAACTCAATCGCACCACCAATTAACGCTAATGCCACAACCACACCTAATAAAAATTTAATCATAATTCAAACCCTTGTTATTTAATATAAAAATGATTTTACCTACTTAAACCCAGCAATACCGTTTGATTTAAGTAGCGCCTCAGTTGTCGGCTTCTCACCTCTAAACTTAACATACTGCCCCATAAAATCCAAACTACCACCTACTTGCAAAATATGACGCATAAATGATTGGGAAGCCTCTGAGCCAATACCGCCATTATCTTGAACATAATAATACGCATCTGCCGCTAAAACCTCTGCCCATTTATAACTGAAATATCCTGCCGCATAGCCACCACTAAATATGTGCCCAAACGTATTTAAAAATCGACTCTCATCAACACTTGGCATTAGCGCTGTTTCAGCTCTTACTTTGTCCAACACTTCATAAGTATCTTGGTCAGACAAATGTGTGTGAATATCCCACAAAGAAAACTCACATTGTCGCAACATACCCAAGGCTGATTGGAAATTTTTACTGGCAATTAATTTATCGTATAAGTCATCTGGCAACGACTCACCCGTTTGCCAATGCCTAGACAAAAGCTTAACCACCTCACGCTCATAGCAAAAGAACTCCATATATTGGCTTGGCAACTCAACCCCATCCCAAGGCACACCAGCAATACCGGCAGCAGACGGATATTCAACCGTTGTTAACACGTGATGTAGCGCATGACCAAACTCGTGGAACAGTGTGACAATTTCATCAAATTCAAATAAAGCTGGCTTACCTTCACTCGGTGAATTAAGGTTACATACTACAAAAGCCACTGGCTTATTATCACCCATTAAAGCCTGGTAGTCTGCCATCCAAGCACCACCACGTTTGTCTTCACGTGCGTATACATCTAAATAAATACGCCCTACCAATTCACCTTTGCTGGTGATTTCTAGCACTCTAACATCTGCATGATAAGAAACCTCATTAACTGCTTTAATTTGAATTTGATAAAGGTTTTCAATGGTACTAAACAAACCACTTAATACTTGTTGTTCTGGAAAATACGGCGTAAGCTCAGTCTTCTTAAATCCAAATTTTTGCTCTTTGAGTTTCTCAGAATAATAACCCAGATCCCAAGGCATGAGCTCAATCCCCGCAAAGGCTTTTAATTCGTCTAACTCTCTTTGTGCTTGGGGTTTAGATTGATTAACCAAATCATCTAAAAAATCAATAATTTGCTTTGGAGATTCCACCATTTTTGATTCAACTGAAAGCTCGGCATAATTATCGAAACCCAAAATCTGCGCCATTTCTAATCGCAAAGCTAAAATCTCATCCATGATGACTTTGTTGTCAAACTCACTAGCGGTAATGCCCACTTCTGATGCGCGAGATACATAAGCCTTATAAGCCTCTTCTCTAAGTGATCGACTATCTGCATAGGTCATCACATCCATGTAAATCGGTATTTGTAAATTAATTTCATAACCATCGTCAGTTTTAATTTTGGCTAACTGATCTTCACCATAACCTTTAAGATTATCTTTAGTTACTGGTTTTTTCCATTCATTAGTCGCCTTCAAACTATTTTTAGAAAACTGATTGCTCAAAATACTCAATCGCTCTTTAATGGCTTTAAATCGATCTGCCTGCTTGCCTTCCAGCCCAACACCAGACAACTCAAACCCTTCAATACTCTCTTGCACAATGTGGCGCTGCTGTTCGTTTAAATCTGTATTTTTAAGGTTTTTATAAGCTTTATACAAAGTTTTATTAGTACTGATTTCAGAATAAAAATTAGTAATTAACGGTAACGTCTTTTCATACTCAGCATTAAATTCCTCATTAAACATGACTGAATTTAAATGCGAATTAACACTGGTTTGTTGCCCTAATTTAAATTCAAACTTATCCAAAGGCCCAACCACACTATTCCAATCATTGCCTTGACTTGACTGATCAACAATTTTCAACCCTTCTTGGGTTAAAGACTCAATAGTTTTGACAATATTTTTTGGCTGGAAGTTTGGCTGCATATTAAAGGGTTTTATAAAGGTGGTGGAGAGAATGGGATTTGAACCCATGGTACCGCAAGGTACACCCGCTTTCCAAGCGAGCAAAATAAACCGCTCTGACATCTCTCCGAAGAGCGTTATTTTACGTCAATATCAGCTTAAAACCGCCAATTTAAAGAATTTGCTAAATTTTCTAGGTGTTGATACTTTTTGACTAAAAGGTACTTTAAAACGGGCTGTTTTTAAGCTTAAAAAGGCATTTTTATGCCTGCTTTGTAAGGATTTAAAGAAAAACCAGTGTCGTTTTGATTATTTCCGAAATTTTTAGTAGGATTCTACTGTGGTAATATTTAATGCAAATCATTGTTTTTACTAAATTTTATAATTAAAGAAGTTATCCAGACCCTTAAAGAATTAAAGTAATTAAGGGGTGCCGCCCCATTAATTAAAGAGCATTTGTTGTAGTTCAGTAAAGTCACTCATCCTTTAGGAGCAAAGATAGAATAAACCTTGTATCTTTGTCATGACTCCATTGGGCCTGCCAAAATCTACCGCTAATCTGATCTACCAAGATAAAACTATACATGTTATCGGTCTCATAAAGAGTGAATCTCCCTATCTGAGAGGGGTGTTCAGCAAGTAAACTATTCTCATTAATAGGGAGAATTCCTGAAAATCCATCGTTCTTTGTAGAAAAATGCACTTGATAAACTTTTCCGTTAATAGTGTTTAATGCAATTTTAGTATACATATTCTTGGTGTCAAAAATCCTGTATGGTACTTTTATATCTTGCTCAGGCTTAGTTTGATCGTGATCTTTGGCATAAGATGCAGTAATACTTATCACCAAAATAAACAATAAAATATATTTTTTCATAAACTTTCCACAACTTTTTTAAAAAAATTCAATAATATCATAACATAATAAAAAATAGATAATAGTTAAGTACACACCCCCTTTATCCTCTGTCGTTTTTCTAAGTCAATTACGTTATGAGAAAAGTCAATAAATCAGGACATCTTAGATTCAAAATACAAAGTGGTTAATCCACTTTTTTTGAGTTGTTTCCCTTTGTAAAATTCACCAATAAACACTTATCGAAATGAGTGACTGTATTTTCGGTGTTTGAGCGTAGCGAGTTTAGAAAATACAACGAATGAGATTTAGTGTGAATTGGTAGTTTTATAGGGGATGTTATCTTTTGGATACTTTTCTAAACAAGTAGAAAAGTATCAAGACCTAAGTGAACAAATCAAAGATTTGAGAGAAAGGGTTTCAGTAGTTAAAAAGACTTAAAGCTTTAACTAATCTTCATCCCGGGCTGTGCGCCAGAATCTGGGGATAGAATATGCAACGACTTACCATCACCAGCAGCCAACACCATGCCTTCAGAAAGTCCAAATTTCATTTTTCTTGGTGCGAGGTTAGCTACCATTACGGTTAAACGACCTTCAAGATCTTCTGGAGAATAATGCGCTTTAATACCGGCAAATACATTGCGTGTGTTTTCTTCGCCAATATCGAGGGTGAGTTGCAAGAGTTTATCAGCGCCTTCTACGTGATTGGCTTTTACGATCTTAGCAATGCGTAAGTCGATTTTTGTAAAGTCATCAATACTAATCATATTATTATCCTCTTGCTCTTCTTCGGTTGTTTTGGCTTGTGCCATGTCTTGCTTTGACGCCTCAATCACTGCCTCAATCTGCTCATCTTCGATGCGTGACATGAGTGGCTTGAATTTATTGATCTGATGTTTAGTCAGTGGGTGTTTAATATCAGCCCAATTAAGCGCATCGACATTTAAAAAATCTTCAGCTTGTTTGGCCATCACTGGTAATACCGGCTTAAGGTATGTCATTAATACTCTAAATAAATTAATCGCCAATGAAGTGACATCGTGTACTTGTGCCTCTTTGCCTTCTTCTTTAACTAATTGCCATGGCTTGTGCTCGTCAATATATTGATTAGCCTTGTCAGCGAGTTTCATAATTTCACGCATTGCTTGATTGTAATTACGCGCTTCATACAGCTTAGCAATATCATCACCTTTAGCAACAAACTCATTATATAAATCAGGCTCAATGGCGTAAGCAGACAAAGTTTTGTTAAATTTCTTAACAACGAAGCCCGCACTACGTGAGGCGATATTAACCACTTTTCCGACCAAATCAGAATTTACACGCTGTTTGAAATCTTGTAAATTGAGGTCGATATCATCAATCTTAGCTGAGAGTTTGTAAGCGTAATAATAACGCAAGCATTCAGGGTTAAGGCTCTCTAAATAGGTTCTGGCTTGGATGAATGTGCCACGAGATTTACTCATCTTTTGGCCGTTAACGGTTAAAAAGCCATGAGCAAAAATAGCGTTTGGTGTACGGTAATCAGCACCCATTAACATTGCCGGCCAAAATAGCGCATGGAAATAAACGATGTCTTTACCGATAAAATGATACAACTCAGTGTCAGAGTTTTTATTAAAGTATTCGTTAAAATCTAAGCCTTGTGTATCACACAGTTTTTTAAAGCTAGCCATGTAGCCAATGGGTGCATCGAGCCATACATAAAAGTATTTGTTTTCTACACCGGGAATTTGAAAACCAAAATATGGCGCATCGCGAGAAATATCCCATTGCTTCAAGCCTTGCTCAAACCACTCGGCAAGCTTATTGCTGATTTCAGCTTGTAAGTGCCCTGCTTCCGTCCAATCCTTAAGTTGGGATTCAAACTGCGGTAAATCAAAGAAATAGTGCTCAGAATCTTTGGTGATTGGTGTTGCACCTGATACTGCAGATTTTGCATTCTTAAGTTCGGTTGGAGAATAAGTAGCGCCACAGACTTCACAGTTGTCACCATATTGATCCTGTGCGCCACACTTAGGGCAATCGCCTTTGATGAAACGATCAGGCAAAAACATTTGTTTTTCAGGGTCGAATGCTTGGGAAATTGTACGGGTCTTAATAAAGCCTTTGTCGTTCAGCTTGTTGTAAATACCAGCAGAGATTTCTTTATTCTCATCAGAGTGAGTTGAATGGTACTGGCTAAAGCCAATCGCAAAATCTTTAAAATCCGCTTGATGGCGCTCGCTTACACCTGCAATAAGCTCTTCAGGGGTGATACCAAGCTCATTGGCTTTAAGCATAATGGGTGTACCATGCGCATCGTCTGCACATACGTAATGGCATTCATTGCCCATCATTTTTTGAAAGCGTACCCAAATATCTGTTTGGATATATTCCAATAAATGCCCTAAATGGATCTCACCATTGGCATAAGGAAGTGCGGATGTAACTAGGATTTTTCGTTGTGACATAAGGGTGTGCTAATAGGCCTATTAATATTATGGATTGCTTATAATCGTTATACGATAAAATAGCATCATTTTACTTAATTGGATGTATAACAAATGGCAGATTTAACCCAAGATCAAATCGAGAATATTCTTGAAACCGTTGTTGATATTTACACTGAACAAGATTTAGTTGCTTCACATGTGGTGGATAGTATAGACATTGATGGTGACAAAGTAGTTGTTAATATTGTACTTGGCTACCCTGCTGCTAGTTACCACAAAACATTGTCAGATGCTATTACTCAAGCATTATCAAACGCTGGCATTAATAATTCAACGGTTAATATCGAGACTAAGATTGCAACTTACTCAACCCAAAAAGGCGTTGATATACTGCCAGAAGTTAAAAATATTATTGCTGTTGCCTCAGGTAAAGGTGGTGTTGGTAAATCAACCACTGCGGTTAACCTAGCACTTGCACTACAAGCTGAAGGCGCTAAGGTTGCTATTTTAGATGCTGATATTTATGGCCCATCTCAACCAAGAATGTTGGGTGTTTCTACACTTAAGCCTGATCAAACAGGTGAAGGAAAATTATTACCTATCTTGGGTCATGGCATGCAGAGCATGTCAATCGGCTATTTGGTAGATGAAGAATCTCCAATGATCTGGCGTGGCCCTATGGTAACGCAAGCGTTAGAGCAAATGCTGCGTGATACTTTATGGCGTGGCGTTGACTACATGATTATCGACTTACCACCAGGCACTGGTGATACGCAACTAACACTGTCTCAAAAAATTCCAGTGAGTGGCTCTGTGATTGTGACAACGCCACAAGACATTGCGTTACTTGATGCTAAGAAAGGCTTGGCTATGTTTGAAAAAGTTAATATTCCTATTCTTGGTATTGTTGAGAATATGTCATTACACATTTGCTCAAACTGTGGCCATGAAGAGGCTATCTTTGGCGTTGGTGGTGGCGAGCAAATGGCTAAAGATGCGAATGTTAACTTCTTAGGTGCGCTACCACTAGAGATGGAAATTCGTACTGACGTAGACGAAGGCGTACCAACAGTTGCAAAAGATCCAGAAGGTCGAGTGGCTGAAATCTACAAAGAAATTGCCAGAAAAGTTTCTGCTAAATTAACACAGCAAGACAAAGCCCTAGGTGCATTCCCAAGTATTACGATTGAATAAACTTTTTTAAGTTAAAACAATATAAGCGCTCACTTATTCGTTTGACTCTCTTGCGTTAGGGCGCTATTATAGTACTCTTGTAATGCTAAATTCTAAGGGGAGAGAGGATGTCATTCAATCAAAAATATTGGGTTGTTGGGCTAGTATATTTTGCGTTAAATTTTTCTGTTAATGCGCAAGGTGATGCCGAAATAGGTAAATTAAAAACTATGGCTTGCATGGGTTGTCATGGCCCTACTGGTAATAGTTTTTTGCCGATGTTTCCTAGCCTTGCTGGCCAGCCCGCCGGCTATATTGCCAAACAAATTCAAGATTTTAAAGAGGCTGATCGTCGCAACGCTACAATGACAAGTATTGCGCTAGGTATTAACGAAGCTGATACACAGCATATTGGTGCTTTTTACGAATCACAAATCAAAACCCCGATTGTTAAAAATATCACTCATCTGAAAACCGATGCTGAAAAAACAGCGCTACTAACTTTAGGTAAAAAACTTTACGATAACGGTAATGCAGATACAGGACAAGCCGCTTGTTTTGTTTGCCATGGGAAAAATGGCGACGCCTTGGTAGAGCTTAATGTGCCAAATTTAGCCAATCAACCCCCTCAATACCTTATCTCCACACTAAACGAATTTAAAAATAGAAAGCGCACCAACGATGGTGAAAGAGTTATGCGTCGGATTATTGACACCATGAGTAGCGAACAAATCGAAGCAGTGGCTTATTATTCAAGCTACTTAGTGCCTACCCTAGAGGAGAAAAAATAATGAAAAAAATTATCTCAATTTTATTTACTATTGCGATTATCTCTATTGCCTTTAATAAATTGCAAGCTGCTTCTGTTGGCATTAATCAAAATGCAGCTGGATTTGATATTAAACCAACACCTGAGCGCCCTTTCCCACCCTCAATGTTACGCACCAAAAATAATCACAAAGCCACACTAGATAGTTTTGAAAACCCTGAAACCTGTGCAGGCTGCCATCCAAAACAGTATGAAGGCTGGCGCGGATCAATGCACTCGAATTCATGGAATGATCCAATTTTCCAAGCAGAATTTAAAAAAGGCTTAAAAGCAACTGATGGCAAGATTTTTAATCTTTGTGCGGGCTGTCACTCCCCTATTGGCGTATTAACAGGAACCGTTAGTTGGGATAAGAAAACTAATGAATTCAGCGTGTCTGAAAAAGGTGCGCGTGGTGTAACCTGTGATGTGTGCCATAGTATTTCTGGTGCAGTACCTCTGGAAGATACAATCACTTCAGAGCATGGTAATGGATCACATATTATTGATACCGAAACTCATATTAAATACGGCCCTTTAAAAAATTCAAAATCACCTTATCACGAAACACAATATTCAGAGTTACACACCAAGGCAAACCTGTGCGCCAGCTGTCACAATATCATCCACCCTGTGAATGGTACCGGCATTGAAAGAACTTATGACGAATGGCGTTTTTCACCTTATGCGCAAAATGAAATCGTCTGTCAAGACTGTCATATGAATTCCGTTGAAGTGGCGATTCAAATTGCTAAGACGCTTAAGCGCCCGGAGACTTTTACCAATAAAAAAGTTAGGCTTAGTGGAAAGGCTTCAACACTTGGCACAGAAGAACACAGCATTGTACACTCTCATGAGTTTGTCGGCGGCAATGCGATTATTTCTGCGATTATGTCACCTAAAAATCTTCGTAAGCGTCAACATGCAGAAATCGCAAAAAAACGTTTACAAAATGCAACCGAATTGTCTGTTGATTTAAGTCAAAGAGATGATGGATTATTTGAATTAAAGGTTGATGTTTATAACGTTGGTGCTGGCCATAATCTACCAACTTCTTTAACGCAAGTGCGCCATATATGGATTGAAGCAACCATTACAGATAAGAACAATAATGTCTTATTTGAAACTGGAAAACTTGATAATCACCATGATTTTGATGAAGATAAAACAGTGGTATTTAAAACTTGGGCAGTAGATGCCGAAGGCAACGACACGCATGACCCTTGGGCAATCAATCATATTGTTAGAGACACTACTATTCCACCAAAAGGGCACAGTAAGCATGATTTTATCTTTAACAATAAAGACAATTCTGCTCAGCTTAATGTGGATGTAAAGCTTAACTATAGGTCTGCATCGCAGCATATTGCTGAAGATTTACTGGGTCATGATGCGCCAACGATACCAACGATTAACATGAATCACTTTTTTAAATCTTTCTCTAATATCAATGGAAGTTGGAAAGAGTTAGAGCAAAGCTACAACTCTCTTGAGGCAGATATTGAAAATAATTAATGTCTGATTATTTTGATAAATTTCAAGGGCGCTTCATTGGCATCATGCAATGGGATGATTGCCACGCCTTATTACAAAAACTGATCAATCAGCCGAATGATTGGTACTTGTACGATACGTTATCAACAGCCCCTACAGAAACCATTGATACTGATGGTTTTATCAATCAGATTAAGGAAATTAAGGAAATTTTAACCAGCGAACATCAAGAGCGTTATTGTGGCATTGTTTATACCGATGACCTGGATAATCCAGGTTTTGTAAAGATCTTCCACCCAAAAAACTTAGGCAAGTCTTGTGGTAGTAGCGAGCACCCACCGATACCGCAATGGCTATTGTCCAAAACTAAGCCAGAAGATGTGGTCGCAAAATTTGGACCACCGGAAGAAGAAAAATGCTTTATCTCTAAGTTTTTAAAACTTTAAAAAGTTTTTCGTTAAGTAGACGTTTTTAGTTCTTTAGGTGAAGAATTTTTTCATTGTGTGAGGCGGATTTAAAAAAATCCGATTGAGTTTACAAATAAGTAAATGACTGAGGATTTTTTTAAATCCAACAAAGCACAATGTAAAAATTCAAAGCCTAATGGTTTTCAGAGACTTGGTTAATTGTATATTTCGGAATCTCAATAACCAGATCAGTATCACTAACAATCGCCTGGCAAGATAGGCGAGAGTCTGGGTCTAAACCCCAAGCCTTATCCAACAAATCATCTTCAGTTTCGTCAGATTCTTCAATGTCATCAAAGCCTTCTCTCACATAAATATGGCAGGTCGTACAAGCGTTTGACATCTCACAAGCATGTTCGATTTCAACATCGTTAGCCAGTAATGCATCGCAAATGCTAATACCGGTTTCAACTTCAATAACGCTGCCTTCTGGGCATAATTCATGATGAGGCAATATAATAATTTGTGGCATAACTCTTCCTTTTAAAATTCGTCAACATTGTGGCCTTTCATGGCCTTCATAACCGTGCTGTTCATGCGTAATTCAACAAACTTTTCACTGGTTTTTTCTAATTGGTCAATGGCAGTTTTAATGACTTTTTCATTGTCATCTCTGGCCACTGCTGCTAGCTGAGATCTGGCTTGCATAATATCATCAAGCATTATCTTGTCTAGCATGTCTTGGTCTTTAGCAAGCGCTGAATCAATCGCCTCAAGTGTCCTATCAGCATCCACTTGCATTTCATGAAGCTGCCTGGCTTGAATATCATCTTTGGCAAACAAAATGGAATCCTTGAGCATTTTTTCCATTTCACCATCGCTAAGACCATACGACGGTTTAATGGTTACGTCGGCCTTTACACCAGAAGTTTCTTCTGTTGCACTGACGGACAATAAGCCGTCTGCATCTACTTGGAATTCTACGCGAATACGCGCATTACCAGCCACCATTGGCGGAATACCTCTGAGATCAAATTTACCCAGCGATCGGCAATCATTAACTAATTCTCGTTCACCTTGTAGTACATGGACACTCATGGCAGTTTGACCATCTTTAAAAGTGGTAAATTCTTGAGCTCTTACAATCGGGATTGTGGTGTTTCGGTGTACGACTTTTTCTACTAAGCCACCCATGGTTTCTAACCCTAGAGACAAAGGCAATACATCCAACAACAACATGTCATCTTTTGATTTATTACCAGCTAAAAGATTTGCCTGAATGGCTGCGCCTTTGGCAACCACCTCGTCTGGGTTAATGCTGCATAAAACTGGCTTGTCAAACAAATCACCAACCATCGTCCTGACCAATGGCATACGTGTTGAGCCACCCACCATGATCACATCTTTAATATCACTCACTTCAACCTCAGCGTCTCTAACAGCACGCTTAGTCAATAATAAGGTACGCTTAATCAAAGCCTTAGATAATGACTCAAACTTAGTCTTAGTGATGCGATAAGGCGCTTCTATGCAGTCAAATTCAGCATATTCATGACTAGTTAGAGTCTCCTTTGCTGTGCGTGCAAATTGCTTAATTTTTTGCATCTGGGCCGGTGTTAGCTCTCCCAAATTTAATGTAACAATACAATCGTCAATAATCAGCTGATCAAAGTCATCACCCCCGAGTGCAGAGTCTCCCCCAGTAGCCAGTACTTTAAACACGCCTTTTTGAAAGCTTAAGATAGAAATGTCAAACGTACCACCACCCAGGTCATAAATTGCATGAATGCCAGCTTCGCCTGATTCTAAACCATAAGCCACAGCTGCTGCTGTTGGCTCGTTAAGTAAACGTAATGTATTCAGCCCTGCCAGTGTTGCAGCATCTTTAGTGGCTTGGCGCTGTGCATCATTAAAATAGGCAGGTACGGTAATCACTGCACCCACTAAATTACCACCGAGTGATTTCTCAGCGCGCTGTTTAAGTGATGACAAAATACTAGATGAAATCTCAACTGCGCTCAAATCGCCCATGGCTGTGTGAAATAAAACATTGTTGCCATTTTCAACCAGTTGATAAGGGCAATTTTTAAAGTTTTTAACTTCGCGATAACCCAAGCCCATAAATCGCTTAACTGAGACAATGGTGTTAGTGGGATCAGTCTTTGCGTACGGGCAAGCATCGCAACCCACGGTAAGTGTATTGTCTTTACCGCAATGAACAACCGAAGGCAAAATAGCCTCATTGTTCTCGTCAGTTAGGATGGTGCTAATACCACTCATAACCGAAGCCACTAATGAGTTAGTCGTACCTAAGTCAATGCCGATTGCCAGTTTGTGTTGGTGTGGCACGCTTGATTGGCCAGGCTCTGATATTTGTAATAATGCCATATTCTAAAGCCACTCATCCATCAGTTGGTTTGCCTGTGTATTTAACTGCGTATAAAACTTCAATTCTCTTACTAGATTTTTAATTTTATTAAATTCTTCTGCTTTAAAAAAGTGGCTGATTTGCTCGATATTTTGCTTAATTTTTTGTTTGATATTATCAGTAAAATCATCTAGATCAAGCTCATTTTTACTTAACTCAATTGACTCTAGTTGCTCTCTTAAAGCGATTTGATTCATCAAAAAATCTATATCCATCTGTGTGTCTTTTTCATCAAAGGCATTAATGCCTTGTAATTCCAGTAAATAAGTTGCTCGCAATAAAGGGTATTTTAACGTGTCATACGCTGTATTAATCAGCGATGTATTTTGTAGGGCAATGAATTTTTCTTTGTCGCTTTTAGTAACGAAATTATCTGGATGAAATAGTGAAATTTGTGTCTGATAAGACGATTCTAAAGCATTAAGATTAATTGAAAAATCAATCTCTAAAGAAAACAACGCAAAGTAGTTTTGCATAATGAAAAAATCTTAAACAGTAAATGATTCGCCACAGCCACACTCAGCTTTGGCATTTGGATTATTAAACTCAAACCCTTCATTTAAACCTTCTTTAACAAAATCAACCTGCGTGCCATCTAAGTAAATCAAGCTTTTTGCATCGATAATCACTTTAACACCGTTGTCTTCAAACACGGTGTCATCGTCATTTGCATTATCAACAAACTCCATATTGTAGCCTAGGCCAGAACAGCCCGTTGTTTGTACAGACAAACGGATACCCATGCCTGAACCGCGGTTGGCTAAAAAACCAACAACACGCTCAGCAGCTGTATCTGTTAATGTGATTGCCATTTTTTTAAGTTAAGCTTTGTTTTTAATGTCGCTAATCGCCGCTTTAATTGCATCTTCAGCTAACACTGAACAGTGAACCTTAACCGGTGGTAATGCTAATTCTTCCGCAATATCAGTATTTTTAATTTCGGCCGCCTCATCTAGCGTTTTACCTTTAACCCATTCAGTTAATAATGAGCTTGATGCAATAGCTGAACCACAACCATAAGTTTTAAATTTTGCATCTTCAATCACGCCATCGTCATTAATTTGAATCTGTAAGCGCATTACATCACCACAAGCCGGCGCTCCGACCATGCCTGTACCGACGTTTTTAGCGTCTTTGTCTAATACACCTACGTTGCGTGGGTTTTCGTAATGATCTAGTACTTTTTCACCGTATGCCATCTTATTTCTCCTAGTAATTCTTATATTGTCATTCTAACCTTTTATAGACTAGATAATCCTTGTATTTTGTGTCGTGATTAGTGCGCAGCCCACTCAACTTTACTTAAATCAACACCGTCTTTAAACATATCCCACAATGGTGATAAATCACGTAATTTTTGCACTTTTTCGCGTACCAAATCAATCGCCTTATCAATGTCCTCTTCTGTCGTGTAGCGACCAATACTAAAGCGAATAGAGCTATGCGCTAATTCATCATTCAAGCCTAGTGCACGTAATACGTATGATGGTTCAAGACTGGCTGATGTACAAGCAGAACCAGAAGATACTGCAATAGAATTAATTGCCATCATTAATGACTCGCCTTCTACATAGTTAAAACTAATGTTGAGGTTGCCTGGGATACGCTGATCCAAATCGCCATTTACCTGCACTTCTTCCATGTCAGAAAAACCAGCTAACAGACGATCACGCAATATTACAATTTTTGCATTCTCTTCAAACATTTCTGCTTCAGCAATTGCGAAGGCTTCACCCATGCCAACAATTTGGTGAGTAGCTAACGTGCCCGAACGCATGCCACGCTCATGGCCACCACCGTGCATTTGCGCCTCAAGGCGAACACGTGGCTTACGACGCACATACAAAGCACCCATGCCTTTAGGGCCATAGATCTTATGTGCTGAAAAACTCATTAAATCAACGGGTAAGGTTGATAAATCAATTGCCACCTTGCCAGCAGATTGCGCCGCATCAACGTGGAAAAACACCTTACGTTCACGACAAATATTGCCAATGGCCTCAATGTCTTGAATCACGCCAATTTCGTTATTCACGTGCATAATAGAAACCAGTAATGTTTGATCTGTAATTGCAGCTTTTAAAACAGCTAAATCCAATAGGCCATTTGGCATTGGGTCTAGATAGGTTACCTCATAACCTTCTCTTTCTAACTGACGACATGTGTCTAATACAGCTTTGTGTTCAGTTTTAAGGGTAATGATGTGGTTGCCTTTTTTCTTATAAAAATGTGCAATACCTTTAATTGCTAAGTTGTCTGATTCAGTAGCACCTGAAGTCCAAACAATTTCTTTTGGATCTGCGCCAACTAAGCTAGCTACTTGTTTTCTGGCATTTTTTACTGCCGTATCTGCCTGCCAGCCATAATAATGAGAATTAGAGGCTGGATTACCAAAATCTCCATCCATGGTTAAGTATTGCATCATTTTTTCAGCCACGCGCTGATCAACTGGCGTAGTTGCTGAATAATCCATATAAATAGGTACTGACATATTCTTTATAATCCTTTATTTAGTTGATGATCATCGATCACTTGTTGCAGGCTTTTACTACTTAAAAATGTTCTAATTTGATCGCTGACTTCACACCATAGTTGATGCGAGATACATTGCTTCCCATTATGACAACCAACTCCACCACTACAACGACGAAGGTCGATATTTTCATCCACAGCTTCGATAATTTGGGTTAAAGTGATGTCTTCTGCTGCTGTATCTAACAGGTAACCGCCACCAGGTCCGCGCACACTTTTAACCAGTGCTGCTTTTCTAAGTTTGGCGAATAATTGTTCAAGATAAGACAATGAGATATTTTGTCTTTGTGAAATAATATCAAGCGTAATGGGCTTGCCAGTACTATTAGATGCTAGATCTAACATAGCTGTTACGGCGTAACGACCTTTTGTTGTTAATTGCATACTAGTCCTTGTTTTTTAACAGAACATTATTATATACTTAACCAAGTGTTTTGGTCAAGTAAAAAACCCTATTTTTTATAAGTCAAAACCAAAAGGACTATTTGCTT
>Ga0209576_1000999_pt1 | contig 15392 bp, 13 predicted proteins | sample SaaInlV_DNA_135m_FD_184686 | JGI IMG/M metagenome (GOLD analysis project Ga0209576, IMG submission 184686) | Marine microbial communities from expanding oxygen minimum zones in the Saanich Inlet - SI075_LV_DNA_135m (SPAdes) (version 2) | ecosystem: Environmental > Aquatic > Marine > Unclassified... | reverse complement strand
GGATTTTGAATATCTTCTTCTATATAATCAAAATAATGAGAAGTTAAACTAACTCCATCTTTCGTTCTTTCGTCAAATTTAATTGCTTGACCTCTCATCATAGCTGTCTCAAAATCAGCATCGCCAATACCAGTACCTTGACCCATATATGGGACAGGTTGATAGTAACTAGTGTTAAAATATTTACTCGAACCATTTTTATCATATTGCGATCGTTCAATGTTTTTTCTATTTTCAATCTCTTTTGCTTTTTCACTATCACACCACTCCAATAAGTCCCTTGTATCTAATAATCCAGGTTGCGACAATGGAGCATCTTCATAACATGATTTACCGTGATCAGGTGCAAACATTCCCATATTTGGGATTGTTTGATTAATATCGACCTTTTTCATTTGTTGGACTCTTGAATCTTCTTTTCTAAATCCAGTCGATGGAAATCGGACATCTTTTTTTTTATAATGTTCCCTGATATTAAAAATATCATCTGAAGTTATTTTGTATTTCATTTTAAGAAAACCTGGATCAACTCCTTTTCTTTTACATTTTTGAAGTTCATATAAATATTTTTTCAATCTATTATCCATTTACTTATAACAAAGATAAAAACTATAAATATCAAACGATGTCAAAGACTTAAACAGTAAACTATAATTTTATATAATTTATGGAAGAAGTTATCGAAAGTGCCGAAGAAGTTACGATAGAACAATTAGTTTCTAATTTATTTAATTTACCACCAAAAGAACCAAACAGTTGCCAATTATTATCATTTGAATCAGATACACCATATATATTCGAAATGTTAATTACATGTTTAATGGAATCTATTTCTATAAAATACGGAAGTCTTACTGATATAGATTTGGAAGATATAACTGAACAACATCTAGAAGCATTAAATCCATGGTTTCATAGTTTTGGTTTTTCATTACACGCATTTGTAATACAAAATGAACAAAAGCATATACATAATAATTATTACTGTAAAATTTTAATTAAAGATCAGACCGATTATAATTTTTTATTTAATGAACAAGGAATAACAAAAGACTACCATTTTATTTTGAATGGTAGTTTTTCAAATGAAGAAAATGAGTTAAAAAATATATATTGCATATTACAAAGAAAAAACACAATAATAAAAATCAACTTTGATTTCTTTTTATTCCAAAAAGCATTAACTGGTTTATTATAAATATATTTTTAAGAATAAAATCCCATTAGTAAAATAGTATTTGTTGGGATACATCTCACATAATAAAAAAATGATTGCATAAATATTGCAGGTAATGATCTATTCTCGTCAAATAGTAAATTATTATTAAAAGATATTTTCCTTTGATTTCCTTCGTCTAACGAAATATATGAACAATGTATTATATCTGATATTTTGATTCTTGTTCTATCATCACACATTTCAGTTAAAAAAAATTTATTGTTTAAAAATTTTATTTTTACATTTATTAGTTTATCTTTTATCGGCACAACTGATTTACCCGTGAATTTCGGAATTACTAATTGCGAAATTGACGTACTTACTAATTGTTTAATAAGACTAGATATTTGTACACCAGTTATATTTAAGTTTTCTATTTTAGGCATTATCATACCAAATGAAGTCACCTCGTCTTCGTAAGGTAGTTCTAAAATCTTAAAAGTTTTATCTTCAAAATAATCTAACACGATATTTTTCATTTTCATGATTTTTACTTTTCTTGGTAGAAATCCATTAAAAATTGATGTTCCAGTTTGTTTTTTGTCAAATGGAAATTTCCACGAGCTATTAAATTTAGAAATATTTAGTACCAATATATTATTATTCTTTGAAAACATTTTTTCGTTTACAATATTTGTTTGTTCATTTACGGCTTGAGATATAAAATTATTTATTCTACCAATATATTTAGAAGGAGATTTCCAATTTATACCGAGGACTTTCACATTCGGAAATCTTTTTTTAGATATTCTTAGTTTATTTGATACAACATAAATAGTAGTTATTTCAAATATGGGACTGATTATTTTATTTAATTTCATTGTTTCTTCAAATACAATATTATCATCTGAAAATCCAAAATATTGTTGCATTTCTCTTACATTTCTATCAGCTGTACCCAGATACATTGATAAAATAAAATATATAATTCCCAATGGCGATAAACAATATTGATCTACTAACGCAGAATTATTTTTAAATGAGTAGGATAGTACACCAGTAAATTTACAAACTATATCTGATATATTGTTCGTAGGTTTTTTTGAATTTAAATCAAAAGGGAAATAGTATTTTGACATATCATTTTCATCAAGAACTTTTTTCTTTCTATCTGTGTCCAATGACCATCTGGCGGGCATCCCTTTAATATTTAAATTATGCGACATAGCCGTTGGTGAAATTTCACCAGGTAATATAAATGGTTTATCTGTATTATTCTCTACATCAATTGTTTTAGAATGTACATTAAACAATTGACTTCTTTCCAATAGTCTATTATCAATAGCTTTTGAATGTGAAATGTTCATATACATGACCAAAAATTCTATATATGTACATCTTATTTTACTTGATTAATACAAACGAACAACAAATAAAATAAAAAATTGATCATATAATGTTATCATACTGTATATTATTAATCAATTGACAAAAAATGAATTGGGAAGTAAAAAATACAGTATTAATAGGATCGTATAAATGCAAAAAAAAAAATAGTAAAAAGAAATTACCTACAGCAGGGTTTGATCTTGATGATACAATAGTACGAACAAAATCTAAAAAAACTTTTTCTATTGACGAAAATGATTGGATACTTTTTTCTGATAATGTAACTAAAAAATTAAAAAATATATCTAAAACACATAACTTGATATTTATAACAAATCAAAAAGGAATCAAAAAACCTGAAAAGATGGAAACGTTTAAAAAAAAATTAGATAATATAGTTGAACATTTAAAACTACCAATTACAGTATATGCCAGCATAAAAGATGATTTATTCAGAAAACCAAGGATCGGAATATGGTCTAAATATATAGGAAATGTTATTGAGAATTCTTTTTATTGTGGTGATGCGGCTGGACGATTTGATAAAAAATTAAAAGAAAAAGATTTTGCAGATACAGATAGAAAATTTGCTATTAATTTAGGTATTAAATTTTATACACCAGAAGAATTTTTTGACGAAGGAAAAGAAGAAAAATATACTCTAATATATCCGAATCTGAAAGGTTTATCAAAAATAAAATCTGATATATTTGTACCGTCATCGAAACAAGAAGTTATAATAAACGTAGGATGTCCAGGATCAGGAAAAACACATTATACTAAAAACAATATGTTAAAATTTAAATACGTTCATATTAATCAGGACACACTAAAAACTGCTAATGCATGTATAACAGCATTGAAAAAAGCCATGAAAGATGGTAATAGTGCAGTTATTGATAATACAAATCCGTCCAAGGATGTAAGAAATAAATATTTATCAATAGCTAAAAGTTTTAATGTTCCGTGTAGATGTATATGTTTTAAAGTTCCGAGGGATATTGCTCACCATAGAGCTTGGTATAGAAGCTGGATAAGTGGTGGAAAATCAAAACCTATTCCTATGATTGTATATCATGTTTTTAATAAAAAATACGAAGATCCTACATTAAAAGAAGGATTTACAGAAATTTTAAATGTTGATCCTATCAAAAAATTAGACAAAGAGGAAATATACGATTATTACAATTACTACTATTAGTTTATTTGTCAAATATTTTATATAAATACTATTATATAAAATGAAATTTAGACTTATTCAGCCGTCTGATTACGATAAAAGATACTTTGATTTATTAAAACAATTGACAGTAGTTGAACCAAGTAAAATTAATAAAAGTTTATTCAATGATCAACTTAAAATAATTTCACAGAATGGTATCGAAATTTATGTTATTGAAGATAACTCAACGATTATAGCATCTGGTAGTTTATTAATTGAACCAAAAATAATCCATGGATTAGGATTAGTTGGGCACATTGAGGATATTGTTGTCGATAAAAAACAAAGAGGAAAAGGTTTAGGTGGAAAAATAATTAAATTTTTGGTTAATTTATCTAAAACAAAAGGATGTTATAAAGTTATTTTAAATTGTTCAAATGAAAATATAAAATTTTATGAAAAAAATGGATTTACTAAATGTGAGAACGAGATGACTATAAAATTTTAACTTGAATTATTTTTTATTACTTTCAAATATGATATTTTGTTTTTAAGGTTAGAGTTACTCCATATATCATGTATGGTATATCCATTTGTAACATCCACACTGTTTGCGCTATTAAATTTCAGAGTTATGCTACTATTTTCAGACATCTCATTTTTATTAAGTAAATTCACTTTAGCAGTATATCCTTTTCTGATAATTATAATATCAATTTGATTGTTCCAAGTTGAATCTATAGTGTTTAAATATGGTATTTCACAAGGAGCGAAATAATATATTTGTTTTTTTTTATTACCTATTTGCGGTAATCCAGTAATTTTTTCCCATCCAGTTCCAAAAAAGTCGTCTATATTCGCAAGAATAATACCAACACCAGTACCTATTGGTCCAGGCCAATTATTTCTAAATATTATGTCTTTTCCATATATATCTTTGTACACATTCATAGATTTTTTTACTGTAGCAGTACCATCAGTACTTATATTGCCTTTAACATTAAGATTTCCTTCGATTGTAAGATTTCCATCTTCGTTAATAGTTTTGGCTATTACTGCCAAATTTTTTATTGAATTTTTTAATTGAACATCTGTATTATCTAGCGGTTCAATCATATTTTTCCATATTATTAAACTAGTCAACAGCAACAACCAAAATATTACGACTATATCTATCACTCTCATATTTTTAAACATATTTATTATATATATATATACGTATATAATAAATTTATTATTATTTTATTAATTTATATCGACAGCCAAAGAATCATTCACACCTTCGACGAAATTTGCAAATTTTTCTTTATTTGTCATTCCTGGTTTATACACCAAGTCCAAAAATTTCTCTCTGTCTTTAATTCCATTGACATCTTGAGGTTTCATGAAAAAACGATCAGACACATATGGTTCCCATAAATCCTCAAACGCATAAAATAATCGTTTGTCTAATTCTTTTTTTTTATAATCTACTGTGTCACCATATACAGCAAAATTATTATATTCAACAGGTGTATCTTTGTTCAATGTATCATTTTCTGAAAGTTTTTGTGGTTTTTTAATAGGTTTTGTTGAAGATATTTCACTTATTTGTGGTGCTACAGACGGCAAAGAATGAACTGTAGTAATACTTGGTGCAATACTTGGTGCAACTGAACTAATTATGCTATCAATATCTTCGTTGCAATCATCTCCATTATCATTATAATTATCAACCGAAAGTATTTCTTTCACATTTGTATTTGGTGTAAAATTTTCATTTTCATGTTCATTTTCATTGCCATTTTCATAATTTGTGTTATATATAAAAATTATCAAGAAAATGGCACCTACGGACAAATAAGTCCACTGACTTTCTTTATTTAAAATAAAATTAATTATTAGTGATATTATTGCTAATCTTGTCAACGAATTAAATTGTTCTATTTTTGTCATTGACGAAGTTGGAAAAATATCTTTATACTTTCCTTTTTCATAAAGAGTACATATATTAGATGTCCAAAACTTATCTTTCATGAACTATATATATACTTATCAAAAAAATATTATGGGCAGAACTTGTAAATTTAAATCTAATTACATGATAAATGATTTAATATTTTTCTTTTTGATTTTTAGCAAAAAATAGTAATAGTCAAATTAGTAACATATACGACATTTCATCAAAACAAATTAATACTATTTTGTTATTTATAAATATAGATTTATAAATAATTTTCAATCATAAAAAACTTTAATTAAACATCGCTTTCTTCACTACTTTCTTCCTCGCCTGAATCGACATCTGATTCCTCATCGGATTCTCCTTCAGATTCTCCTTCATTATCATTATCATTATTATCATCATCATTTTCATCGTCCGAATTTGTATCTCCGTTTTCTTGTCTTTCCTTCATATTTTTTAATTTTTTTATTTCAGCCATTTGTCTCATCATTTGCATTTTTTTTAAATCCTCCATTTGCTTAGTATACAACATATTTTGTAACTCTTGTAATTGTTTGTTAGGATCTACAACTGTTTGTTGTGTATTTGCTTGTACATGTGTTTGTTGTGGTGATTGAACCTGTACTGTTGGTTGTATTGTCTGGGTAGTTGGTAATTCTTCGACATCGGATTTTTTTTGCCCCATAACATGATTTTTCGCTTTTGTGGAATGACTTATCATATAATCTATAATCGATATCATACTGTCATCAGTATTTTTGTTCCAATCTCCTTCGGCCAAAGCTTGTATCGTTTTTGAAAGATGTATCAACAAATATTTACTAATATCATTTAATGTTGCATCTCTTTCTTGATGTTGTACTGGTGGTTGTACTGGCGCTGGTGCTGGTGGTTGTACTGGCGCTGGTGCTGGTGGTTGTACTGGTGGTTGTACTGGTGGTTGTACTGGTGGTTGTACTGGTGGTTGTACTGGTGGTTGTACTGGTGGTTGTACTGGTGGTTGTACTGGTGCTGATACTTGTACATTTTGTTGAGAACTTATGTACGTAATTGATTCTTTTATTTTATTTTCTATTTCGTCCGGTTTAGCTCCTACGACCGTATGTATTTCTTGTTTATCATGCATATATGCAAATCTAGGAATACTTTTGATAACTCTCAAAAATTGATTATTTTTATCATCAAATGTATCTTTATCGACATATCCGAAAAAACATTGTGGGTATCTTTTGGATAATTCTATAAATTTAGGTTTAATCGCTTGGCACGGAGGACAATCCGGAGACGAAAACATTATAACGCATAATTGTCTATGGCGTTCAACTAAAAAAGCCACCAAATCCTTAGCCGATTCTATTTTGAAAAGGTTGTTCATAATATTTTTCTATATTATGTACAACTTTTATTAATTGATAAAATCAACCGCATCAAAAATCAATTTTTTATATTTTCTTTCGGTTGCGTCTTTTTTTCTTTTTTTTATTTTTTGAAACTTTATTTGGTTGAATATTTTCAACTGGATTTTCTAATTCTACCGGATTAGTTTCATCAACTGATTCTTTATTAGCATTAGCATTAGCATTTTGTAATTCATTTATTTGATTAAATAAGTTTTGTGGATTGAATGCTTCTGGTAATTCCTCTCCTTCCGGTACACATTTTTTAGCAAGATTTGTTGTTGAACCAAGAAGTTGATTTATATCGATTGGTGTTTTATCCATTTGAGGTTTCATATCTTTGGCGATTTTTTCTGCTATTCCGAACAAACTTTGCAACGGATTTTTACTTTTAAAATCAGCATTTTTAATTTCTGATGTAAAACTTGATAACATTTTATTTACAAAATTTTTAGTGTTTTTGTCTTTAATATTAAGTTGTTTATCTAAATCTTTTACAACTTCATCTAATTTTTCACCTTTCATTTCGTCTAACACCTGCGATAATCCATCCATTCCCAAACCACCTCCACCTTCTTTCGGTATTTCTCCAGAAAACATTTCGTTAACACCAAATTTTCCATCTGAGACACCACCAATACCCTCAAAATAGTTAGGTTCTTGTTTAATTTTTTCTTCTTCTGGTTCATTAGAACTAAATAAAGTATCTAAAAGAGACGCACCTTTTTTCTCTGCTTTCTTTTTTTCTCTTTTTATTTTTAATTCTAATTCTTGTTTTTTTATTTTTTTATTCAATTCTTTCAAACAATTTTGTTCTGCTTCAACCATTCCACCAGTTAACAGCAAAATTTGTAAATGTACCCAAACTCTATCATATACTGTATTATCCATTTTTTCCCATATTGACGACAGGTTTATTCCAGGAAAAATAATCATTTGCTCATTGAAAATACAATCATCCTTCATCTGAATTTCATCTTTCTTTTTTGACAAAGCCCCGTATATTTCATCAAATATTGTTTTACCATCCAATCCAGAATATACATCTAATACATTTTTTACAAACTCATCTTTGGAGCCAGAATAGATTTCATTCAAAAAATCTCTGGATCGATCTACGAATTGAACCAAATTTGCTTCCAATTTATCACTTGTATTATAACTCATTCTATATTTATTATTTATAATTTAGATTTTGTTATATGACCGCATTATATGAAAAAACAAAATCTAAATTTGATAGAATTTGTTCAAAATTACGTGTAACACATAACAAAATATTGTTGAGTATATTGAGCTAAAATTTTCATATATTGTATTATAATTTGCTTATTTGCAGGTACTAATTTTCCCCATAATTTTTTAAATTCCAAAGACTCAACCATCACATCCGCTTTTATTTCCCCTTTCCCATCATACCGTTGAGATATAAAAAATTTATCGTTTCCTTCATCTATTTCATCCTTATATGGCAATATATGAATGACAAATATCTCAATTACTTTGATGGGATCATCTCTAACTGTTGTTAATATTTTTACTAAATGTTTACCAACCAATGACTCTGGGTCAATTTTAGCAATATTTCTTAACAAATCACAAAACAAATCATTAAATGATGTTACTATTTCTTGAGTTTGAGTGTTCATGTAATTATCTATATATTTTTATAAGTATATTTTTAAGTCCAAATAAACGTGGTGTGGCAAAGCCAACCAAAGATTTTTAAAATTAATTTATATACATCTTACTTATTTTCATCATCATTACCAAAAATACCAAATGGACTAGAAGGAGACCAATTCTTATTAATTTCTTTTAAAGACCCAATTACATATATTATTATTAGTATAAGTAGCCCTAATACTATCCATGTACTATAATGGACATGTTTTTTTGGCGGTATATCTACAATATCAATTGGTCCATGTAATATTCCATAAAACGGAATTACTTTTGGCGGAGTCATTTTTATATTTCCAGTACTGCCTCTTTTATTACTCATCTCAATATATATTACACGATATTTTTATCTTTGGTAAAATTTCGTATTATTGATATTTCTTTTTTATATGTACCTGGTGTTTCCAAAATTATAGGTATTTTATGTTTATTTGCCAAGCATGCAAATGCCCTAATACCTTCCCATCCAATATACCCATCTCCTAACGAAACATGTGCATCAACTTTTGATCCCAATTTATATTTACTGTCATTCAAATGAATCAATCCAACATTTATCCATCCAATATATTTGTCAATCAATTTATAAAACAAATTTACTTTTTTATTTGTTCTAATGTCGTACCCCGCAGAAAAAATATGACATGTGTCAATACAAATTTTAATTCTATTTGATACATCATTCGGAAAATTTTCTAATATTTTTTTGTAAAAATTTCCAAAAGATTCTATATTCCAACATATTTCTGTTCCTTGTCCAGCTGGAGTTTCAAGTAATAACATTGTTTTTTTATTTTTTGTTTTATTTAATATGTACAGTAAAGATGTATACATATTATTTAATGCAATATTTACATCCAAATCTTTTCTTTTTCCCATATGTACAACAATTCCATACGGATTTATTCTTTTTGCAATATTAAATTCGTGTATTGATAATCTTATCCACCAACTAAATTCATCCCAATTTCTTGCTAAATTAATTATATATGAACCATGAACAATTATTTTTATTTTATCTTTATTATTATCATAATATTTCAAATCATTACTACTAAATGGTAATTTTGCATATGACACAGATTTTGTAATAAACATTTGAATATACCCACATTTTAATTTAATAGCTTCTTCTATTTTTTTTCTAATTTTACCATTTCCATTTGATCTAATATGAAATCCAATAATACTATTTGACATCTATATATGGATGTTGGAAATTATTTAGTACCAATCAAAAAATTGATAATAACAAGTTATGATACTTAAAAAAGTATTATGTATAATAAATAATATGTTCCTCATAGATAAATATGCACCTTTGACTAAAGATAAGGTTTATTTTCATAAAAAAATAATTGAAAAACTAGATGTAATGAGTAAAGATAGTTCTATACCTCATCTAATTTTTTATGGCCCAAGAGGATCAGGTAAAAAAACATTTATTAAAATACTTTTGGGATTATTATTTGACGAAAGAGTACATAAAATAAGAAATGTAGTGTATAAAGTCGCGGGAAGTGGTAATTCATCTACAGATGTTATAATAAAACAAAGTCCATTTCACATAGAAATTAATCCAAATAATAATAATTTTGATAGATATATTATACAAGACGTTGTAAAAAAATATGCAATGCGAAAACCTCTAATAAAATCAAAAAATGATTTTAAAATAGTGTTAATTAACAACGTTGATCGTTTGCCTTATTATGCTCAAACATCACTAAGAAGAACAATCGAGAATTATTCGCATATTTGTAGATTTGTTATGTGGTGTAGATCATTGTCAAGTGTTATATACCCACTTAGAAGTCGATGTTTTTGCTTTAGAGTTCCATCACCAAAATATTCTGATCTATTCAAATATGTATATACAATCAGTATGAAGGAAGGTCTCACACTATCACTTGAAGAATTAACAGAAATTATAGATACATCAAACGGTAATATCAAAAAAGCATTATGGGCATTAAGTTTAAAAAAATATAATAACTCAATGAAATCGTCATATGATTTAGCTTTGGAAAGTTTAATGAAACTTCTAATGAGTTGTTCTATATGTGTAATTCCAAATATTAGAAAGGTTTTGTACAATATTATGATAACTAACATCGAAGGATCATTGATAATAAAAGATATTACCAACAAAATGATAAATAAATTTAATTTTTCATCGGAAAATATGTGTAAACTAATTGATATTGCGACATATTACGAATACAAAATGGTTCACGGTCGAAGGGAAATTATACATTTAGATGCATTTATGATATCTTTATTGCAATTTTTTCTTGAATTAAAAAAAGAAAAAGAAAATAAAAAAATAAAATAATTTATAAATCTCTAAAAAGTTCTCGCGCATCACTAATTGTATATCCATTTTCAATTTCATCTTTAGTTGGCAAAATCCTTTCATCTGGATCTATTGTTGCCGCTGATTCTCTTGCCATTTTTTCTTTATCGCTCTGAATAGCTTCTAATATATTATCTCTATCAAACTGATCCATTTCTGGTGCTTTATCATAATCATCGAATGCAAAATAACTTGGGGAACCAGATGTTAATATATTTTGTGTTTTAGTTAAAAAACCAAGTATGTAATGATTTCCAAAACGATATGTTTTGCCGTTTTTGACATTTACTTGTACAACCATTTGATCAACTATATTTTCTTTTGATATAACAATTGTTATTTCGTACATTTCGTCTTTTTTTGTTTTTAATAATTTTGCAGATGTAACTTCTGCTAATTCAATCAAACTCTTTTTATTTGTTTGTCCAAATGGAACAGACAATGAAGAATATTCGACATCAAAACCAGATGGCGATGAAATTGGTATTCTAGAATGTTTTTGACTGATGGAATTAATTTTATCAACTATATATTTTCCTAATTTATTTGCTTCTTTTTTTTCCACAATAATTGAATCAACTTCAAGATTGTGTTGATTAAATGTTAATTTCTCTTTTGTTATATCAGATATTATTGAAATAATATCTTGAAAATCTGTATGAAATTGTTGTTCTCTAAAATGTGGGTTTATAGGTATATTTTTAATATGATTTGTTTTAAATAATTTTTTGAAGTTAGGATCTAGCTTAAATGGTTTTTCGTTAGAATTATTTTTTACAGATGTATTGATAATATTTTGAGTTTTAATAGTACCAGAAGTATTTTTTTTATTTTTACCAACTAATGTATAAATTAAAATCACAATTCCAATACCTAAAACTATATTTAAATAAGGATAATCTTCCATTGTATATATTATTGTGTATATTTTTTTTGGCTGTTTAGACAAAAATAATATTTTACTTAATAATTTATTACATCTCATAATCGACCTCATAATCCATTTCAGTATCAACATCCAATGCCTGTGATTCTTCAATATCATCTAGTTTTTGATCGATTTGTTCTTGTGTTTCTTCCGTGTCATCCTTGTACTCACTATATATGCCTTCCGTATTATCTAATCCGTGACCTTTTTCTTTCACATCGTAAAGATATCCTTTAGATTTCAGTATATACGAAAATCTCTTCATTTCTAAAACATTGTTCATATCTTCCTCATTTATAGATTCAAAGGAATGGTTAATCAAATCCAATATTAAATATGCCAAATTTGTTTTTGTTACTTTGTTATCATTTGCTTTCAACAAAAACGACATTTGATCGATAATATAAAACAACAATAAATTTCCGTATGGGTCATATTCCATCAAATCTTTTATCGGTAAATATTTAGCAGTAATATCCACATTAATTGTTTTATTTGGGAATTTATGATGTAATCTATCGTTAATTACTTTCCAGTCATTACCAAACTGTTGTAAAGATGTCGTAATATCGAATGATCCCATTTTCTTTTTATATTTATCGAAAAGTTTAACTTCTTCTGGTCTCTCAAAAGGAATTTCCAAACTTCCTTTTCCGTATTTTAAATTATTTACAAATCTCAACATGAAATTAAATATTTGTTTTAGAACAAGTGTTCTTTTTCTATTAATATTACTTATTACTAATTTCATTATTACGTCTTCAGTTTTTACAAATTGTTCCATTTTTTTAATTCTTTCATCAATATTGATATAATGTGAGTTATACCCAAATGATTTCAACCTATCAGATACACTATAATTTATTTTCAGATATAGATCTTTATTCGGAGCCTTAACGTAATCTTTTCTTGGTTCTTTGTATCCAAGATATCTTAAAGAAACTGCTTCATAAAACACATCAACATCTCCCTCTTGAGCATTTGTATAATAAAACACATCTATTTTATAATGTGGATGATTTGCTTTAAATTTAATTTTTTTCTCGTTTTCTTGTACTATAATCGGAGGATTTAGTTTGTATCCCATGTAATTATGATCTATGATAAATGTATTTTTATCCAAATATATATTTTTTCTGCCAATGTTAACATTTTTTCCAATTATATGTGTTATGTCTTCTACGAATTTATTCAAAAACCAATAGTAATCTCCTTTATGACGTTTTCCTTTTATATATTTTTTCTTAATTTCTGATAAAATTTCTTTACTTTGTTTTTGTCGTTCTGTTTCTTTATTTTCACTTGTTTGTTTTTTGGATACCAATAGATTATTTTTACTTTTTTTGAATTTGACAACATTCCTGTATAATTCTTCTAATTTATTTGGTGTAAATTTTTCTATTTCTTTGTGTTTACATTTAGTACAAACATTACAGTTAGCTTCCTTACCATAAATATATAAATGGAAATCACCATCCAAACAATATTTTTCTGCTATTTTTTGTAAAAGAATATATCTATAATTTTTAGTTAAAAGATTAGTCAGTTGTTCGTCATAAATTAAATTATCACCAGACACATTACAATTCGAACATACAAAAGTTTTTCCTTTTGATACCCATTTGTGGAATTTGCCATCTTTACAATTTGTGATATTATTTATTTTCAAATATTTTTCTTCTTTTACCTCTGCCTGTGGAACGTATATTCTTGGTATTGTCCATTTCGGATATTCTACTTTAACATTTGGAAATTTTTGTTTGTATTTTCCTTTAATTTTTATTGAAGGAATTGCTGATATCTTTTTATCTCTAATAGCTTTTGCTTTTAGCACCTTAGATGTATCATCTCTTCTTATTTTTTCCAATATCTTCTCATTTTTAAATAATGAATTTAATTTTAAGAAAAATTTGGTTGATATAACTTCATAAATATGGGATTTATTTTGAACAGATTCGCTTAATTCGAAAGATCCGTTAATCATATCGACAAAAGTATGAATAAAAATCTTAGGAACAGTCAACATAAATTTTTTCGGATCAGTTGATGGCGAAACCCAAACTTTATATTTGGCAATTAAACAAGCCATAAAATACAACAAATAACATAAAACCTTATAATTGGTAATATCGTCTAAATCTCCGCTAGTATTTTTATGAATTTTCAGTCCTTTAAAAAGAGAAAAGCCATATTTTTCAAACCAATAGTAGTTACATGTTTTATCTCCACCCATATATCCAATTTGGCTTTCATTTAGTTCAAGAATCATAAATAATACAATATATACCAAAATATTATTGAATTTAATGTGTTTGTAATAATCTTTGTCTTTGCTCGAATACATAAAAATGTTATTGTCTAATCCAAATACGAAAAAGTTAGATAGTTCTTTACTAATTCCATATTTTTTACCTAATGTATTGATTCTACTTTCGTAAACACCTTTCATATATTTGTTATGTATTTTGACGAAATCTATTGTAGATTTAATAATAGCTTTTCTTCTCCATTTGACAGCAACAGATGTACCAGCATATACAGGAATATTGGCAATGGATGCCAATCTTTCAACTATCTTATCTACATTACGTATTGTTGGTTTATATTTTGCATATTCTGGAATATCTTCCAACGGAACTTCCATCGGTACATTAAAAATAACAAACTTACCTTTTTCGTCATTATATTCTCCATCCAAAACATACTTTTTAATATCAAGTTGATATCCGCAACTTTTACAGACATATTCTTGCTCTTGGTTTATTACCGCATATTGTTGCATAAACGTATACAATAAATCATTAAATTGTTGTGGACTATCTCTTTTTAAAGAGATTAAATGTCTCCACGATATATTATGCTGACATACTGCATCGGCTAAAACCAAATCTTCTTCGAAAATATCTTTTTTCAATAGGTGTTTTTCTGGGTTTACATTTAATATATTATCCTTTGATCTATCAATCATGTCAACAAATGGGAGTTCAACAACATCTCCAGTTATACCAGGAATATTTCTTTCTTTCTTTTTTAAATCTTCACTATTTAATTCAATACCGAATGTTTCATATATTAATTTGGATATTGTCGCATAAACATCAGAATTTTTTTTTATGTGGATATCGTGTTTGCTATAATTTTCTAACATTCTAAATCCTTCTGAAATCCTAAACGGTTTACGTTTATCCAATTTAGTGTAAAGCTGTTTGAACATTATATTCATTACATCATCATATAATTTACCTATCATAGTTTTAATATATTCTTGATTTGTGAATTTGTTTAATTGTTCATACGATTTTAAAGCTATTTTATCACTGTTCATATCAAATATCCAATATCTGTCGTGAGCTACTCTGTTTGTATAAAATTT
>Ga0209576_1000995_pt1 | contig 15452 bp, 10 predicted proteins | sample SaaInlV_DNA_135m_FD_184686 | JGI IMG/M metagenome (GOLD analysis project Ga0209576, IMG submission 184686) | Marine microbial communities from expanding oxygen minimum zones in the Saanich Inlet - SI075_LV_DNA_135m (SPAdes) (version 2) | ecosystem: Environmental > Aquatic > Marine > Unclassified... | reverse complement strand
ACTTTTTATATTTTAGAAAAAAAAAGTACTTTTTGTTATTATTCTTCTTATAATTTAGTAAAAAAAATACTACACATTAGTATTTTTCAAAGGTTCTTAATATGAAAAAAATTGTAATAAGTGTTATTGCTTCTACTATCCTTTTTGCTAGTAATGATGTTCTTAAAAATTCTCCAACAAAAGAAGATAATAAAATTAATATATCAATAAATGAATCTGTTGAAACAAAAATAAACAATCTAACTATTTCTATACAAAAACAACAAAAAGAAACAGAAGAAATGAAAAAAATAATTAAAAATATTAATGAAAAATTAAAGAAAAAAGATAACATTATTTCAAATGATAGAAAAGATATAAAATTGTTACAAAAAAATCTAAAAAAGAAAGAAAAAACTATTCAAAATCTTGAAAAAAAGATAAATCATATTGAAAAAAAAGAAGAAAATATTGTTCAAATTAATCAAACTTTAGTTACACAAAATGACAATCTTAATTATTCTATCAATACACTAAAAACAGAACTTTTAAGTGTTAAAAATAATCTTTTATTAACCAAATCAAGTATAAATAGATTTACTTTAGAACCTTCTTTTAAAGTTACCAATGAATCACTTTATGTAACTAAAGCTGAAGGAAATAAAAAAGAAAATAAAGATATTTTATCTTTTATTTCAGATAACAAATTAAATTATAAAATAAATAACAATTTATCTTTAAATAGTAATATTATTATTAATAAAAAATTTGGAATTGGTTCTAATTTTGCCAGTGAATTTGACAATAACATTATGATTAATTCTTTATCTGTAGATTTAGATGAAATATATCTTCAACACACTACTTTCAATGATAATAATACACCTTTTTCAACTATAAAAATAGGTAGACAAATTTTAAATCCTATCTCTAACGATGATACTATAAACCAGTCTTTATATGGTTCTTTTGACTCTGCTTTAATTAATTTTGACCTTGAAAATTCTACTACTATTTCTGGTTTAAATATTGGTTTTTATTATGCAAGAGCATTTAATAATAATTTTGAAGATTATTTAAATTTACATAATACTTTGGAACAAGATGCTTTTAATACTAAAAACACTACTACAGAATATGAAGATAATAATATTTTTGGTGTTTATTTAATACCTTTTGAAAATAACCATTTAAAAATTAGTTTCAATGCTTATAGAAGTACACATGTTCCAGGATTTGCTATGGCTGAAGGAACTTTAAATGAAGACTTTACTTTAAATGGAAATGGTTTAGTTTCAAAACTTGAACCTACTTTTACAGATGAAGGATTCCAAGGTTTTAAGGCTATTCAAAATTTAAATACAAATCTTTCTTATAAATCATTAGGTAGTATTATAAATACACAAGCAAGACTTGACATAAAAAGATTATCTTCAAAAACCGATACTTCATTACAAAAATTTTTAAATCAAACTAATGTTTATGCAAGTTTTGCATTTTCAAAAACTTTACCATTTAAAAAATATAAACAATTAGAACTTTGTACTACAAGTGATGATTTGATTTCTGATGAATTGAATAATATTGAAGATTTACAAAATAAAACTCCTACAGAAACTGCTTTTTATTTTGAAAAAATGAATTATATGAAATTAAATAATTTAACTGAAGAAGATATGATCTTAGATTGTTATTATTGTCATTTGTTAGAAATATTAGATGACCTAAATGACACTTATCATACTAATGTTGAATTAAACCCTGAAGGAAACTTAATTAATCAAACCATTACTAATGATAATGAAATACTTAATAAAGAATTATTTAATGTTATTAATAATGTTCCTACTGAATGGGTTTCTTTAATAGGAAATGAAGAATCTAAAAAAGGTTATTCTTGGGTTGTTGGTGGTAGTATCCCTTTAACTATTTTAGAAGGTAAAATTACTATGGAATGGACTAAAGGTAGTAAGTTCTGGACAAATACTTCATTAGTTAAAAATAGAATAAATAAATACAACACTAGAGGTGTTTCAAAAGAAATTAAACTTGAAACACCTATTACAGAAAACATTGATATGGAATTAAGTTTATTAAATATGAGATATGATTATACTGGTTCACATTCACTTTATGGTGAAGAAGCTAAACCACTTACAATGGCACAAGCTATAGATTGTGGTTTAAATCCTATTAAAGAAGAAACTTACATTGGAATTAATTTTAATTATAATTTTTAGATGTTATTTTTAATAATCCTTTAAATACTTTTTATACTCCTATTAAAGGAAGTATAAAATGAATGAAATAAATAAATACCCTCAAAAAAGAAAACAATCAAATAAACCTTTATATATTTATATTGTTGTTTTCTTTTTACTTATAACTGTTTTACTTACTTTTAAGACAAAAACTTTATCTCCTGGTCTTACTAAATATCATGAAGACAATAAAATGTTACAACACCGAAAAACTTTTTTTGATAATGTTAAAAAAAAATCTAATATTAAATGAACATGATTTCTTAAACTAATATTAAAAATGTTAATATAACTTCACCAAGAAACACAATATGAAGCAAAAATAAGATATGAAAACCTACACACTTTAGTATGTGGTAGTTTATTATGTTATTATAATTTTTTCTGGTTTTTTTGTTCTTTTATCTGATTGAATCATATAATCATTTGTTGCAATAAAATTTTTACTATTCATAATATTTTTATTATGTCTTTTCATTAAAAATTCTAAATAATGTGTATTATTCCTTACTATATCAAATCCATTATATGCTATTTGATTATTTAACATAATTAAAAATGCTTTTTGTTCTCCACCTTCTAAACCTTCATAGTATTTATCTAATGAATATAATTTATGACTTCTAACCATTCTTTTAAAAACTTTTTTAATTTTATTTGGTTTTCTATTTAATCTTTTAGGTTTTTTATAATAACTTTTTGCTTTAGTTATTACCTCTTGTAACAATGTATTATTAAAACCATTATTATCTTTATCTTTTAATTCTTCTTTTAATTCATTCATATGATTTTTATATTGTGAAGATTTTGAACCATATTTCTTCTTTGCATATTCAACATTATTTATTAATGATTCAAAGGTTTCATATACCTTTTTTATATATTGTTTACTTGTATTATCTGTTGTTCTTTGAATTGCATACCTTAAATTATTTAATAGTTCAGTTCTATTACCTTCTGCTTGAATATTTATCTGTCCTAAACCATAAGATTTTTCTACTTTAGTTTTATCATTAGATGCATCTAAATTAAAATTTGATTCTAAATCTATAACTTGTAACCTTCCATTTATATAAATATTTTTTATATCTTCATCTAAATCTATCCCATAAACTGCTTCAATTGCTATCTCTACATTTGATATAAGTTCTTCTACATTTAGTCCTCTTTTATTTAACCTTTCAATATATTCTTTCTTTGTTTGAATTAATTTATTATTAATTTTTTTATCTGTTTTGTAGGTTGTTCTTTTTTTCTTTTCTTGTTTCTTTTTTATTTTTTGATATGTTTTTTTATAATTTAACTTCTTTTTTTCTTTTTTAAGTTTTTTTATCCATTCTTCATTACTTATTTGATTTTCTTGTTTCTTGTTTTCTTCTTCTTTTTTTTCTAATTCCATTTCTTTGATTTTTCTTTCTAACTTTTTAATACTATCACTAATATCTAGTGATACATTTATATTTTTAAATAAATCTTTTATTGTTTTTGCTGTTTTAAGTTTTTGTTTTGCTAAATCTTTTAAGTTTGTTTTTATTATTGGTTTAAATTCTGCTATTTTTGTTTTTTTGTATTCTAATTCACCTTCTTCATTTTCTTCTACACTATCAATATTTGAATAAAAATATCCTTTTAAGTTATTTATATCTGTTTTTATTATTATTTGTGTTCCTATTTTTAATTTTGTTGGATCTTTTATATTATTACTATCTATTATATATTCTAAAAATCTTTGTTTTGTTTGAATAATGTTTTTTTCTGCTTGTCCTAATTTACCCCAACCTTTTAACATTAATTGATATACAGTTGTACCTTTCTCTATTCGTTCTTCAACCATTGTTTCTGTTTTTTTTTGGACTTCTTTAATTTCTTTAATTGGTATTATTATTTCTTGCTTTTCACCATATATTATTTTTCCATTATTTGATTTCTTTAATTGATTTTGTTTTATCAATATATCTAAATAATTATTAATTTTTTCACTTGAAATTTTACCTTCTAATGTCCCTCTATAGTTTTTGTAATTATTTTTAGATACACTATAAAGGGTATTATTCTTACCTACATAATCTTTCAAAAAATCTTTATCAAATAAAACATTTTCTATTATTTTTAATTTTTGATTTTCTTTTATTAGAGTTTTTTTATTAATTTTTTCTGTATCTTTTACTAATCTTTTAACTTCTTTAATTTCTTCCAATGTAAAGTTATTTGTTTTTACTTTTTCAAATAATTCATCTATTTGATTATTTATTTCATTAATAATTAAAATATCTTCAAACATAGAATTATCTACTATTTTGTTCTCTTGTTCTTTTATTTCTTTTTTATGGGTTGGAATTATTACTTTTTGTTTGATTTCTTTGACTTTATTTGTTACACTTATACCATTACCAAATGCTGATCTATTATCATTACTATACATTTGAGGATTATATTCTTTGGTTTCTTTATTTTTGTTTTCTACTTTACCTTGTTGTTCATTATAACCAGCAAACGCTGAAGGTTCTACAGCATTTATATTTGTACCAAATAATAACATTGAACCAATAATACCTGCTCCTAATATTTTTGCTGTTGCTTTAGGATTTACACTATTTAATGTATTATTTAACTTTTTTATTATCTCTGGTAATTTATCTCTTAATATTGTCTTTTTCATATTTTTATTATAATTATTTTTATTACAAATATTTTAAACCTTTTATTTTTCATAAAAGTCTTTATTATTTTTATAATTATTTAATAAATAATATAAGGATTATAATTTGAATAATTTAGAATACAAAGAACAATCAATATCTGAAATACAAGTACTTTTACCAGAAGGAACAATTATAAGAGACATTACTTTCCCATCAAAAGATGATGCATTAACATATTTTGAAGATATAAATAAAATATATCCTTCGGTTGCTACTAAATATTTAAAACCATTAGGAGATTTCAACTCTTCTTCAATTTTTGTTGATTTAAATGAAAAACTTCTTCAATCTATAGAAAACTACACTTGCTTCCCTGAAAATATGTTAAAGAAATTATCTGAACAAAAAAGCAATTTAAAAGGTTGTTCTAATTGTAAATCTTCTATAAACAAAGATTTTCATATTAAAAATGTTGATATTTCATTAGAAAGAATTATTAAAAAAATTGAAACTCAAGAAATTAATGTACTTGACACTATATATAATATGAAATCTGAAATTTTGAATTGTCCTATTTGTGATGATATCTCTTTTATTATTACTGAAACTGATATTACAAAATTAAAATCACTTAAAAACAAGATTAAAGAAAATGAAAAAAAATTAAAAGAAGCTAAAATTGAGTTTAGTATTAAAACTGGTAATGAACCTGTTTGGATACATTCTTTTTCTGAATAAAAAACAATGGAATTAATAATTGATTTTCTGTTAAAATAAAAAAGGTACCTATTTTAGATACCTTTTTTATTTGTTTTTAGTATTATCAATATATCATAAAATGTTAAAATATAATCATTTAATATATTTTATAAAAAATTATATTTCCAGAATCCCAAATTCTTCTAAATCCATTATCATACATATTTTGATTTCCAGTTTTTTCTTCATCAAATTTTTTAATATTTAAATTGTTCTTTTTTTTAAAATATTCTTTTAATTTATATTTTTGATATTTATTTCTACTTTCAAGTATCTCTATTTCTTGTTTTGATTTTTCTATATTACTTGGTTTAAAATAAAAAAAATTTGGTTTTGATTTATGTTTTAAAGTAAAATTTAATTTTTTATATAAATTACCTAATGACCATCTTCTATTTGCATAACTTACTAAACTTTTGGGACTATATTGTCTTTCAAAATGTTTTAATAATTTTGAGGCTCCACCAATTACTTGATATCCCACTTTAGTACAAAACCTTATTAATTCATATTCATATTCTTTTGAAAATCTACTTAATCCAAATGTCATTAAACTTAACATTTTTTTTTCTTTTTTTATTTCTATTTTTTTTGTTTCTTCATTAAATACTTCAGTTTCTAAATCAAAGAATAATCCTAATTTTATTTTTGATTTACCCATTCCTTGTAGGTGATTATTTTTTTCAAAAATATTACAAAGTTTATTATTTTCTAACTTCTTCTTATTTGTTAGTTTTTTACTTTTTTCTTTATCACTTAAATTTTCTATATAACATTTTCTTGCAAATATTCTTTTTGGTTTTGTTATATTTAATTTATTATTAATTATAGACTTCCAGATATTTTTTTTAATTGGATTTAACCATTCATTTTCAAATATATGAAATAATTGTATTCCTTTTTCTTCACATAAATCAGTTTTCAATAGATGATTTTCTTTATTTTGATTTTCTTCTATACTATTATTGAAGATTGAATGTTTTGAACAACCAAATGAATGAAACATTAAACCATTATATTCTATTCCTATTTTTTTTTCTTCAGAATATAAATCTAATTCTAAATTTACTTTTTTGATTTTTTGATTTTCTACCTTATCAAATACTAATATATCTCTTTTATTAATTTCAAAACTATTCTTAAATATATTATTTAATTCAAGTTCCATATTAGTTTTTCTTTTATATTTTATTTTAAACTTCTTCAAATAACTATATACAGTTGTATTTGTTATATTGAAATATTCACACATTTCATTTAATTTTATTTTATTATCTTTTAATAAAAAATAAGTTTCTATATATTCTTTTGTTAAGTTTTGATAATTTTTAATATGTTTTTGAGATATATTATTTTTATTTATTGTTTCTATACTTTTTTCTCTCAATCTTTTAGATTGTTCTTTTTTATATTTTATAGTTTTTGAATAATTATTAACTCCATATTTTTCTAAACAAGTTTTTTTGTTCTTTTCTATATTATTATAATTTTCATTTCCATATTTTTCTTTCTTTGTTTCTTTTGCTTTTTCAGGGTTTACATATACTTCATTCCCATATTTTTCTTTCTTCGTTTCTTTTGTTTTTCTTATATTATTATAATTTTCATTTCCATATTTTTTCTTCTTTGTTTCTTTTGCTTTTTCAGGGTTTACATATACTTCATTTCCATATTTTTCTTTCTTTGTTTCTTTTGCTTTTTCAGTGTTTACATATACTTCATTCCCATATTTTTTCTTTTTTGTTTCTCTTGCTTTTTCTATGATTTTTTTATAATTTTTACATTCTTGAGAACAACATTCTCTATATTTTTCTTTTATTCTTGAATTATATGATACAGAATTATTACAATTTTCTTTTTTACATTTTGGTTCTTCTTTTATATTTAATAATATACAATTTAGATATTCACCTTTCGTTTTACACCAATTGTATTCATTAGGTATTTCAAACAATTTAAATAGGTTTGTATTAAAATTTTTTTTACTTTTAGTGTATAGATTTTCTTCTATATATTTTTTTGTTAACTTTTTAGGAAAATCTTTATAATTTTTATTTGACAAAACTATCCTTATTTCTTTATTGTATATAAAGCAGTTTAAAGGATAATTTTCCCTTAAACTACTTTTGAGTTTTTTTACTACTCTACTTCAGCGTCTATAATATCTTCATCAACTTTTTTCTTTGATTTATCTGGATTACAAGAACCTTCAGAACAAGAACCTTGTTGTGCTTGTTGCATTGATAATTGTAGTTGTTCCATAATATCTTTTTCTACTTTTTCTAATTTTTCTTTGTTATCTGCTGATGTTTCTAAAACATTTTTCCCATCTTCAATTATAATTTTTAATGCTGTTGTATCTACATTTTCATTTTCAGTTATAAACTTTTCTGCCTGAGCTATCGAAGCATCAACTCTATTTCTTGTATCTACTAGATCTTTAAGTTTTTTGTCTGTTTCTTTATTTGCCTCTGCCTCATTAACCATTTTTGAAATTTCTTCATCTGAAAGACCAGAAGAACCAGAAATTGTAATACTATTCTCTTTTCCTGTTGCTTTATCTTTAGCAGATACATTTAAAATACCATTTGCATCAATATCAAATGTAATTTCAATTTGTGGAACTCCCCTAGGAGCAGGAGCAATATCACCTAATTCAAAAGTCCCTAAGTTTTTATTATCTTTAATAAATTCTCTTTCACCCTGTCCAACAACTACACTTACTGCTGGTTGATTATCTTGGGCTGTTGAGAATACTTGACTTTTCTTTACAGGAATTGTTGTATTTTTATCTATTAGTTTTGTCATAACTCCACCCATAGTCTCTAAACCTAATGATAATGGTGTTACATCTAACAACAATACATCTTTTACATCACCTGAAAGTACGCCTGCTTGAATAGCTGCTCCTGCTGCCACAACCTCATCTGGATTAACACTATTATTTAGTTTTTTTCCTTGGAAGAAATCTTCTACTTTTTTGATTACCAATGGAACTCTTGTAGAACCACCAACCATAATTACTTCTTTTATCTCTGAACTTTCAACTTCTGCTTCTTTTAATGCTGTTTCAACATGTTCTATTGTTTCTTCTACAATATCTTCTATCATACTTTCAAACTTAGACCTTGTTAATGATTTAACCAAGTGTTTTGGTCCTGTTGCATCAGCAGTAATAAATGGTAAGTTAATTTCTATTTCCATTGCACTACTTAATTCTTTTTTAGCTTTTTCTGCTTCATCAAATAGTCTTTGTGTTGCCATTTTATCATTACTTAAATCAATTCCTGTATCTGATTTAAATTCTTCTTTTAAAAAGTCAATAATTTTTAAATCAATATCTTGACCACCTAAAAATGCGTTACCATCTGTAGATAATACTTCTATTGTACCATCACCTACTTCTAATACAGATACATCCATTGTACCACCACCAAAATCATATACTATTACTTTTTCTTCTTCTTTTTTATCAATACTATATGCAAGTGCTGCTGCTGTTGGTTCATTGATTGTTCTTTCACATTTCATACCTGCAATCGTTGCTGCTTCCATTGTTGCTTTTCTTTGACTATCATTAAAATATGCTGGTACCGTAATCACACAAGAGTCAATATTTTGACCTAAATATGCTTCTGAATCTGTTTTTAATTTTGCAAGAATTTTTGCTGATATTTCTTGTGGAGTATATACTTTACCTGCAATTTCAACTGCTACTGCACCTGATTTTGATACAATTTTATAACCAACTTTTTCTATTGCTTCTTTTGCTTTTTCTTCATCCATCATAAGACCCATAATTCTCTTAATTGAGAAAATTGTTTTTTCTGGATTTGTAATTGCTTGTCTTTTTGCACTATCACCTACAAGGATATCACCTTTATCTGTAAACGCTACAATTGAAGGAGTTGTATTTTTACCTTCTTTATTAGGGATAACTTTTGCTTCCCCACCTTCATAAACTGCTACTGCAGAGTTTGTTGTTCCTAAATCTATTCCGATCATTGCCATAATTAATTCCTTTAAATTATTTTAATTTTTATTTATAGTAGTTCTTTGAAAGACACTACTTATATTATTAAATTAAATAGTAATATTAAAAAATAACTATTACTATTCAAAAACCAATTATATTTAATTTATATAAAATATAACTTTAAAAGTTTTCTTCTTTTTATATTCACCTTGAATAGATTTTTACGAGTTTACTCTCAATAATTTAATATTAAGTATTTTTACTTTTTTTTCCAATCTATCACTTTAATTTCATCTATTTGTTCTTTTAATGACACCATTACATATAAAATACCACATTCTAATTCTATATCTACTTTTTCTATTTGTTGTGTAAAACTATAACCCTTTTCAAAGTTTCTATCTGCAATACCTTTATGTATTAATCTAATTTTTTCAGTTTCACATATCTTTAATTTTTTTGTTCCAACTATTTTTAAAGTTTCTTTATTTTCAATTGAAATTGCAATATCTTCTTTATCCCAACCAGCCAATGCTAATTGAATTTCCCAATATGGTTTAATTTCGTTATTATATTCTATAATATTGCTTGGTGGGTAATTAGTATAATTCTTTTTATTTTGGAATAATTCTTCTACCCCATTTGAACCTACACCTAAATCATCAAACATTTGTTCCATTACTTCCATTAGATTTAATGGACTAATTATATTTTTATTCATTTTAATACCTTTTATATTTGAGATAACATTATTTAGTACTGAATATTTTTTTTGTTTATTATTATTTTGTATATGTTTGTAAGTTTTTGTTAATTATTTTAATAAAATAATTAATTAGTTTATAAATTATTATTTATATTCCCTAAGGCAAATATTCACATTTTTACAAGATTTCTAATAGACAATCTTTATTTATATTCAGATAATAAACTACTTTATATTATCTTTCTATATATAATTATAATGAAAAAAAAAAAAAAAGTCAAGTTAAATTGAATAAATCACATTATTTTAATAAACACTAATAAAAAAAGGGTGGAAATTACTCCACCCTTTTTAACTTTCATATTTATTTTAGAAATTAATCTTCACAAGCTTGACCATGAATTTTATTTTCTGTTTTTGGATTATCCCAAACAATACAACCTTCTGTTGGACATGCTTCTGCACAAGTAGGGTTAGGGTTATTTCCTATACACTCTGTACAAGTTTCATTATCTACAAAATAAATATTGTCCCCATTTGGATTTTCACTTTCATCAACAATTGAATTTGTTGGACACTCATCTATACAAGAATCACAACAAATACAAATATCAGTAATTTTTACTGCCATATTAGTTCCCCTTAAGTTATTAAGTTATTATAATTTTTTTTTTTTTGTTTTTTAATCTATTTATCTTTTAAAGAATATTTTTTATTTTTTTTTAAAAGTTGATTTTGTTTTGTCAATTCTTGATTTTGTTCTTTTAATTCTTTTATTTGATTCAATAAATCATCATATGTTGGTATATCTTTACCTGCAAATGCTATACTTTTACCTATACCTGTTTCTGATAATTCTTTATTAGTATAATCCTTAATTTGACCAACCATAATACCTTTCATAGAACGACCATATGTTTTATCTTTATAACCTATTAATGCATTAGTTACATCTTCTTGAGACATTTCAGATACAATGTATGATTTACCTAATGCTTTTTTTTCAAAGTTTTGTCCATGACATCCTTTACAAGAATCTAATTCTACTTTTCCATACACTGTAATCACAGTCATATAAATTGCTAATACCACTAATATAACTTTTTTCATTTTCTTCCTTTTGTTTGTTTTTTGTTATTATATCTAAACAAACTTTATAAAATATTAATTATTCTATTCTTTTTTTTAAAGTTTTAATAAATGATTTTTATTTTTCTTTCAATTTCATTATCATTTGAATTTTTTATTTTTAAAATTATATTATCATTTTTATCTATTATCAATTTTATTATATTTTCAAATGATTATCATTTTTTTAAAGTTTTTTAATTTTAACATTAAAAATAACAAAACAATGCATACTATTGTAGTATGCATTATAAAAAAAACTATCTTTAGTATATTTCTTTCTTTTATGTGGGTTTTTAATTAACTATTAATTTACAATATAGTTTCTATACTTATTTATCACTTTTTTCTCAAGTCCTTCTTTTTCTATTACAAATACATTTTTTTTCAATATATTCTATCATTTGATTTCTATATTCCCATTGTTGGATTAAATGTTGGTTTGTTTTGTTGTGTTTTTGTTTTTTGTTGTGTTTGTGTTTTACTTTCTTTTTTTGTTATTTGATTTGAAAAATTATTTATTGCTTTTTTCATTTCTTCTTTACTTAATCTTTTATCTCCACACATTTGTTTAATTATGGTTTTTAATCTTTCTGTATCTTCTTGTAAATCGATCGTTAGATTTTCTTCTTTTAGTATTCTTGAATAATTTTCTATCTCTTTTGTTTCTGGTATAAATCCAAACACTTCTATTAAATCTATAGTTATTAGTTCTATTTCACCATTTGTTTTTTCTATAGTAATTTGTATTTTATTTTCTTCTTTTAATTTTTCTTTTTCTTCTTTTCTTTTAACTTTTAATTCTATTTCTTTTTTTATATAATTTTCCATTTCTTCTTTTGTTTCAAAGTATGAAATACCATCTATAGGCATATACTTCATTAAAACAGACGATATTTGATTTCCTTTACCTTTTTTTATTGCATCTTTAAATACTATTTTACCATTACTATCAGGTATTGGTTTTGTTGTTGATTCTCCATTAAGACCTACAAATGCAGGATTATCTTCTGTATTTTCTAAAATAAAGTTTCTTGGTAAACCATCTTTTAATACTAAATTAGTTTTTACTAAAATATATTTACTTTCCAAATTTCTTAATACTTCACTCTTTACTACTTCTCCTAAATATACTTTATTTATTTGATTATTATTATCTGTTTCAAACATTTTATACTCTATATCTTGTTTATATATATTATTTATGATCTCTTTTAACTTTGGTAAATCCTTTATAGTTATTTTTATTCTATTAGAAACATCTAATTCTAAATTTTTATTTTCTTCAAAATCATCATATATAGGAAGTCTTAATGGACGTTTTGGATCAAAATCAAGTTCTATATAACCTTTTTCTTTTATCTCTTCTAAGATTTTTAAAAAAGCTTGATATTGTTGTATTTGTTTTAATTTTTTTCTTGACCCATTTACTGTATCAAGTCTATTTGTATCTGGTATATCTATATTTATTTGATCTATTAATTTTTGGATTTCTTTTTCTTGTAATTTTTCTTTTAATTTTTCTGTAGAATTCAAATAATCTTGATATTTATCCTTTACCATTTGATTTAAAGTTTCAATCATTTCTTCTTCTCTATCTCTTAAAAAAATTTCTAATATTTCTTCTTCTACGTCTGGATCAGATATATCTTTATTAAATGAAACTTCTGTAGTAAGATGCTTTGTGAAACCTATTTTCTCTTTAAATTCTTCTTCAAAATCTTCTAAAGTTAATTCAATTAACTCTTCATTTGTAAAACCTATCCCATAACCTTGTAATTTTTCTTTCATTTGTTTTTTTAGATGTAAAAAATCTGGTTCTAAATCAAATTCAAAGTAATCATTATACTTTTTCCAAGAACCATCATTGTCCTTATATTCTATTTCATAACCTTCTAAATATATATTTGAATCTGTGTATATTTCTTTTTCATTATTAGACTTAATTCTTTCTGTAATTATTGGTTTACCATCTAAATTTTGAACATTTATATAAGACTTTTCAGTTTCTTTTTTTGATTGATCTTCTGTTTCTTCATTATCTGCAAATCTATATTTTGTATTTTCTTGATTTTCCATTTTAATAATCCTTTTTTTATTATTTATATTATAAATAAATAAAATAGAATAAAATTAAAGAATTATTAATTAAAGAAAAAATACATTATTTATCTGATAAACAATGCATTTGATCCAAATGTTTTAGAACCTACTCCATTCCAAGTATTTTTATTACAACCATTTCCATACCCATGTATATGTCTAGACATATCCCATTGATAATGTGAATAATTCATTGAACCTATACCACCTGTAGTATTATAACCTGTAGAGTAACCATTTGTTGTCCCCCAACCAATAATACTACCATGCCATCCACTTTGTGTTTTCCCTGCGCCAGCCATATTTGTTAATCTATTTTTATAATAGTAATCATCTACATAAAAACCATAGTATCTTCCAGAAGGTCTAACACCATTACCACAACCAGCATTATAGTTTAATTCTAGTTCACTTCCCTCTATTAATTTTCCATCTCTAATTGTTTGTTTTTGACTAATAACCGATTTTAATGAACTATATGTTTTCTCATGTTTCCAGGCCACTTTATTTGATGAATTATTAACATCTCTAATTAAAACTGAATCAAATGAAACAGTATTATATGCTTCTCCTAATGCTCTATCATTATTTAATTTAGTTGTATCACCAAAAGTATTCCCTTTAATCCAAGAATTATAATCCCTAGACCCTAATTGAGTTGTATTATTATTATTTACTTTTAAAACCATAGTCCAACCACCCCCATCAGTATCCATATCACAATATACTTTAAATTCTTTCACCCCTGTTGGATTTATTGTATATATTCCACTTTCACCAGTTTTTGTTACATCTTTTATTTCTTTACAACTTTTATATATATTACTATTGTATTCAGGTAATACAGTATCTACAAAACTTCCTTCTCTATTTAAATCTGTTTTATAATAAACTTCATATACACTTATAGAATTATCACCTTGGTCATATCTATTACTAACACTTTTAGCAAAATATCCTCTATTATAATTATGTCCTGTATATAAATATAACAAATAAGCATTGTATGAAGTTTCACCATCCCAACTACAACCATAGAATGTTGCAATATCTGTTTTATTATACCCATTCTTACCATAATCTAAATGAACATGTCTATCAGAAGTACAAGAAACATTTCCTTTTATACTATAAAAATCTAATGAGTTATTTCTGTATGCATTGTTTATTCTCCAATTCCAACCTCTACTTGTCATGTTATATACTGAATCTATATTATAACTTCCTGTTGCAAATGTACCAATAGCCCACATTGGTTGATCTCCATTCCTTGAATCACCTTTTCTATTTTTAAATGCCTTCCACATCACTTTGGTAGCTCCTTTCCCTCTTACTTTATTTAAGAAACCATCATGATTTTCAAAATAGTCAGGTGAACTTGTATCTATAGTCATTCTTTGTGCTAGAGTCCAACCACCACCATCAGTATTCATATCACAATATTTCTTTCCTTCCTTTGTTTCATAAAAATTATCTTTTAAATTATCCTCTTTGTATTTTTCTTTTATTTCAGAACAATCTTTTAACCCTTGTGTTTCTTCTTTTGTTAATTCTTTTGTTACATAATTTGAATTTAATTCTAAAGTTTCTGTAATAGAACCTTTTAATAATAATTTTGGAATCCATAATGCTGCTTTTCCAGAAGGTATGTCATAATCTCTTGAACAATTAGTTGAAACTCTATCATAAGAAGTATTAGAACCAGACCAAGTTAATAATTGTTTTTGACCTATACTTTTATTAAAATAATTTGCACTAATCGCTTTATCATTACCATTATTAGTTGAACCTTGAATACAATTATAACCTGTTTTGCAACTCGCTTTATATCCACTACTATTACCATTATATCCTGGACCATTTAATGGAACCCAATTATCTGAATTACATCTATAATT
>Ga0209576_1000985_pt1 | contig 15654 bp, 15 predicted proteins | sample SaaInlV_DNA_135m_FD_184686 | JGI IMG/M metagenome (GOLD analysis project Ga0209576, IMG submission 184686) | Marine microbial communities from expanding oxygen minimum zones in the Saanich Inlet - SI075_LV_DNA_135m (SPAdes) (version 2) | ecosystem: Environmental > Aquatic > Marine > Unclassified... | reverse complement strand
CAATTCCAGGCTGGCTTGGGAAATGTTGTCATGGTGATGAAGAGGAAAAAGTTTATCACGAATTATGTCTGATTTTGGCGGAGTGGGTTGAAATCTATGCTAAAGAAAGTATTGCTTTTCCTCGTCCAACTAATAAAGAATATTCAGGGAAATTTCAATTAAGGATTGGTAGTGAGTTACATAAAATTTTAGCTTTAAGATCTTTGGATGCAGGCGATAGTTTAAATAATTTTTGTACAAAAGCTTTAAAACATTCACTGGTTCGGTAGGGCTGAAAAGAGAACCAATGGGGTTAGACTCGATTGAAAAATGAGAAAGTGATCAAGGGGCATCTGTTTTTGATGCAACTAAAGGCTTTTAATGTGCTGTTTATCGTGCTGTAATATGTGTTATTGTACTTGTTAGTACTATTGGTTTACAAAAAAGAGGTCAATATTATGTTGTCGATAAACGCAAATGATTTAAAGCGTAACGGTATTGCTGGTATTGAGCGAGCAATGTTAAGTGGCTTAAATAATAGTGTGGTGGTTGATGTAAGAGGTAAGGCAAAGTATGTTATTTTGCCTGTTGATGAATTTAACCAATACCGTGAGTACCAGCTTGAACAGGCTATAAAGGAAGCGGAACATTGTATTGATAGCGGTAAATTTACGACTATTGAAGACATAGAAAACTACGCTTTAGTGTTAGAAAAAGAAATAGCGAATGAAGTTTGAAATTATTCGCCCTGATTCATACGCTAAACGCGAAAGAAAGTTTTTTAAAAAGCACCCAGAGCTTATTAAGCAATATGTTAAAGCCTTAAAACTATTATCATTAGATCCTTTACATCCATCATTGAGGCTTCACCCAATAAAAAATAGAGATTGCCATTCAATCTCCATAAATATGCAATATAGAGTTTTGTTAACATTGAGGTTGATGAGTGATGGTAAGCTAGTTCTTATTGATGTTGGTGACCATGATGTTTATGTGAGTATGAGGTAGCCGCTTGATTCCTCTCTTTTCTTTTCCTTTTTCCTGCTTTTCTGACTTCGCCTAATGGGCGGTTACAACCAATGGGGTCAGACTCGATTGATTTCTCTTGTTATGCTGATAATTGCTTTTTATGTTAAATTGACAAAGAATAGCATTAAATGTAAGCTTAAAATTATGAGTGAATTAGATGAGGTCAAAGAGATTCTAAATACATTGAGAGTGGCAATGAGTTTGTCATTCGGTATGTTGGTAATTGTAGTTAGTGGCATAATTAAGCGATTCGATGATGCTAATATAGATTCTATCTTTTGGCTAGGTACGTTATTTTCATTTTCCATTCGCAAGGTTGAAACCTTCGCCTTTCAGGCGAACAGATTTATCTCAAATGCTATAATGAATAAATGGATTATCGTTACGGCAGTCATACAGTCTACAATATTGAATATCACTTTGTTTGGGTAACAAAATACCGGTACCAGGTATTGCAAGGTGATATAAGTTTGCGTGTACGAGAGTTAGTAAGGCAGACATGTGAAGCATTTGAGATCAAGATACTATCAGGTGTAGTAAGTAAAGATCATGTGCATATAGTTGTATCGGCACCGCCGAACATGGCTCCAAGCGAAATAATGCGGAAGGTCAAAGGGCGCAGCGCAAGAAAGCTATTTGAAGAGTTCCCAGAGTTAAAAAAGCGATATTGGGGCAAGCATTTTTGGGCAAGAGGTTATTTTTGTGTCACAGTAGGGCAAATGACCGAAGAAATGATAAAGAATTATCTTGAGCATCATTTTGAATCGAGTCCGAATGATAATTTCAAAACGGAGTATGGTGAGCGGAAATAACAGGGCTATTTGCCCTGTATCCCGACTTTCAGTCGCCAATCTCTCTAACCCACCCGCTTCCAGCGGGTGGTTGTTTAGTGCCCTGATACTTTCCCTGTGAAGAATTCAATCACAGAACTTCTGTTGCTTAGTAACTTTTAATAGGTAGTTTCATTCTTAGGCACAACGTTAAAAACAGGGTAAAATGCTGATTTTATAATTATAAATACGTTGATCAGTAGATAAGCCCTAGCTGATAGTCACAAAAATAATATATTCTTCTTTTATGAAATTTACAATTAATAGAGAGCTATTACTCACCCCTCTACAACAAATAGTTAATGTAATTGAAAAAAGGCAAACCATGCCTATTCTGGCGAATGTGTTATTTCAGCTAGAAAAAAATCAGCTAACATTAACCGGTACTGATCTAGAAGTTCAGATTGTAGCCAAGCTGGCATTAGAAAATGAAAATGAAGGTAGTATTACTGTTCCTGCGCGTAAACTTCTCGATATTTGTCGTTTATTACCTACCGCTGCAGAGATTAAATTTGAATTAATCGCAACTAAATTAAAAATACAGTCAGGTCGTAGCCGCTTTATGGTGAGCACATTGATAGCTGATGAATATCCGGGTTTTGAAATGAGTGCAATGGATTGCCAGTTTGTTATGCCGTCGAGTCAACTAAAAAAGGCACTGGATAAAACTACTTTTTGTATGGCTAATCAGGATATACGTTATTACCTGAATGGTATTATGCTGAGTATATTCAACCAGCAATTAAAACTGGTAGGATCCGATGGCCATAGGCTATCAATATATGAGGATAGCATTTTACAGGAAACAGGGATTGAATTACGGGTTATCATCCCTAGAAAAGGAGTACTGGAATTAGCGCGTTTATTAGAAGAAGACCAAGAAGTACAAGTTGAATTATCGCGCAATAATATACGTGTGGTGATTGATAGTTTAATATTTTCTGCCAAGCTGGTGGACTCTAAATATCCAGATTTTAGTAAAGTCTTTGTGCAAAAGTTTTATAGCTCCATTCATGTACAAAAACAATTGCTAAAAGAGGCGTTAACCAGGGTAGCAATTTTGTCTAATGAAAAATTTAGAGGTGTAGAGTTTGTTATTGATGGTAATAACTTGCAAATCAGCACCAACAATCCCGAGCACGAAGAAGCTGATGAGGAAATATCTATTGAATATCAGGGACAGCCACTCTCAATTGCATTCAATTCACAATACATATTAGATGCTATTTCTAACCTTGATTCAGAGCTAGCAGTATTGACCATTGCTGAAAATTCCAGCTGTTGCTTTATAGAAGAACCCAGCGAACAAAAATATAAATTTATAGTTATGCCAATGCGTTTATAGGGTAATGGCTTTACAAAAACTGGTTATTTATCGCGTTCGCAATTTGGAACAGGTATCAATAAATCCTGCAGCTAAAATTAATTTAATCTATGGCAATAATGCCAGTGGCAAAAGTTCAGTACTAGAAGCCATTCACCTACTGGGTAGAGCAAGCTCATTTCGCTCTACCACAATTAAAAACGTCATCCACTTTGCGCATAATGACTTGGTTATTTCTGGACATGTACGTTTTAGCAATGAACATGTATCCACTTTAGGAATAAAGCATGATGGTAAAAATCTGCAAATACGTATAGATCAGGAAAACAGGCATTCACGCTCTGAATTAGCTTATGCCCTGCCGATCCAACTTATTCATCCCAAGAGTTATCAACTACTAGATGCTGGACCACAACTACGCCGTGAATTTCTTGATTGGGGGATATTTAATCAACATCCAGATTTCCTAGAAAACTGGCGCCATTTTAAAAAAGCGCTGACCCACCGCAACGCATTATTAAAAATACGCAGTGTTAAAGAACTGAATGTTTGGGATCATGAATTACAGCAATACGGTACAATAGTGGCTAATTATCGAAAACAATATCTAACAGAACTCAGCCCTTTCTTTTTCAACATTGCACAGCAATTTCTAACGCTAGAAAATTTGGAACTAAAGTTAATTCAAGGCTGGGATGATGAAAGTTTGCTATTGGATAAATTAGCAGAAGATCAAGAAAAGGATTTACGTTATGGATTTACACATAGCGGTCCACATAGAGCAGATTTTCAATTATTGATTAATTCAAGAAAAGTCAAAGATTTTGTTTCCAGAGGGCAACTTAAGTTATTAATGCTGTCTTTGAAACTTGCACAAGTAGAGCATCTATTACAAACTGGATTTACTTCGGGTTGTATCTTAATTGATGATGCGGTTGCAGAACTTGATTTTTCTAGTCGTACTAAATTACTTGAGTTCTTAACAGCGATGAACACACAGGTTTTTTTAACGGCGACTGAACAGAATGAGTTCGGTGACTTGCAAGAAATTGGTGAATATAAAATGTTTCACGTGGAACATGGAGTAGTAACTGAGGTTTAATGTTTCACGTGGAACATTGAGAGTAAAAAGTTGTGATTAATTTGCAGGAATAATCTTTTATGTTTTATAGAAAGTAAAACGTATAGAGATAATGACTGCGTAATACAAAACAAGGTTAAACATGAGCGACAATACGGATAATTACGACAGTTCCAATATCAAAGTATTAAAAGGTCTAGATGCGGTACGTAAAAGACCTGGTATGTATATTGGGGATACCGATGATGGAACAGGGTTGCATCACATGGTTTTTGAGGTAGTGGATAACTCAATAGACGAAGCGTTGGCAGGGTTCTGTAAAGAAGTTAATGTGACGATTAATGACAATGGATCAGTTACAGTTTCCGATGATGGTCGTGGTATTCCGGTTGATATACACCCTGAGGAGGGGCGCTCATCTGCAGAAGTTATTATGACGGTGTTACATGCCGGGGGGAAGTTTGATGATAATGCTTACAAGGTTTCCGGTGGTTTGCACGGGGTGGGTATTTCGGTAGTGAATGCCTTATCAGAAAAATTGGATCTAGAAATTTATAAAGGTGGTCATGTTTATCGTCAGACCTATAAACATGGTGAACCGGTAGCGCCTCTGGAAAAAATGGAGGTAACGGAGAAACAAGGCACACAGGTTACTTTTTTACCGAGTACAGGCACTTTTACTGATGTTGAATTTCATTATGAAATTCTGGTTAAACGATTGCGTGAATTATCATTCTTAAATTCCGGGGTGCGTATCCATGTCAAAGACGCACGTAGTGATAAAGAGGATGTATTTGAATTTGAAGGCGGTATCAAAGCCTTTGTTGAGCATCTGAATAAAAATAAAAACCCTTTATTTCCTGAAGTGTTTTATTTCACAGTTGAAAAAGAAGGTGTTACTGTTGAAGTGGCAATGCAGTGGAATGATTCTTATCAGGAAAACATTTTTTGTTTTACCAACAATATTCCTCAGCGCGATGGTGGTTCGCATTTAGCAGGTTTTAGAGGTGGTTTGACTAGAACTATTAATCAATACATAGAGTCCAGTGGCTTAGCTAAAAAAGAAAAAGTATCTACCACGGGTGATGATGCTCGTGAAGGCCTGACTGCAGTCCTATCTGTAAAAGTACCTGATCCAAAATTTTCTTCACAAACTAAAGATAAGTTAGTTTCTTCTGAAGTTAAGCCCTTAGTTGAATCAGCTATGAATGAACGGCTGAATGATTTCTTACAAGAAACTCCTGGTATTGCTAAAACCATCGTCAATAAAATCGTTGATGCGGCAAGAGCGAGAGATGCAGCGCGTAAAGCAAGAGAACTGACACGTCGTAAGACCACACTGGATATTGCAGGCTTACCAGGTAAATTAGCAGATTGTCAGGAAAAGGATCCGGCATTATCAGAAATTTTTATAGTGGAAGGGGACTCAGCGGGTGGTTCTGCCAAGCAAGGTAGAGATAGACGCACACAAGCCATATTGCCGCTAAAAGGAAAAATCTTGAATGTAGAAAGAGCCCGCTTTGACCGCATGATTTCATCGGATGAAGTTGGTACCCTGATTACTGCATTAGGCTGTGGTATTGGTAAAGATGAATATGATCCGGAAAAACTACGTTATCACCGTATTATTATCATGACCGATGCGGATGTGGATGGCTCGCATATTAGAACCTTATTGCTGACTTTCTTTTATAGACAAATGCCTGAGTTGATAGAGCGCGGGCATATTTATATTGCACAGCCACCTTTGTATAAAATAAAAAAAGGTAAGCAAGAGCGCTATGTAAAAGATGATGCAGAATTGAATGAATATTTAATACAAATGGCACTGGAAAAAACTCAGTTAATTACAAATACTGAAACACCAGAAATTAAAGGTATCGGCCTGGAGAAACTGGCCAATGAATACTTGGGTGTAGAAGAAGTGATTAACCGTATGGGTAGACGCTATGACAATGACTTTTTAGAACAACTAAGTTATGAGTCTGTTTTAACAAAAGAAGCGCAACAGGATGAAACGCAACTAAGGGCATGGTTGAGTATAGTAGAAAAGGGTTTGAATCAGCGCATTAGTAAGTCGACATTTAGGATAGAACTTGCCTTTCGTAGTGCTGAGGATTACACCCTAACTATCGACAAAAAAGAGCATGGTGTAGAGAAAATATTTATTGTGGAGGCTGTCTTTTTTAATAGTAATGACTATAAAAAAATTGCAAGCTATGTTGAAGATACTAGTGATCTATTTAGTGAGGAGTCTTTTATACAAATGGGTGAGCGTAAGCAGTCTGTGGATAATTTTAAACAGGCTTTTAACTGGATGATGCGTGAAGTCAAAAAAGGTCAGCATATCCAGCGCTATAAAGGTCTAGGGGAAATGAACCCTGAGCAACTGTTTGAAACAACACTGGATGTAAATACCCGGATTTTGTTACAAGTTAATATTGCTGATGCTATCGGAGCGGATGAAGTGTTTACTACATTGATGGGCGATGTCGTAGAACCGCGCAGAGACTTTATCGTAAAAAATGCATTGGATGTATCAAATCTAGATGTTTAAAAAATAACGCTAGAGCGGACTTCAGTCCGCTAATCTCATTTAAGTTTGTTATCATAGGGCTGATTAGTGCATAAGCTAATCAGCCCTTTTTTATTCACTAAAAATTCAAATGATATGCTTACTTATCCAATTATAGACCCTGTTGCAATTAGCTTAGGCCCTATTAAAGTACACTGGTACGGACTGATGTATTTAATCGGTATAGGTGGTGCCTGGTTATTGCTTACTAAGCGAGTTACCAGAGACTATTCTCCAATTAAGCCTGAAGCATTAGAAGACCTGATTTTTTATGGAGCAATGGGGGTGATATTAGGTGGACGCCTGGGCTATATTATCTTTTATAACTTTCCACAGTTTATAGCTGATCCATTAATTATCTTTAAAGTATGGGAAGGTGGTATGTCTTTTCATGGTGGTTTATTAGGTGTCGTCTTTGCCATGTGGTTATCAGCTAGAAAGAATGGTTGTACCGTGCTGGCCCTTACCGACTTAATAGCCCCGGTAGTACCTATTGGTTTATTCTTTGGGCGCATAGGTAATTTTATCAATGCAGAATTATGGGGTAGACCAACCGATGTTTACTGGTCATTTATATTTCCAGGTGCAGGAGCATTAGCCAGGCACCCTTCGCAACTTTATGAAGCTGGTTTAGAAGGGTTAGCCTTGTTTTTGATATTATGGATTTATTCAAATAAGCAAAGACCCTATATGGCAGTATCCGGTATGTTTGCCTTGTTTTATGGGACCTTCCGTTTTATCGTAGAATTTTACCGAGTGCCGGATGCACAACTAGGTTACCTGGCAATGGACTGGCTGACCATGGGGCAAATATTATCCACACCGATGATTATATTAGGGTTAATACTTCTCAGTTTGGCCTATAGAAAAAACAGCACAAAGAATTAATTTAAACAGCGGGCTAAAGCACCGCCCTGCACTCTAAGCTTAACCGTAGGTCGGCGCTTTAGCCCGTTTCTAAATACTGAATAAATGCAACAATATAATTTCGTTCCCATGCTCTGCGTGGGAATGCATACTCAGACGCTCAGCGTCTTGTTTAAATATACTTCCAGGTATAGTAAATAAAACATGAAACAATATCTCGAATTACTAGAAGAAACACTCACTACAGGCTGTTTAAAGGGTGACCGTACTGGAACAGGCACAAAATCACTTTTCGGTCGTCAGGTGCGTTTTAATTTGCAAGAAGGACTGCCCTTAGTAACAACCAAGCGTCTGCATACTAAATCTATTATTCATGAACTGCTCTGGTTTTTAAAAGGCGACACTAATATTAAATACCTGAAAGATAATGGTGTTTCTATCTGGAATGAATGGGCAACAGAATCAGGTGAGCTGGGTCCAGTCTATGGCGCGCAATGGCGCAACTGGAAAGGTGTAGAGGGTAAAAGTTATGATCAGGTAACTGCCTTGATTGAAGGTATAAAAAACAATCCAGATAGCCGTCGACATATTATCAGTGGCTGGAATGTTGCCGACTTACCCGATGAAACAAAATCTCCTCAGGAAAATGTAGCAAATGGAAAAATGGCTTTACCACCCTGCCACCTACTTTATCAATGGTATGTAGCGGATGGAAAGCTAAGTGGATCACTGTATATCAGAAGCAATGATCTGTTTTTAGGTAATCCCTATAACACCTGTAGCTTGGCAATTTTTACCCATATGATTGCTCAGCAATGTGATCTGGATGTAGGCGAGATTATAATCTCAATTGGAGACTGTCATTTATACAGCAACCATTTTGAACAGGCAAAAATACAATTAGAACGTAAGCCTAAAGCTTTACCTAAACTGATTTTCAAACGTAAACCGGCAAGTATTTTTGATTACCAGTTTGAAGATTTTGCAATAGAAGGATACGACCCACACCCAAATATTTCAGCCCCGATAGCGGTGTAAAAAAATGTAGGTTGGGTTAGATTTTTAATTGCGCAGCATTTAAAAACGTAACCCGATAAAATATTTATATCAAGGTTCAAAAGTATGACAAATGAAACAGAAATTATAAGAAAACGCTATGACCGCCTAGCACCCTATTTTGACCGCATAGAAAGTATGATGGAAAAAATGATGGTGGGAGAATTACGAGAAAAGATCTGGCAAAAAGTCCAGGGAGAAAAAATTCTGGAAGTAGGCGTTGGTACAGGAAAAAATTTCCCTTACTACCCAGCGAAATCAATAACAGCAATTGACTTCAGCCCAGCGATGATTAATGAAGCTAGCAAAAAACGGAAACATTCAGGAATGGTTGTTGATTTATCCATAATGGATGTACAACAACTGAATTTTCCTGATAATCATTTTGACAGTGTAATAGGCACCTTTCTATTTTGTTCAGTACCGGGCCCAAAGCAAGGCTTACTGGAATTAAAAAGAGTCTGTAAACCAGGCGGTGAAGTTTTATTACTAGAGCATGTATTAAGTAGTAATCGAATTGCCGCAGCAATTATGCATTTGCTAAATCCGATTACGTTGCGCCTAGTGGGCGCCAATATAAACCGGGAAACAGTAAAGAAAGTTCAAGCCTGTGGATTTTCTAAGGTAGACGTATTGCCACAAAGTTCAGATATAGTGAAGTTGATTAGAGCGGTCAAATAGCCTGAAGGAAGGTTAACAAAGATGACTTTACAATATATCAATTGTACTGGAAAAATATATTATCTAAGTGAGGAAAAAACCAGCTTTTTTAATAAGGCCTTTATGCCTATTTGTTTCCATAAATCGACGAATAGGTTATCGACTAAGCAGCCATTTCTTTGAAGTGAATCTGCGGTTAATGCTGGTAGTTCAGTGATTTTTGTGGCCGTATTCACGTAGGGTCTCCTTTGGTAATATTGGTTGGTGGTACATGCAATATTATAATTTTATGTAGGCATTTTTTCTTTTTAATTCAACTATTTGTCGTGTTGTTTTTTTTTTGAACCCCGAAACTTTAGTTCTTAAAAAGTTAAATTAATTTTACGTGCGGACTTACCTTGATCCAGAGAGTATTGAACTTGCCCTCAAAAGTAAAGATTGGCCCTCCCTTCGAGATGTGCGAAGTTCAAACAACGAATCAGGAAGAAACCATGATTGACGTAATGATCAGGAAGAAAAAATTAATTTTGGTTAATTTGTAAGCTAGTTTGGGGGATAGAGCTTTATCAATTCCCCTCAACCGGCGTATCACCTCTAAACAAGCATACCTTCTGAAAAGGCTTATTCGCTCACCAGAGCATTCACTAATACATCCTGGTAATAACGTATCTGATCTATATATTTAACCGGCTCGGTGCCTCTGGCATAACCGTATTTCAGTTTCTTATAATATTTTTTTTGACTTAACAACGGTAATACTTCTTTTAGGTCATGCCAGGTGCTGGGGCTTTTACCTAAATCTCTGGCTAGCTTTCTGGCATCTAGTAAATGGCCAAAGCCGATATTGTAAGCCGCCAGCGCAAACCAGATACGATCTTCTGCAACAATATCCTCAGGCACTCTTTTTAGCATATGATTTAAATACTTTGCCCCGCCCTTGATGCTCTGCCGGGGATCGGTACGTTTTTTTATGCCCATTGCCTTGGCAGTCGTCTGGGTCAGCATCATCAAGCCTCTAACACCCGTGTGGCTGCGTGCGCCAGCATTCCAGTGTGACTCTTGATAAGATTGTGCTGCCAACAAAGTCCATGGGATCTGATATTGTTCTGCCACTTCTCTAAAAGCAGCTTCATACCTGGGTAGCCGCGATTTAATGCGCTTTAAATAAATATGATTATTATAAAAATCAAACATATCTACATAACCATAATAGCGCTCGTTTATAATATTCAACAATGAATTGCTTTCTATTTCAGCAAACCAGGCAGTCACATATTGCTTAAATGCAGCGGAATCAGGAGGGAGTACCCACGCGAGGCTTTGTTGCTCGGAAAATGGGAATGCTTCTTTTAAGTCGGGATAGTAACGATGATTTAAGGAAAATATATTTGAGTCTACGACAGTACAGTCAACCTCTTTATTCACCAGTTTTTCCAGAACTTGCTCAGTTGATAGGTCGCTGGTAGCTTCCCATTTAAGTTCGGGATAGTTTTGCTGTTGTTCCACTAGTGCCTCTTGATAACTACTTTCAGCGATAACCAATATAGTCTTGTTGAGTAGATCATTAATGTCTTTAGGCAATTTAGACTGGCGGTGACAGACCACTTGCTGTTGCACCGTTTTATAATCAGGACCAAAAACGTACTTCTGCTCACGCGCCTCCGTACGAGTCAAGCCTGCTGCAGCGATATGCGCTTGTCCCTCGTTGATGGCTTGCAGCATCTTTTCAATATTATCGGCTATTTTATATTCCACTTCGACATTGAGTGAGTCTGCCAGCGCTTTAGTCAGGTCATATTCATACCCCGCAGGACTTTCGTTTGCTCCGAGATAATACGTGGTCGGTGTGTTCAGAGTTAGTACGATTAATTTACCCTGGAGGCGAATATCTTTGATGACCGGGTCAGTTTCAGTACAGCCCATAAGCAGGAAAGCAGAGAACATGAAAAACAGCAGGATTTTAGTTAGTCTGGTAGGCATTATTCTATGCTTTATTTGCGCTAAAAGAGTCGTCTATTAGGGAGGAGTTTTTACTTATACTTCATGTGGTTACGGATGAACTTTTGTAACGATCTGTTTTTGTTTCAGCTATGAGACTATTGACAAAAATTCAGCGGTTAGAAGTTCATCACAGTTACTTCACGAACTATATACTAATGATAATAGCAAAGATTGTTTATAATGTTGTGATAATCTTATCAATGTACTGCCTGAATTCTTAATTACGCTGGAAAAACTAAAAAAACGCCTATAAATATGAACAAACAGCTTCCAATCGGCCCTATCATGATTGATATCAGCAGTACGACCTTGAGTCAATATGATAAAGAAAAAATTGCTCACCCGAATACCGGGGCTATCATTTTATTTGCGCGAAATTACGCCGAACCAAAGCAGATAATAGAACTTTGCCAACAAATCAAGGCCGCCAGAAATGGCCCCATACTGATTGCTGTTGATCAGGAAGGTGGGCGGGTACAGCGCTTTCAAAATGGCTTCACTCGTCTGCCACCGGTAGCTAGCTATGCAGAAAACTCGGCTATAACCGAAGATGCAGGCTGGTTAATGGCAGCGGAATTACTGGTATTGGGGATTGATTTTAGTTTTGCACCGGTATTGGATATAGATTGCGGCGTAAGTCAGATTATTGGCAACCGGTCTTTTTCTGAAGATTGTGAACTCGCCTGCCAACTCGCAGCTAAATTTAGCAAGGGTATGCGTAGCGCTGGCATGGCGGCAACTGGCAAGCATTTTCCAGGACATGGTGCGATAGCGCTGGATTCTCATTTGGCATTACCGGTTGATGACCGGGATCTTGACACTCTTATGCAAAAGGATATCCGGCCCTTTAAGCAATTGATTAAAGAAGGTCTAGAAGGCATTATGCCAGCACATGTGGTTTACCCTGCTATTGACGAACTCCCTGCCGGATTTTCTGTTATCTGGGTAACAGAGATTCTGCGCAAACAACTAGGCTTTAATGGCGCTGTGTTTAGCGATGACCTCAGCATGGAAGGTGCGGCGGCTGTTGGCGATTTCAATGAACGTGCCAGACTTGCTCGTTTGGCAGGCTGCGATATGATGCTGGTGTGCAATAATGAAATTGCGGCGGAACAGGTCTTAGAGTCTACCCCAATAGAGCATAACACAAGACGTGAGCAACGTTTGCTAGCGATGCTAGGCAAGAGTAGGCTTAGTCCGCAAGAACTTAAAGACAGCACAAAGTGGCAAACAGTAAGCCAGCAACTAATACAATTATCTGATACTTATGCTTAGTGAGATTAAACAGGTACAACAATCCGCCCAATTATTACATTCAGTTGCTGTAGTGGAAAATGCCATACAAGTGATGGCAGACAAGATTAATGCTCGCCTGGCTAATGCTAACCCAATAGTACTCTGTGTTATGAATGGCGGCATTGTAGTAACAGGCCAGCTAATCACCAGGCTGGACTTCCCTCTGACGCTGGATGCAATTAATGTTAGTCGGTATGGCAATCAAACCAGTGGTAGTCAGTTGAACTGGCTGCAAAAACCTGTAAGCTCTCTGGAGGGTAGGGTGGTACTTATAGTTGATGATATTCTTGATCAGGGTATCACTCTTGACGCGATTTACCAGTATTGCCAAGCTCAAGGTGCAAGTCAGATTTATAGCGCTGTGTTAGTAGAAAAACAGCTTGATATAATAAAGCCGATACAAGCTGATTTTATAGGCCTATCGGTTGCCGACCATTATGTATATGGCTACGGTATGGACTATAAAGGCTATTTGCGCAATGCTGCGGGAATATATGCTTGCGCTAAATTTTAAGGTAATTAATAGGAACAGCTGACAACTAATTCCTATACAAAGACATGAAGTAAAAAACTTTAGATTTTTTGTGAGCTAAAGTAATTGTATTCCTGTCTAATATGCGCACATTGGCAATCAACACTTTACAAAAAATGAAAACAACCGCAATTATCGGAGGCTCTGGACTTACCCAGATGACATCGATAAAAATTATTGAGCAAAAACAGTTCCAGACCCCCTATGGCTCACCCTCTTCTGCCTGCACCATCGGTGAATTCTGCGGACAAAAAGTAATCTTCCTGGCACGCCATGGCGACCCACATAAGATTGCGCCACATAAAATTAACTATCGTGCTAACCTCTGGGCTTTAAAACAGGCAGGCGCAGAGCAAATTATTGCGGTTGCTGCTGTGGGTGGCATTACTTCTGAAATGTATCCTGCACGCATTGCTATTCCGGAACAAATCATTGATTATAGCTATGGCCGAGAACATACTTATTTTGCTGAAGAGACAGGAGCAGTGGATCATATTGACTTTAGCTTTCCTTACGATGAAAATCTACGTCAGCAAATTATTCTCAGTGCACAGAGCCTAGAGATTAATATTCAGGCAGGAGGTGTCTATGGCTGTACCCAGGGTCCTAGGCTGGAAACAGCTGTGGAAATCACGCGTATGCAACGTGATGGTTGCCACCTGGTAGGTATGACTGGGATGCCAGAAGCAGCACTAGCTAGAGAACTGCAAATGCCGTATGTCTGTTGTGCGGTAATTGCTAACTGGGCCGCAGGCAAATCTGCCGGTGAAATCAGCATGCCTGAGATCCTTAAGAACCTTGGGCAAGGTATGATAGATACCGAGCAATTATTACAACATTATTTTCTTACTCACACATCTTTACAGGACTAAACAGATGACCAACAGCATGACTGCTTTTGCCAATAGCGAAATGGATTTTGAAAACTTGACGATTTGCTGCGAGTTACGCTCGGTCAATCATCGCTATTGTGATATATATATAAAAATCCCCGACCGCTTCCGCTTTGCAGAGCCTGATTTACACCGCACTGTTAACGAAAAACTAAAACGCGGTAAAATCGAATGTAACCTGAGCTATAAAAAACACGGTTTGGCGCAGCAAAAGCTGACAGTTGATATGAATGCCGTGGCTGCCCTGTTATCCACCACCCAGGAAATTGAGCAGCTTATGCAAAAACCGCAGGCTTTTTCAGCACTGGAAGTCCTGGCCTTTCCCGGCATACAGGTTGAAAAGCAAAGTGATAAAAACGCTTTGTTACAGATATTAATACAACTAGTAACAACAGCCACCGATCATTTACTACTGGCACGGCAACGGGAAGGGACTCAGCTTAGTGGGCTCATTTCCACGCGCTGTGTGAAAATGCAGAAATTGGTCAGCTATGCACAAAATCGCATGCCCTTAGTCTTAGAGCAATTGCGTACCAAGTTCAGACATCATATTGCCGAATTAGTCGCAGAGCCCAATAACGACCGGATCGAACAGGAAATGGTGTTATTAACTCAAAAGCTCAATGTAGATGAAGAACTGGACAGGCTGAACATACATATTATTGAAGTCTTGCGCGTTCTAGAGCAAAGCGAACCTATAGGTCGTCGGCTGGATTTTTTAATGCAGGAAATGAACCGGGAAGCCAATACCTTAGGCTCAAAATCTGCAGACAAAGAGATGACCGCGATTTCCATCGAATTTAAAGTACTCATAGAACAAATACGCGAGCAAGTGCAGAATATAGAATAATGTAGCATACCGTTTCAAATAGTCCCACAAACCAATTAAAGCCGCTATATTAGCGGTTTTTTTATGTCATGCAGTTGCATATCGTTTCATGCTATCGCATAATTAGTGTGTACAAAGGCGTGTACAAAAACTCATTTAGTACATATTCTTTTTGTACACACCTACGCAGCAGGCAGAATATAAGGGGTAGCAATATGGCAAAGCTAACAGACAATCAGATAAAGGCATGGATAAAAAGCAATACCAGATTTGAAGGTAAAAGTGATGGAGGTGGCTTATATCTTTATTACAGGAAAACCTTTTCAATACCGCGCTGGAGATTTAGATTTAGATTTGCCGGAAAACAAGAGGCTATTGACATAGGCGATTATGGAAACCTATCATTATCTGATGCTAGAAAGCAGGCTAAAGAATTATCTGCAAGGGTATCACTTGGTTATAACGTCGCCAACGAGAAGCGGGATCGCAAAGCTGAGGTAGTCGAACAAAGAGAAGCCAAAGCAAACGCATTTACAGCAGGACAGTTGGCGGATAGATACTTCAATGACCAAGTGGCAGGTAATGTTAAATATCCTAATATCATCCGCTCTAAGATCGAAAAGGATATAAAGCCATATATTGGGAAATTGGCGGTTGACCAAGTAAAGCCTATGCACATAGACGCGATATTAAAAAATGTTG
>Ga0209576_1000901_pt1 | contig 16780 bp, 14 predicted proteins | sample SaaInlV_DNA_135m_FD_184686 | JGI IMG/M metagenome (GOLD analysis project Ga0209576, IMG submission 184686) | Marine microbial communities from expanding oxygen minimum zones in the Saanich Inlet - SI075_LV_DNA_135m (SPAdes) (version 2) | ecosystem: Environmental > Aquatic > Marine > Unclassified... | reverse complement strand
GGTACTAAAACTTATGAATAATAATTAATAATAATAATAAAATGAACACAAAAAGAAATATTCTTGCATTATTATTAATTTGATTATTAACAATAACTAATGCATCTGCTACATCTGGATTTCCTGAAGAACCTATGGTTATTTATGGAAATATTACATGAAATAATATAAATGCTAAAATACTTAAAATATTGGATTCAAATTGAAGTCTATTAAAACAGGTAGATATTTCAGATTATAAATACTGAACAAATAAAACATTTGAAGTAAATAATAAAATAAATTTATCACCTTATAACTGAGCATTAACATTCAAAGTTGATAATTATGAGCTTACAAAAATTGTAAAAGGAACAACTAGTACTTGTGAAAGTAGTTCAGTATTCCAAGCATGAAATATTTGTGAGTACAATCTTACATTTAGTGAAATAAAAACATCTACATCTGGATGAGGTGGTGGTTGATGAGGTTATAGTTCATCTTCTAGTTCTTCTAGTTCTAGTTCTTCTAGTACAACTAATGATGATTCTAGTGATAATGATGATGATAATAATTCATCTTCTACAACTAGTATTAAAAAAACTGAGAAAAGTAATGTAAAAAGAAATGAAGAATGAAAAATAATGATTAAGTGATCTGATTACATAAAATCTATTAAAACATTTAATAGTAATAAAAAAGAAGAAAAAAAGGTATTATGATTAAAAGTTTTAAATATTAAATGAGATGATTCATATAATCAAAAAGTAACTAGTTTTACAAAAAATATATATAGTGATATCAAGCTTGATTCTATAAGAAAAAGTATGATAAAATATATGGATAAAATGACTACTACTTACTGAATGTATACTGATTCAAATCTAGATGATGATTTAAAAGAAACATATAAAGAAAAATTAAAAGAAGATAGTGAAATGTTTACATTAAAACTATCAAAACTTAAAAGAAAAGATGAAATAATCAGATATGTATTAGCAAAAAGAGAACTTAGTTCTAATAGATAATTTAAAAAATAAAAAGATGAAATTAAATTTCATCTTTTTATTTTTTTGACAATTTTCATTTTTTTCTCATAAACTACAAAAAAAGTTTGATTTTTATTGTTTTATTAATAAAATGCTAAAGCTTCTAAAAACCTCATATTTGAGGTAGTTGTTATTTAATTCTGTTTGTCCCGAAAACAAAGTAAAGAAATAAATATATAACTGGGAAAATAAATCCCTCCCTCCTCCGTTTCACTTCGGAGTACTCCCTTTGAAAAAGGGAGAAATATTAAAGAAATAAATATTATAATTAATAAAGAAATATCATGGCAAAAGAAGTTAAAGGATATATAAAATTACAAATCAATTGAGGACAAGCTAATCCAGCTCCTCCAGTAGGTCCTGCACTAGGGCAATATTGAGTACCTATTCAAGAATTTACTTCACAATTCAACGATAGAACAAAAGATAAAATGGGTGTTAAACTTCCAACTGTAATTACAGTTTATGAAGATAGAACTTTTGACTTCATAGTTAAAGAACCACCTATGAGTACACTTATTAAAAATAAACTTAATCTTAAAAAAGGTTCATGAGTACCTCAAAAAGAAAAAGTTGGTAACATGACTTTTGATCAAGTAAAAGAAGTTGCTGAATCAAAAATGCCAGATTTAAATGCAGTAGACTTAGCTTGAGCTATGAAAATTACTCAAGGTACTGCTAGAGCAACTGGTGTTACTACTGCTGTTGATGGAATGACAAAAGAAGAAATTGCTGCTAAATTAGGATAATTACAAAAAAATAAAAAAGAAACAATGTTTCTTTTTTATTTTTCATGCTCCCATCGTCTAGTGGTTAGGACACGGCCTTCTCAAGGCTGGGACCGGAGTTCAATTCTCCGTGGGAGTACCAATGAAGATATTCAACATTTTAGAGCTTTTAAATAGAGGACTTTCCTGTATTTGAAGCTCTTTTTTTGTGTCTACAAAAAGTTCAATCAATAGCTTTTTCATAATAAGAGCCTTTCACTCAATATCTGAGTTAGAATAGTATCAATAAAGGCTTCCTGCTAGTTCAATCAATATTTGGGTCTTCTCTTCAAAATCATCATTTTTTATTAATAACTTTTGTTCTTCTAGTTCCTTAATATCATTTTCAAAGTTATTATTTTTCATTAAATATAATTCTTCACTTATTTTTTCATTTAATCTCATATCAAGTAATTTTCCTTGATTCTTTTCAATCTTCTTTATATCTAAATCTAAGCTATCTTTTGAAATAACATCAGATCATTCTTTTTCTCTTAATAATTCTAATATTATATCTTTATCAATATCTTTAAATATGTTAGGACTATCATAAGATTTTAATATTGTTCAGAACTTTTCAAATATTATATTCTCATTAATATTAATTTTTTCATTACTTCTTTGTTGATTCAAGTAATATGTATGTCATTTTTTAATATATGAACATAATAAAATTCAAGAAGTGTCTTTTACAAATCATTTTAGAATATATTTTCTATGTGTTCTAATTTGAGTATCAATAATAGGATTATTTTCGTAAGTTCCTTTTCATATTCAATTAGCTTTATCATAAATATCTTTTGAAATTAAAGGTTTATGACTTCAAATAATATCTTTACCTCACCAAGTAAACATTCAATAGTAAAATGTCTTCTTTATAAGTCCTTGTATTCTATTAGCTTGTAAATTAATATTAAATCTATTTCAATACTTTTCCTTAATGATAATTGCAATAGTACTAAATGCTTTCTTTTCAAGTCTTAAACTATATATTTCTTTAACTATCTTTGCTTCTTCATCATTAATAACTATTTCTTTATGTCATTTTTTAATAGTTATATTATTATATCAAAAAGGTGCTTTACCTAAAAATCTTCTAGTATTATTCACACAAGATGTCATTTTATCTTTTACATCTTTACTTCTATCTTCATTATCCATTTTAGATAATGATAAATCTAACTGTAATAAAAACTTATCTCTAGAATTATCAGCCATGTACTGTCTATTAGTTCAAATTATTCATTTAATTTGATTTTTATCTAACAAATCAATAATATCTGAAGTATCTCTATTATTCCTTGATAATCTCTTAGGTTCATCAATAATTATATAATCTACTTTTCAAGTTTTACATATTTTAATAAGTTCTTTAAATCAAGGTCTAGTTCACTCAATTTTAGCACTTCTACTTTCTAGTATTTCTTTAATCACTTCAAAATCATTAGATTTTATAGTTTTTCTACAATTATCTAATTGATGTTCTAGAGAATTTGCTTGTTTATCATCTCTATCAGTTGATTTTCTTCAATATGTAATTACTTTCATAATTTTTTTATTCATAATCTAATTAAAAATAAGCATAATAGTTAAAACAGAAAATACTAAACTAGTTAGTATTTTCTTGTTAAATCTATGTTAAGAAGTATTAAAGGTTTCATAGTTATCAACTATCATTCTTAAAAAATCTACTCTTAAATGAAAGATTTCTTCCCTTTCTTCTTCAGATAAAGAAGGATAGATTTCTCTAAATCTATCCTTATATTTGTTAAAATCTAGTTTACTTCCATCCATACTTTTCATCATTAAAGTATAAGACATCATCTTCATCATCTGCAAAAAGATTTTTAACATACCTAACATTTAATCAGAATTCATAAACATCCTGCCTAAATATTCAGTTCTTGATAGAAAGAGCAATATCTTTCTTCGTATCTTCTGAAAGTAAATCATCTTTAAGAAGTAAATCTACAGGACAACCTCAGATTTCTAAGATAGTTTTAGCATATCATCTAAATATATTTACATATCTAGATTTTAAATACTGATCACTTTTTAAGTTTTCAATACTAACCTTTTTGTTAATCTGATTAAGTCTAGTTTCAGTATACTTAAATCATTTGAAAATATTCGTATATTTAGCCATATAGGTTAAATACATATCAAAGATATAAGCCCTATCTAAAAGACTTTCTAATGTACAATTTTTAGCTAACTCAGAACGAATTTCAATTTCGATACGAGTAACATTATCTTTAGTTAAATAATCAGGAAAAAACCTTTGTCTCTTTTTCTCAAGAATTTCATCTTTTTTATTATAGACCCTAAGTAATTTATACCTATTATTTTTCTTTTTCTTGTCTCAGATATAAAAACTTTGAATGTTTCACTCATCATCAAAAAAAATACTTCCCTTTTGTTTCAACTTATTGAAATTCTTGTGAACTTCTTTAATACTAGTTAAAATATCAAGAGCTAAATCAAACCTTCTTAAACCTTGGACATTTAATTCAGCTTTAACAAACTCAATTATTTCAGAAAGTTCAGGGAAAAGAGTGAAAGCTATTCCATAAACTGCTAAAAAATCATGTGTTGTTACAGCTCAATTTTCCTGTCAAATATGGTAAGCATAACAATCTGTTCACTTATAATTAAATACAATTTTGTATTCATAATTATTAACTTTATTCTCCCTTCTAACTTCAAATCAATGGAAAATAGTTTTTCTATTTCAATCATTAAATCAAAATCAGAAGTTAATTTCATTGAGTTTTTTAAGTGTTCAAACCACTTCTATGTAATCTACTCCAAAATAGTAGATGTCTTTTTGAATAATCTTCATAAATACAAAGTTATTATATAAAATAATAGTAATTTGTATTACGAAATGCATTTCTTAGTTTTAGGCATTACTTACCTAGAAACTAAACTATATATAGTGTACTGTTACCCAGCAATTACTATTGCTGGCATACAGGTTCTCTTTCAAAATATCGTTAGTGCTACGAAAATAATAGTATTAATATAAAATTGACCTTCTATTTCTAAACTTTTCCATATTTTGTTGGCCGACAAAATATGGAAAAGTCTTATAATTCATTTTGTCGAACAAAAGAATTATAAAGTTTAGAAACAGAAACACTCTGTTGGTAAATTTTTTATTAAACTAATTTTCTAATTCAAGCTTTAGTTATAAGCAAAGTTCTGTGGTATTGTCACCACAGGACAGGCACTCTAAAGCTGGAATTAGTCTTTGAAAAGATATACATATAGCCAAAAAAAAGTATCTATTATGCTATATGCACAATTGATACTAATACCATTAACTCAGGAGAATGTTAGGAGAATTTAATACTTTCTATACATATCCCCTTTACTATCCAATTTTCAAAGGGAGAAAGTTTTTTCAATTAAAGTCTTTTTATATATTATATTGTTTATTTTATCTTTTAAATTATATATTTTTTTACTTTCTTTATCTGTTAAATAATGACCTTCTCATCAAAAAATATATTCATAAATATCCTTTATATTAAAATATACTCACTTATGTTTTGAAAAAAACAATTCTAAAAATATAAATCTATCAGAGAATTCCTTTGGTTTATAAATAGGTATTCATCAATAAAATAAAATTCAATTTTCAAATCTAAACTCCTTAGTTTCAAATTCTTTAATTAATTGTAATAATCTATTTATATTTTCTCTTTCAAATATTAAAAATTGAAAATATTTTTCTTTTCATTTTAATCATTCAATTTGTCTATTTGTTACATCTTCTCAATATTTATCAATGAATTTATCCTTTCTTTCTTCAAATAATTTATTAATAAATTCATCTTCCAATTTTTCAATAATATTTATTTCAGTTATAGGATTAAAATTTGATATTTTTATTATTCATTTATCTACTAAATAATTAAGAATATTTATTCTACCAAGGAAAATGCTATCATTTGTATTATTTATTTCAGTTCATAAATATACAGGAAAACCTATCATTGATTCTTTATTTCAATCAGAAACTCAAAACATTTCTTTCAATAATAGTTCTTTTGAAATATTTCCTATTTCCACTTCCTTTATTCATTTATTAATTAAATATTCATCTGCTTTTTTAAATAGATTTATATTATCTTTTTCAATTTCTTTACTGATAAAAGTCTTCTTTCATTTATTCTCTTTTATTTTTTCTTCAATAGAAAGAATCTCATTTAAAAAATTTCTAAATGAGATTTTATCACTTTCTAAATATTGAGAATAATCCTCTATAATTTCTTGCATAATATTGACATATTTATATATTTATGTTTTAATAATATATATATTATTAACTATTTCAAGTTTATGTGAAAATATCACAATAATTACATTCAAAAATCAAACTATTTAGAATTAAAAACTTTAGAATATTATTTTTGATGAGATACTAATAAAGCTAAAAATGTATTCAATATAAGGCATAAATTAAATTCTAGATGATTTGAAGTATATATTAAGTATTATCTAAAAAATATTTGATTTAATATGTCATCATATATATGATGATATAAAGCAGATTGATGAATAGATCTAAAATGTAAAAAACCACCTCTATATGTTCAATGCAAGAAATATATAAAAAATAAAGATTATAAATGAAAAGTTAGTGTATGAGAAGTAAGGAACTTTTATTGATGAGTAGTTAGTCAATATAATTGAAATATCCAAAATCAGGAAATAATTATGTTATTTGCGACAACTTGAAGTTTCACTCATTATAGTAAAGGTTTTGCTAAAAAAAATGATATGGAATTATTCGACTATAGAGATATTTGAGAGATATCAGAACAATATACTTTAGAGAAATTTTTAAAGGAATTTAAAGATAAATGATACAAAGTAGAAAATTTATTAAATAAAGATTATACTCAAATTGAAATTAATCAAATGTCATTTACTTTTAAAGATTTGCAAGAAGATGATTTATTATTATTCTTAAAAAATATTAGAGATAATATAGTTGAAACTCTTAATATAGAAGATGATAAAACTTGAAATATTTTAAAAGATTCAACTTTAGAACAAATAGCTAAAAAAAGAATATTAAATATTTGATGATTAAAAGAATTTCATAAAAATTGTAAAAATGAATTTGAACAAAATCATATTCATAAATATATGAATGAATTAGTTAAATGATTAAATATATTACAAAATTAATTCTCCTAATTATGCCTAAATACGACAAAACATCCTCTAAATCAATTGAAAAATTTGCAAAACTATTAATTTGAAAAAAATATTCTGATTTTATAAAAGAGTGAGAGAATAAAGCAAATTGAAATAAATGAAATTTATGACAATTTTTAGAAACTAATTATTTTAATAAAAAATTGGATAATAAAAGTGAGCCTGATTTCCAAGAGGCTTGAATTGAATTAAAAACAACACCAATTAAAAGATTAAAAAAATGAAAGATTAGAGCAAAAGAAAGACTAAGTTTAAACAACATTAATTATAATACAATAGTTCATGAAAAATGGAATAGCTCAAGTTTTATGAATAAAAATTCTCTTATTCTACTTGTTTTTCATTTATATAAAGAATGAGAAATTAATATAAACTATGTCATAAAAATTGTAGAACTTTTTTCATTCAAAATTAATACTCAAGATTATAATATTATAAAAAATGATTGGCTCAAAATTCAAAAAGCAATCAAAGAATGAAAAGCTCATGAATTATCTGAATGAGACACTCTATACTTATGAGCATGTACAAAATGAAGTACTGCCTTAAAATCTCTTACTACCCAACCCTTTTCTGAAATAAAAGCAAAGAATAGAGCCTTTTCTTTTAAATGATGATATATGAATTATATATTAGAATGATTTGAAAAAAATAACAAAGAATATACTCAGTTATTTGAAGATACAGAGGAAAAATGATTTAATTTTGAAGATAAATTAAATGCATTATTTAAACCATATATCGGAAAAAGTGCTTATGATATATGAAAAATTCATAAATTAAAACATATTTCATCATGACAAAAAAGTTATTATGCTCGACTTTCAAGTAAAATCATGTGAGCAAAAGATGAGAATAGTATTGAAGAATTTACTAAGGCTAATATAAAATTAAAAACTATTCGCTTAAAACCAAATTGAAAATTAGTAGAAGATATATCATTCCCAAATTTTAAAGCAGAAGAGATAAAAAATCAAGAATGGGTAGATTCTGATTTGTATAATATGCTTGAAGGAGAAAAGTTTTTCTTTATAATTTTTAAAATGACAACAAAAACTGAATCTGCTTTTAAAAAATTAACTTTAGTAGAAAGAGATAAAGCTTTAATTATAAACAAAGTTGTCTTATGGAATACCCCATCAAAAGATATTGAACAAAAGGCAAAAAAAACATGGGATGAAACTGTATACTTAATTAAGAATAACAAAGTAATAATAACTTCTAAGACAATAAATCGGAAATGAAAAGAGAAAATTATAGAAAAAAATAACCTCCCTTGAAAAGCGCAAACAAAAATGATTCATGTTAGACCACACACAACAAATTCTAAATGTAGAGATACCTTACCTGATTGACAAACAATAACTAAATCTTGTTTTTGGTTTAACTCTGAATACATTGAAAAAGAGCTATGACTTTAGTCTAGCTCTTTTATTATAATAGAATCAAAATCCCATTTTTTAACAGAAAAATCTATTATTTTCTTTTGCCTTTTTATAATTGAATTACTCTTCCAAACTGGTAAATCATTTTCTAGTTCATAAAAGTCTTTTATTTCATTTTGTTGATTTAATAAAGGATTATTTCTATATGATTCTAATTTACTATTAAATGGTTTATTTCAAATAGAAGCATTGTGGGAACCTGATATTAACATTAAATTACCAATACAATTTAATTGTTTTAGAATAAATTCTTCAGAGTATTCATTATTTTCATCTACATCATAACCAGTTTCTAAAGGATCTCAGTTTGTTGGATTTTGAGGAGATATATGCTCTATTTGCTCATTTTCAATTCTAACATTTACTTGATTTACCATATATCATCTATTTTGAATTTCCCCTTCATACATCCATAATAAATAATTTAATACATTGTTACCATACATATTACCACTACTTAAATAGTTTTTTACATTATCATTTCACCAATACCAATCTTCATTTAATTTATTTTTAACTTTTTCTTTTAATTCAATAATATTTCATTCAAATTCTAACAAAATCATATTCAATCTTTCTTGTATATTCGCTCTACTATTAATGAGTTTAGCCCTAAATGTTATTATTTCTAAAATATTAAATAAATAATTTAATTTAGTTACATCATTTCAAAAAAACTTATAACCTTTAATTACAAAAGGATATATATATGCAGGAGCACTTAATTCACCTATTTTTTTTGCAAAGAAATCTTCAGATTCTTCGAATTTTTTCATATTAGAGAAAGTTATATACAAATTCTCTATATAGTTCTTTATCCAAATAATCTTATCATCTGAGTTTTTAAATACTTCTTTAACATCTTCAATAGTCCTATATGAGAATCATTTAATATATGCATTATTATGGTAGTATAATATACTATCTTCATTTAAATTTTTTAAATCATTTATTTTTAAATATATTTTTTTGAATATATTAGAAATATTTTCAATGTTTATCTCTGTTTCTTCAGGTAAGCTATAAACATACATTTGATACATAAAATATGATTTTATTTTTTCCATATTAGTTAAATCTTTACCTCTATTATTTTCCAATTCAAACATTAATGCAGAGTCTTTTTTCCCCTCTAACTCAATTACGGTTAAATCAGTTTCCTCAATTTTCTTAAGAACTCTTAAAATTATATCCGTAGATAAATTATTAATTTCAGTTATAAAATATTCTTTTGCTTCTTTTATTCTTTTTTGCGAATGTGTATCTGTTATAAAATCTGAATTATTATCAATAATTAAAGAATCATAGCAAGCACGGTCATATTCTACCGGTCTTAATTTAATATTTCAACCTTTTTTTAAAAAGATTTCTTCTTTTAAATCAAAATCAAAACCATTTAATAATTCTTCATTTTGTCTCTTTTTTAATACATTTAATATAGATCTAATAAAAATTGTTAATGTCGTAATTCTTTGTTGTCAATCAATTATTTCGTACTTAGTATCTTTTTCAATAGTTTCTAATAATATATTTCAATAAAAATAATTATTATGTCACTCTATTTGCTCAATTAAATCCATTAAAAAAATATTCCAATGTTTTTTCTCCCATGAATAGGCTCTTTGATAAACAGGTATAATATAGCTTTTCTGAGAACTATCAAATAAACCTAATGTAGTTTTTCTATAAAAATCCATATATAATTCTTAAAAATTAAATCTTCTTTAATGAGCTATAATGCTAATATAACTCTTTTATAATTTTATTTAATACATAAAATCAAACAATTTGTCTTAATGGAACTTCTCTCCTATTAATAACTTGTAAAAAATCATTTTTTATAAGAAAATCCTTATATTCACACTCTGGTAAATATTTATCTATCAAATCTCTTACTTCTTGAAGTAACTCTTCTGGTTTTATTAATGATTTATCATCGTTTATATTACAATATCTTTCTTGAAGTAACTGATACGATTCTAATCATTTACTTTGAATCATTTTAATATCTTTATCAATACTTTTTAATTTAACATGTTCAGAAATTCTAGAAATCAATTTATCAGTAACTATAGTTTCAATATTTAGATTTTTTCATGTTCAATAATGTAATTCAACTTTCCAGTCTATTCATTTATTAAAATCTATAGTTCTTTTATTAGTTAAATCAACTCTAAAGCTTAAAGTTTTAATATATGGTATATGTTGAAGAAAGTTTGAATTAATCTTTCTAAGAGGTTCTTTTTTAGTATTTTTCTTAGCCTTAGAATTTAAATTACAAATTAAATTCTTTGAATTATCTTTTAGTGGATAATATTTTTTATTATCAATTCCCTCTTTTTCAAGTATAGCTCATGCTAAAGCTCATGACATAGGAGGACATACAGCATTTCAAACTAACCTATATTTATTTCATTCATTGGTTCATTGAAATAAATAATTAATTGGAAATCACATAAAACTAGCTATCTCTCTAATTGTAGGTAATCTAAATGATTTAAAATTTCAATTTTTATCTTTTTCTGCTCAAAATATTATAGCTTCTCTAGTTGAAGCGGACTGAGTAGCCATAACTGTTCTTGAAGTTCTATTAAGCCTCTCTGGAAAATCCATTTTTCACATAAATCAATGATCTGCTTTTAGTCTTCTTGCTTTTTTCCAATCATGCTCAGAAACTCGAGTATCATAATAGTGATCTGTTAATTCATCTGAATCTATTTTAAATCAATAAACAGTATCTTTTATTTGTCATTTTTTATCTCAAAAAAATGGTTCTCATAATTCTAATAGAACATTTTCAATTAAGATTTCTTTTCATTCATGAGTTTTTCTAGGAATAACAAAATCTCAACAAACATATCTTTTTCTATTTTGAGGAGCCCCATAATCTGAAGCTAATAAATGTTCTCAAACTGGAATTTTTAAAACTCAATATTCTTTAGGTAATCATAATTCTTCTGCTGTATATTCATCTTTTACATGCATAGAAGAATTAGAAACATTCTCCATTAACCAATATTTTAATTTTCAATTATTTTTCTTAACTAAAACTATTCTCAAATAAGCTTCTATTAACTGTATTCATAATCATTTATCTGCATTTCAAGCTTTATTAGAAGTTGAAAAAGATACACATGGTGGTGATCATGTTAATATATCAGTATCAGGTACAACCTCATTAATTTTTTCAGGAGTATCTAATTCTAATATATTTCAAAGATAATGTTCAGCTTCAGGATGATTTAATGTATGAGTATCAATTGCTGGTTTCCAATTATCTAATCAAAATACCACGTTAATTCCCCTTTGTCTAAATCATTCAGAAAATCATCCTCCTCAACAGAAAAAATCAGCTGATGTAAGTTTTATTTTAGTCATATTATTATTTATTTTTATATTACTAATTGATAGTATTTATAAATATCAAAAGATCAAGTTTATATTATATAAAAATATATAAAGATCAAATTTAATTTACAAAATCTTATATACAATATATATACATATTATATATTAAGTCAAATAAAAAACGAAATCGATAAATCGTTGTTCCGTTTTTTTATATTTTTAATATATACTATCTAGTAATAATATCTGACAATTTTTTTCAAAGAAATTCGTTAATTTTATTTTCTTCTCAATTTTTTTTATAATTAAGCATATCTACTATATCATTGTCATCTAAAACTATAATATATTTATCCTGATCAAATACGTAATCTTTACAGTGCTCAATCATTTTTCCTTTATCAGATATATTTCTACAAACAATGAATCAAATAGTAGAGGACCTAGTATTAAATCTTCCTAATAATTGATCATATTCAGGATTTCATAAATCTTGTGAATAATTTTTACATTCAAAAAATATTTTTGCGCATGATATACTATGTCTTGATAAATCTGTAAAGAATCATTCTATTGATGAGTTTTGGTAAGAAATATCAATTCTTTTTCTTCATCAATGTATTCTTTCTTCTTTTTTAGGATGCTTTAATTCTCATAAAAATATATCATTCAAACAATCCATTATATGATTATGAAATTTATCAGCATCTAATCTTCAAACATTAATATTTCAGAATTCAGATATTTTTTCCTCATAAACCCTATCTTTGTCTAAATCACATCACTGAATACCTAAAATCTGTTCATCAGAAATTTTTTCTATTTTACGCACTTTATAATCTTCCAATAATTTAGGATATTTGGCTATATATTCTCATACTAGTTTTTTTGATAAAGGAATATTATCTTCTAAATCCTCTTTTGTTGGTTTTCTTAAAGTTCCATCCTTTAATAATCTACATAATCAACTTCAAGAACTAAGATGTAATGATTGTTCAAATTCCAATATTTCTCTTGCATAAAAGTTAGAATGATTAAAATATTGTTTACTTAATCTTACATACCACTTTGGAACTAATAATATTTTTCAATAATCAATACTATATGGTAAGTTTACTCTATTTTGTTGTTCCCATCTATTATTTTCATTATCCCAATAATTAAATCATTGTACTTCTTTCGTTTCTATTCAATATAATTCACATTGTATTTGAGTATACTCAACTAAAACATCAGAAATAATATTTGTAATCATATCAGATATTCTATCTGGTCAAATATTATCTATAACTAATACAGTATCCTCCAAATCTTGTAAGTTTCAAGTTTTAATAGCTTCACTATCAATAAAAGCATTATATAATTCTTCTGAAAAATGTCATCATATTCAAGATCCAGTATATCATTTTTTTCAAGTTCATAATCTTGTTTCTTTTAATTCTGATAAATGTCCTAATAAGTCAATAGCTTCAGTTTTTTTACCATCTTTTATTAATCAAATAAAATAATTAAAAAATGAAACAATTTTAGAATTACATTTTTCTCCAAACATATCAGTACTACATTTAATAGCCCATGGATCTAAAAATAATGGTAAGTCTTTATTTACATAAATATCTACAAACTCTAAATCAATCTGAGTTTTTTTTAAACTATATAATTCACTGAATTTAATATCTGACATATAAAATATATTATTAATCTAATACATATAGAATAACTTAATAATTAAATTAGTCAATTATTTATTTGACAATTTAAATAAATCCCATATAATCGAAATACAACTTTGGAATGAATATGGTCTCTGGGTTACCAGACATCGTATTAAAAAGATAAAGTATAGTATAATGAAATGAAATCAAATATATATCAAAGTATACTACTTACATATTTTTTTAAAGCACTCCTTATCCAAAGATTGTGCTTTTTATTTTATTTTTTAATTTTTTAAACAATGGAAAGCAAATATGAAGATATCCCCTTTAGAGCAAGTAAACTATTAACTGCTTTAAGAGAAACAGGATATGATACTTACACTGCAATTATGGATATTATTGATAATTCTATAGATGCTGATGCAACAAATATTGATATTATTATATCAAAGAGAGAAGATGATATAATTATAGATGTTGCAGATAATGGCTATTGAATGAATGTAACTATAATTAAGGAAGCTTTAGCTTTATGATCAGATACTGAAAAAGATGAAAAAACAGATCTATGAAAGTTTGGTATGTGATTAACAACTTGAGGGTTTTCAATTGGAAAATCTATAGAAATAATTTCAAAAGAAAATTCTAATAAATACTTCTATTGACATACTGATTTAGATAATGTAGAGTCTACTTGAAAATATCAATGAATTTTTAATGAAGCTAATAGTAATCAAGAAGCAAAATTTTCTCAAATAATATGAGATAATAGTAGTGGTACATTAGTAACAATTTCAAAATCTGATAATTTAACTTCAAAAGATGTTAATAGATTAAAATCAACATTAATAAAAAGAGTTTGAGAAGTTTTTAGAAAGTTTATTGATAGTAATAAAATAACAATAAAAATTAACTGAATTAAGGTAAAGTCTTATGATCCAATTACATTATGATTTAAAGAAACTAAAGGTTTTAGTTATGATGAATATGAATACTTATACAATTGAAAAAAATATTTTATTGAAGCAAAAATTTGTATTTTACCAGAGTTCTCTCAAGGTAAAAATAAAGAATTATGAATAAATCAAAAAAATCAATGATTTTATCTAATGAGAAACAATAGACAAATTGCAGCATGAAAAACGTTTAATTTGTTTGAAAAACATAATTCAATGAATAGGATTAGAATTGAACTATCATTTAATGCAGATATGGATAAATTCTTTTGAGTAAGATTTAAAAAAGATTGAATATCTATGAAACAATCACTAGAATGCTTTATACAATCAGAAATAATATGACAAATATCAACAGCTAGTAAAAATATTAAAAGTGAAAAAAAACATATAGAACAAAATGAAATTGATTTTACTGAGGTAGAAGAAAATATAAAAAGAAAATGAAAACTATTAATTACACCAAAAGCAGAAAAAGAAATTATAAATCCAGAAACTAATATTATTGAAAAGGTTCCAATAATTAAATGAAATATAAGTAAAGAAAAAATTGAAAATACAGTTTTTTCTAATAATAAATGAGTGACGTTTGAACAAGAACAAAGATGAAGTGACGCTCCTTTTTACCAATGCTGACAAGAATGAAAACTTATAATTATTTATTGGAATACTGACCATCCATTTTATGAAAAAGTAATACTACCAAATAAAGATTTTAAAGATAACTTAACCTGAGTAAATTATTTAATTTATGCACTTGCTGTAGCAGAATTAAAATTTCTTGATGATAATTCTGAAATGGCTGAACAATTTAGAGTATTATTATCAACTAATTTAAGAACATTATTATCGTAAAAAAATAAAAAAGTCTAAACATTAATTAATGTTTAGACTTTTTTTGTGATTTTCATTTAAAACTAATAAAATATTTTTTTGTTTTTTCTAGAATATCTTTAAAAAAAAGTTTTTTTATTCATATTTCAATTATTTTTGAATCTTTCAATCATACCTCAATAAGTGTTTTTAAAATTTTAATTGCTAAAAGATAATTCTTAATATCCTTTTCTCCCCTAAGTACTAATTTAGATAGATTCATACTTCTATAAGTTTTTTCTAATTCAACAAGCCTTCAAATAATGTATTTTCATAAATTAGTTTTATGGTAAAGTATTTCATCACTTGAAAAACAATCAAATGAATTCTGAAAAATTTCAGTTAATTTCTCTATATTTTTTTCTTTTCATTTTAAAACTTTTACTTCTTTATCTATATTTACGATTAGTTTTGAAAGGTTGAGTTCGATTTTACTTTCAATCCTTAACCATAATTTATTTGTTATATATCATCTATCATAAAGCCATAGTTCTTCAGACCATAAATTAATCAATTTATTAAAATATTTTTCTTCTCATATATTATCATACCTATTTCAATATCTCTCAAGTATATCTAATTCTTTATCCCTTTCATAGTTTCTATATCAATACCAAAAAACAATTACTGCTCATATAGATGTTAGCATATATTCAATAGATATCGTCTTATTAATTTCTGTTATTCAAAATAGGTTAGTTAATATTTCCCAAACTGGAGTATTAATATATTGAATAAGCCATATAGAAAAAATAACTATAATTAAAATAAATGATATTCATCAAATATTAATTCTTCATCTAAACATAAATAATAAAATTAGATATACTAAAATTAACCCTTTCTTTTATATATTTTTTTTAAAATTCTCTAAATCAATCTCTCTCAAAATAATAATTATATTATTTCTTTTCATAATAGAATAATAAATAGTACAATCATAAAAATTATAATAAATGCAGGTAAATTATCAAATATACGCCTTAATTCATCCACTCATTCTTTTCTTTTAATTTCATCCATTCATTCTTTTATTCCTACATTGTTAGACTTAGATTTAAGTTCTGTAGAATTTCAAATTGAATTATTAATTAAGTTATTAGGAAACAAAAAACTTAATATTCTGTAAGTAGTAAATCAAATTGCTACTGTATAAATAATTAATCAAGTATAATAGATTAATGTTTTTATCTGAATCTCAAAAAAAAGTTGTTCTAAACTCATAATAATATTTTAAAAATAATAATCTTATTCCATTATATAAACTTTACTATTTTTACAAATTCTTTCAAATTATCTAAATCAATCTCCCTCAACAATCTCCTAAAAGTTCAAACATCAAACCTTTCAGGAGTACCAAAAGACCACAAAATAAAAAAACACTTATTTCTAAGTGTTTTTTATTTTGTATGGAAAACTCAATGAAAATAATATCAAATAAATGTACATGCAACAGCTATATACCATGCTATA
>Ga0209576_1000891_pt1 | contig 16946 bp, 11 predicted proteins | sample SaaInlV_DNA_135m_FD_184686 | JGI IMG/M metagenome (GOLD analysis project Ga0209576, IMG submission 184686) | Marine microbial communities from expanding oxygen minimum zones in the Saanich Inlet - SI075_LV_DNA_135m (SPAdes) (version 2) | ecosystem: Environmental > Aquatic > Marine > Unclassified... | reverse complement strand
TAAAGCAGTAGCACTTGCTACATCAGCACCTTTTGACCATTGTATTTGAGCACCATTACAATCTAAATCTCCACCTAGTTGTGGGGTTGTGTCATCAACTACATCTGCCAAGCCACCGCCAGTTGCGCCAGTAGCGCCAGTAGCACCTGTTGGTCCAGTAGCACCGGTTGAACCAGTAGCACCTAATCCACCAGATCGAGTGAAAGACACATACAATGATCCAGATAAAGTACCGTTAGAGGCCACATGAGTTACTGGAACTTGTAACCATCCAGTGTTGTCTGTGATCGTGCCTGTTACTGAGAATACTGCAAAGGTAGCTGGTGTTCCTGACTTACGAATGGTTATAAAACCTTCGTGTGTGTCATTAGTGCCATCATCAATAGAGGCAATAAAGTCTGATATATCTGGGTTGCCTGTGTCTGCTGATACAGCATCAAAGGCTAAATTAGTAACTGAGGCCACTGTGGCATTATCAAGTCTAATATCACCAGTGCCAGGGTCTGCCATAGTGGTGGATGAATCAAAAGTGTACTTCCAAGCTACTGCACCTACTGCTGCCTCAGCGTTTGTTTCTGCGGTTTCAGCATTTGTTTCAGCCGTTTCAGCGTTAGTCTTTGCTGTTGAAGCAGAGGTTGCACTGGTTGCCGCGTTTGTTTCGCTTGTGGCTGCATTAGTAGCGCTTGTGGCTGCGTTGGTTTCACTTGTTGCTGCCGCACTCGCTGAACTCGCTGCTGCTGTCGCTGAACTACCTGCTGCTACTGCATCTATAATTAATGCCCAGTATGAAGTGTTGGTTAATGCTGTTCCACTAGGCGATGTTGCAGTACAAATATAAATGTTATTTAACTGAGCAGTAGTTGTTGACTTAACAATATCTCGAATTGAATAAGCTGCTGTTGTAGTTGTAGCATCTGTTCCTTGATATGTTCCAAGCTCTTGTGTGATATTAGGATCACCAGAAGAATCAAATGCTAGTACCTTACCAGCTCTGTCTGTTGCGTTCTCTGTGAACTCACTTAAAGGAATGCCTGTTGTGAATTGACCGAATCTAAGTGTGCGACTGTTAAGGTCGTATTCTACTTGTTGGATCATCATGGCCAACTTGTCAAGATCATCATTAAGACTTTCAGCTAATAAATCACCGTTAGCTTGATAGTCAGTGGTTCTTGAAACTGGAAGATCACGATAGATTGTTACAATGTCACCAGAAGTTAAACCAGTGCCGAATGTTACATTACCCCCTGCTGTTGTGCCTGCGCCAGAGACTGTGTAATCTGTGGTTAAAGTCTTAACTGTTGAGCCAACATAAACCTTTAAATCTGAATCATTAAAGATAGAAAAGCCATAAGCAAATACTGTTTGTGATGATGTGGCTGTGTATTGGACTCTGGGGTTTAAATCATTTACTAAAAGTGTTGCCATAATGTTTTCCTGATTGAAAGTAATTGTATCATATTGATAATATTTTTATAGTGTTAATTTCCTGTTGCAGCTTCCCAGTCTGGACCTCTTTTAGGAGAAGTTTGCCCTGGTCGCCACCAGTATTTTTGACCGTACTGGGTCTTTCTTCTTTTCATAAGCCTTCTTTGTTTGCTTTTTGCCTTTGGATCTGTCAGGTTTTGAAGCTCATCTAAGAATGTTCTCTCATACATAGCACGTAAATACCAGATTGATCCACCTGGTGTATGTCGTCTTAAAAAGTTAGTTGATTCTGATGCTATGTTTGTATCTTCGCCTAGAGTAACTTCACGAACATTACCCAGTGTTAGTTTAACTGCATCACTTGCTGTTGTCCATAATGGGCCTACTGCTGTTTCAGCCATACTATGTCCGAATCTATTTACATCAGAGAATAAGAAGTCGCCCCAAATACCAGCACCACCACCTTGAGCAAAGGCAGCACCCCAGAACTCTTTTGTACTCATGTCTCTTGGATCACGTCCTTTTGAAACATCTTTCATTTGTAGTGCAATAGCACCAAATATTGTTGTAGCAATTCCTAAATGAGCTAAATAAGCTGCTCTTGATTTAAAACCTTCTTGAGCCACGCCACGATATAGGTGATTAGCGATCATCAAAATAGGGAATGTCTTATACATAAAAGCACCCCTAAACAATTCACCAGCTTTAGATCCACGCTCATGTCCACCTGTTACCATTGCTCTAGTTCTATAACTTGGCATTAGTACAGCGTTGTCCATTTCAGTGTTGATCATTCTCATCACCTTAGAAGTCAGATCTTTTCTTACTGCTAAAGGTACATCTTCTACTGCCATAAGCTTGTCTATAGCAAAATACTGAGTGTTGTTATATTCGTCTGTTCCTGCTTTGCGTATCACGTTCCAGTTATCGGCTGTGATCCCATAATTCTCTAATGATCTTCTGAAGTTCTTAGGCAGTTGTTTGAACGACTTAGAAGCGTGTGAAGCGATCATCTCCATCGCCACCATACCATAAGCCGATCTGAGTGAATCTGTCCAAGGAGCAAGGCCAGAAGCTCTTATAACGGTGTCTGCTGTTGCAGTCGCCCAGTTAGTTCCATTGACATCAGCATATCTTGTTGAAGCGCCAGCTCTTGATACAAAAACATCACCAGGTAAACCCATCATAATAGCGGCAACCCTGTCATTTTCATTAGCAAAGAGTTTTGCTGCTTGCATAAAGATCTTTGTTGCTGGAAGGCCGTTAAAACTAGCGGTTAATTGAACAAGTGCAATATCATTCACTGAAGATAGTGCTGCCGATCCTAAGTCTGCTGCAACCTCTAACGATCTAAACGATTGCATAAAGTTAGCGAAGTTCTCATGTGAGATTTGATTAACCTTTCCAGAAGCAACATTCCACATATCATCCATAAACCAAGGCTTATCCATTCTACCTTTAGTTGTTGCTCTCTCTTTCATCACCACGTCTCTAATGTGTTGATACATAAATTCTGGATTAGATCCAAAGCGTTTTAATAATGCGATCTCTTGTGACATTGACTCCATGTGATCAGTTAATACTGTGTAATAGTCGTTGTTACCATACTTATCATTCAGCGCCATCCACTCATCAGCATCTTTAAATACTAATACTCTGTGTTCTTGGTGACTGTTTGCAAGCTTAGATCCACCCCTTGCTCCTGGCTTCATGTTTAACAAGCCGTTAGTGGTTATGTTGTCATAAGCTCTCTCAAGCAATAATCGAATCTCAAGATCGTCCATCTTTAAGCCTAAGTCATTAAGCATCTTATCACGATCAAGAAAAGGTAAAAACTCATCTACAAACTTCTCTTTACTAAGCTTGCCTACCAGCTTTTGATCCCAAGCGTGTGGCCACCAGTTTTCTAGTTTTCTGATGTTACCGCCAGCAGCATTAAACATATCGACCATTTCATCGAACAATTCACGAATGTCTTTAGCAAATGATTTTGAAGCAGCATCACCTGTACTTTTGCCTTGTAGTTCTAATACTACATCTCTCATGCCTTCAATGTCTTGGGTTAGGCCAGCTCTTTTAGTTCTAAAAGCGTTCATAGCCTTTGCTACTTTTGAATGAAAATGTCCGATCAACTCTCTATGGATTGAGTACACGTTATCCGTATCAACCTTTCCACGAAGATCTCTATCGATCAAAGCTACCGCACCCAGCTCTTTACTTATAGGATGCGCTTCAATTCTTTTTAAATTATCATTCAGAATTAGCAAATCATTTGCTTTTAAGGCCTTGTTTCTTGCCAGTTCAGCGCCATGTGCTTCTAGTGCCTTTCTTGCAGCCAGTCTTTTTGCATCTGACTGACTTAGTTTTCCATTGATCATAAAATCTTTTGAGAAACGATCAAACTTATGGTTAAGCTCAAGCCCTAGTTGTTGGGTAATACGACCAACATTTATACCGTTTTGAATACACTCTGCTAGACTAGCCATTAGCACCTCCTACACACTTAAATAAATCATCAACAATTTTTTGTTCATTATCTATTTCTTCAAAGGCAGCTCTAGCTGTTTTAAATTCTAATTCAAACTCACCTTTTCCAGAGTCTTTTATACCAGATACTACTTCAATATCACCAACTTCATCAAGCAGTTGTTGAGCTTCATTAATTCTAATATCATCAAGATCAGCCATTTCACCAGTTTTGATAACTGGTTGCTCTACGCCAGGCTTTAACACTTGAGTTGTTGAATCTTCTACAGACCTGGTGTTATGCTGCAACCACCCTTCTTTTAGATCGGCCTCACTTACTTTTGTTAGTTTCTCAGTACCTTTGTAGTATGCTTCAATATCTTTTGGCGGCAATACCCACGATCCTTCTTCTTTAGAATAGATAACGCCAAGCTCATCCATTGCTTCCCTAAACTCAACAGGATTGTCTTTAAACAAGTTTCTCTGTTCTTCCAGAAAGTTGTTAGACAAAATATGTTTTACATAATTCTTCTTGTCACCAATTACAAAGCCTTCTGGATTAAACAAGTCATCTATAGCTTCTTCACTCTTTTTACCAGTTGAATACTCAAAGCTTCTATTGTGTAATGAATCAACAAAACTTGAAGATGTTAGGTGTTGATCTGCAACAAAAGCAAGATCCGATGTTTCAAATCCTTTAACTGCTTCTTTTTCCTGTGTTATAATCTTGGTGGAGGATTTATCTATGTTTGATTTGAATGATGTATCACGTTTCTTTAATTGGGAAGGTCGGCCTGCTGTAATAATACTGCCATCTGATGGCCTACTTGAAGGCTGGTACTTATCAGAACCTAGTTCAAGCTGGGAGCGTGTTTCACCTGTAGAGATTAGTGACTCTGGAAGATCTCTTTCAAGAGAAGCTTTCCACGAAGTATTCGCAGACTTTTCTGCTCTTGCATAAAGAAATTCCATTTGATTATCTAAATCATTAAAAGCTTCTTGTTTGCCTTCTTTAACCTTTCCATTTTCTAACAACTCTTTTTGCTGTTCATACAAATCATGACCACTTTTCTTCTTAGAAGGAACTTTAATGTCTGATACATATTCTTTTAAATGTTTCGGGAATACTTGTTCTACAAACTCTGAGCCTTCTTTAACAGCCAACAAGTGTGGCTCAAGAAGCTGAATTTCACCTATAATGCCGTTTTTAAATCTAACTGATAGTACATGATCAAAATAACCAGACTCTCTGAAATTAATACCCTCATCTAAGACTACAACATCTTTTGATAATCTAGCAATAATCTTGTCAATATCTTTAGTGTCTTTAACTGCAAAACCACATCTACATACATCTGTAAGCTGCCAAGCGCCATCATATTTCTTGTTTATGATTTTGTTTTTAACCTTTTCTAGTAATTTAATACCTGGCGTTAGGAACGTAACATTTTCACCCAGGGTTTTCTCTAGCTCTCGACCTATCTTTTCAATCTGTTTCTGTGGTGCTTTAGCTTTCTTGTAATACTGCTCGACTGTTAGATTTTGTTCTTTCTGTTTTAGTTTAAAGTCAGCTACAACCTTTCTTCTTGTTGTTGCATCTAGTTCAGCTAATCTAACTGGTCTGCCGATCTTTGGCTCTGTTTCTGGTGCAAAACCTCTTTCCACAGCTCTTTTAACCTCTGGAAGTAAGTCTTTAGTCGCTTGAGCAACAGACTCACCGTCTTTAACGCGCCTTGCTGCTGCATTAATAGCGTCTGATATAGGGCCTTTAGTATTAGCCAGGGCCGATAGTGTTGCTAATGTTTTCTCATCATCAGTCAATCGAGCAATGTTTGCTTGTGTGTCTAGTATGTTTCCAGCTTCACTGATCTTTGTCTCTTGCTCTGCTAATGTTCTAAATACTTGCTTATCTTTTTTAAGCTTTTTTATTGTAGAATCAATGACTTTGGCACGTTCCTTGAACAATGACTCAGTGATCTCAATACCACCAAACAGATCGTCTGTCTTAGTTGTTGAAAATCCTGCCGCCTTCATATCTTCAACCATCAATCTAGCCTGGAATGAATTAGCTGGCTTTAGTTGTTTCAATGCTCTGATTGTAGCTGCTTGTGCTGCGGCATCTTCAATTAAATCACCAACAATAGCACCATACTTATGACTAATAACATCGTCAATAACCATCTTAAACGCAACATCATCTAGTTTTGATAACCCTTTAGCGTCTCTAACCAGAGGTGAATTAGGTGGAAGATCATCTAAACCTTTACCAGTACCCCTAAGAACCTTGGCTGCATCAATAGCAGTTCCTTTGTTGTCTGCAATATTACGCAAAGCAGCATACTCTCTAACAAAGGCTGGTGAAAACCCATCTTTCTCTCTAAGAATAAAAGCCGATAGTCCAACTTCTTGAGCATCTTCACCTATTAGTCTTTTGGCTAGTGCCAGTCTCTGGTGTCCGTCAGCAACAAATCTTGTTCCGTCTGCTCTTTCCCATACTAAGATTGAGTCAGCTTTAATTGCTTCCCACTTGGTTACGCCTTTAAGTGCGTCTGTTACACCGAGTTCATCACCACCAGATTTATATTGGAACGTCTCAGCATCAACTTGAATTTCTCTTGGATCAACCTTTTGCGGTTCAGCACCGCCTAGAACATCGTCCAAATCTTTTTGTGCTACAGTCTCCCCTTTTTCAAATGCTTGTGCTACTTTGGTTTGTGCAGCAACGTGTACGGCTTCTGGATTAGTAGCTGTCTTTCCAGTGGCATCAGCAACAACATTAGCATCTTCCATAGACTTAACATAGAAGTCTAATACATGAGCTTCTTGAATTTGACCACGCTTAATTAACTTAGCTTTAGCTATGGCTATCTTTGATAGATCAATAGTAACACTACCACCTGCTCTGATTACACCAGCAGCAACAGTTGATGTCATAATTCTTATTGCAGCATCTTTCAGACCATATTGTTCATTACCGATCTGATGTTGAAATTCGTATATCTTAGGTGCAATAGCTGTTTCAGAAACAAAAGCCAAGGCAGATTCAATCTTAAAGCCGCGCCAAGCATTCTGTGCAATACGACCACCAACACTAGCACCACCAGAGAACGGCAATGTAGCTAATAATTCTGGATCCATGAAATAAGCGCCCATACTAGCGACATTACCCAGGAACACATCTTCTGTTTGTGAACGATCTTGTAGCTTCTGTAGATCAACATTCATTTGTTTCAGTTCAGCATTACGCTTTTCTGACATTTGATTCCAAGTTACTAAACCAGAGTCTGGGTATTGCAGCTGTAGTTTTGTGATAGTGTCGTTCTGTTCTTCGTAAAACCTTTTATTAAGATCGAAGTCTTTAAGCTGTGTTTCCCCAGCCTTCTTTTTAGCACCAACAATTTGATGGGATAAGAACCTTGTGTTGTATTGTTCGTCACCTGTTATATCATATAACAACTTAAACTGATCTTTGATCTTGTCTCTGTAATTTAATGACTCAGCTAAACCTGTGTGTTGGTATTTTGCAACATCCCAAGCAAGATCTACGTTCTCACCTAAAGTACCAAGCTTGTCTGTTTCTTCACTAGCTGGATTTCTCAGCGCATGATTGTTAAAGTTCTCTTGGCCTTTACGGTCAAACACCATCATTTGGTTTTCTTCCTATTCTTCTTCTTTTCGTATATCTTTTCTTTTCTCTGGCGCTCTGCTTCGGATTTTTTAGCATTAACCTTATCCATAGTCTCATCATCATAGATTAGATCAGCAAGCTTGCCTACTGTGTTGTCAGTTATTGTTGTGGCAACATCTAATACACCATCACTGATAGTGTCTATCAAGTCCACTGCATCATCTACTAAAGAGGTTTCTTCAACCACCTCATTGCCTTGTTCATCCACAACCTTGTTTGTTATTTCAGACTCTGTTGTTTCATGAGTGAAGCCTAGTGTTGATTCAAAGTGTTTACCGATCTGATAATCTAACAAGAAAGGTTCATTTGTTTTAGAGTCAATCATAACAGCCGCAGCTTCTCTACCTGTTTTAACAGCATAGCGGCCATCGCCCATTGTGATTAGCTGAACATAACCTAGGTTAATTAATTTAACAGCTTCTTCCGATGACATGTCTCTAACGCCACCCATTGCATCAATATCAGCAACAGTTAGGCCTTTCATCCAAGACTCAACTTGTTCCACATCTTGGACTTTGCCTTGTCGGTCTCTTGGTAATTCGATTCTAAATTCTTTATCCCAAGTGCCGCTACCTTGAATTTCCATATCAGCATAGCCACCAGTAAAGTCAATGATTGCTTTATTTAAGAGTTCTTCATCTGTCTCGTTGTCTTTCAATGCACCATACTTGCCAGCTTCAACCATGTACTGAGCATACAAAGCCTTAGTGCCGTTTATGATAGTCTTATGCTGCTCTGGCATATCTGCTTCTAAGTAAGTTAGGCCGATCTTCTCATTGATCTTAATGTCAAAGTCTTTAGCAATAAGATTAGGATGATCTTTCATCATGTCTATGCCTTTAAGCATATCTGTAGCTACATCCATGCTGTGAGCAGTTCCAGTTACTACCATGCCGCCAACCGCAGTATAAGCCGTTGTATCGTTTTCAAATACCGCAGCCATTGCATCTGGTGTATCAACACCAAAACCATTAGTGATCACTGACATCATGCCGATAACTTCTTCCCTGTTACCTTCTTTAATAGCGTGCTTTAATGACTTAGCCTGTACTGTTGTTAGTGGTGGAACTTTAACACCATAATGAATACTAGCTCTATTAGCCATATCAACATTCTGTAAGAACTGCTGTGTTAGCTTTTGCTTGTCTGATACTTTTTCTTCTTCTGTCTTAGTAACCAGTTTCCCTTCTACAATCTTGCTGTGTCTCAATAGATCAAAGTTAATCTCTGGTAATGGAGCGCCTTCTGTAAGTCCTTGTTTATAAAACAATTCTAAGCCGTTGGTCTTGGCTTCTTCAATCGTCTTAGTGTGTACCTCGTTCAAACGCTTCCATACTTGAGCCTCTGATTCAGTCATGTTCTTTTTGTTTTTAGCCTGTGCTAGTTCGTTAGCTTGAGCTTCTGCGGACATAGCAATAAACGGAATATACGCATTTGAAAATGATTGAATACCTTTTATATCGGCTTCGTGTTCTGTTCCAGCACCAACCTTTAATGCCGCTTCTAAAGACTGCGGATCTGGTAAGTGTCCTTGATCAATAACCGAATTAAAACCATCCAGCATATCTTTAGCTGCTTTAGTTTTAAGTGCTAGTTCTGATGACTTCTTGGTTGCTATCTTATTAAGCTTTGTTTGTTCTGTTGAGATCAAGCTTTTCATCTTGGCTTCAATAGCTTCTTGAGATGTTTCAGTTAATGTGTCGTGCTTTTCTTTTATGAATAGATCCAAGCCTTTTTGAGCTTGTTCAATTCCTTGTGCTTGTAGTGTTCTCTCAAATGATCCTACGATTCCAGCCGAGTATGCTCTTTCTTCAAAGGCATCTTTAAGCTTCTCAACCGCAGTAGCATCCATTAGGTTGTTTTCTACAGCTTCATCATACATCGCATATAGCTGTGTTTGATGTTTAGCATATCCCTCTACGCTGCCAGACTTAACTTCAGATATTGCCAACTTGTCTGTGTCTAGTAGATTCTTAGTGATCGCAGCAAAGCTCGCTTCTTTGTTCTTTTGGAATATGTTGCCTTCAACTTGCGCTCTACCTTGTGATCCTAGTGCGTAAAACTCTTGAGTAGCATGGGGTATTAAAGCTGAGTCCATCTTTGACATTAAACCTTTCTTATAGCCACCTAATGCTGTGTCATAAGCCGTTACATCATAAGAGTTCTCTCTTTGAATACGCGATACATTCTCTCTAATATCAGTTTGAATTGCAGCGGCATAAGCCATTCTCGCGCCTTTGTTAAAAGATCGTGAATAGATTGTGCTGTCATCTTGCATAACCACACCAGAAGTTTTACCTGCTGCTGCCATTTGTCCAGATGTCTCGCCTTGTAGTGCCGCAGCTCTGTCCATTGCTGTTTGTTGAGTGTTAGAAAACTGCTCTAATTGACTAGCCAAAGACTTAAAGCCTTGAGCTTCTTCATTATTCATACCAGTTCTTTGATACTGTACCTGTCTCTGGTATTGAGGAATATTAATCGCCATTAGGCTGGGCCTCCTCTTGCTGCTGTTCTTTCACCATACTTCAATAGAGTATTTGAGGCGCTTGTATAACCAGACTTGGCAGCGTACTTGCCAGAAGTTAAATACTTGCTTTGAGCTGATGCTGTGTTTGAACCAGCCAGTGCTTGATCATAACCAAACATATCAATATTGCTCTGGATCATTCCCGAAGGTGATCCTGCCATTGTAATTCCTTGTGCGCCACGACCTGCTCTTTGTGTAGCTATTGTAGCAAGTAACAGTTGTTTTCTTTGTAGTTCTTGATCGGCTGCTTTGTCTGCTTCTTGTTCTGCTTGCATCTGATACTGGACTTCTTGTGCTTGTCCTGCTCTAACACTGCCTAACATTGACATAGCTGCTGTGCCTGCTGACCATGCACCAGAGCTAATACCTAAGAAGCCTGTTGATGCTGCCGCTCCTCCTATTGTGGGTGATCCTATTGCTTGCATTGCTGCTACCGAACCAAAGGCTGGTGTTGCTGCGCCTGCTGCTGGAAGTAATGTCGATGTACTTGCCAAGGCTGGCGCTGCTGTCATTGCACCGTATAACGCATAACCACCATAAGCGACTGCTGCTACCGTTGCTACTTTTTTAAATGTCTTTCCCATTATGCTTCAAACTCCACTGCTAATCCTAATATTGTCATTGGTAGTGGATCTTCCTGCGTAATTGTTACTTGCGATAATCGATCCCAACCCAGTAAATAAACCTCATGTATGCCTGTATAAACCGTTGGTGTTGTTCCTAAAATGCCAGTACCAAACTGTCTGTCTGGCAAGCGTTCACCATTAACAAACAAACCTAGTGACTCATACACGTCAGCCACCACTTTAACAATTCTTTTCTTACGAACCAGAGTCGGCCCATCTTGGAAGTCCTGGTTAATTGGCATGGTTTTAATCTCTATGTCATAATCCAAACCCACTTCTATTGTTGTCGCTGTTCTTGATAAAGTAATGGAGCCAGAGCTGGGGGTGGCATTCGGCATCACTGCATCATCAGCCACTACTCGACATTCTTCATCGTTAAGATGAGCCAGTCCTGTTATTGTGGCGCTTGGGGTGATGGTCTGATACTTGTTAGCATCCATGAAAGTATTAACATTTAAACTCTCAAGATAGTATTTTGTGGCACTGTTAATTGTTCTTTTAACCAACAAGTACACTTCATCCACTACCGTACAGACGGACTCTACTGTGCCTGCTGTAGTCCATTTAGTCCAGCCAGATACTTCTTGATTTCTCAGTGTATTAAACACCGCCATAGTGCCATCTGCATTGACGATATAAACGTAATTAGAATCGTCTGTAGTCGTTCCTCTTAACACATCCATATCAACAGGTGAATTAAGCAAATTAGATGCTACAATCGAAGTTGTGCCAGCCGTATAAGCATCTTCTGTGTAAGTGAATAAAAACTCTCGTAAGGACTTACCGGTTCTATCCATAAAGATAGTCGCACCATCAATAGATTTAGGTGGAATTGTGGATGATCCGTATAGTGTTTGTCGTTTTACTGCACTCTTAGAAGGCGTGATCGGACTGTCTGGCATCATAAATTCACCACCTGTTGTAAACACTTGTAAATGTCGGCCTGGGAATATAGCCGTAATAGCGTTTACTTGATCCGTGTCCAGAGTAATGTCCACTAATTCATCATCAAGGCCAGTGCCTATGGCAAAGTTATAGAAGTCTGATACTTTAGATCCCCACATGGTTTGAGGACGAGACTTAGAGCCACCAAACCACATTCGACCCTCATGGAAGGTAACACTCTTAGGCCAGCCTTTAGCAGATGACCATACATCAACAGCGCCAGAGCCATAATCAAACTGTGGAATGTTGGATAAAGTAATGGTTGATAAAGTCCAAGACGTGTGTGAGCCACCACGAACCAGTTTAGCCGGTGCATGATCTTCATGGACAATAATCATGGTGTCGGCTGATTGCGTCCACTGCAATTCAAACAGTTGTGCCGAAGTGTAGGTTGTTGTTACATTGGCTTGTGACACACCATCCTTAAACACCTCAATGTTGTTGTTGGTAAACACCATCAAATAGGTTTGTTCAACATTAAAGGCAAAGGCAGCGAGTCGTGCTGACTCTCCAATATCATCCACGTAAGCAAAGCCTGGTCGTCTCTTGAGTCCGCCTTGTGGTGTTGATACAACATTAATCGCTGAAGCTGCGCCTTGATAGTAATGCTTGATATCAGTACGTGCCGCCAAGCGAGGATCTAACATCCCCGAGTTGAAGTTAGTCTGCAAGCTTAATACTCTAGGCATTATCGAACCTCAGTAAAAGGTGAGTCTAAAATAGAATCATTTGGCCTTGCTTGTGAATCAACATACTTAGATCGTCTTAATTGATCTTCATACATAGTGCGATATTCCTCTGCTTTCGTAGAGTTATCAGTCACTGGGATTGAAAATTGTGTAGCCAGGTGAAATTCCATCAACTTAACAAAGTAAGCCGGTAGTCTTGATTCGTCTGGTTTAAAAATATAGTCGAGTTCTATTGTTGCTGTATTGGCATACAGTTTGTTTTCATAGATCTCAAAGTCTGTGTTTGGGTAAACCTTAATCGCTGTTAAATAACCACTGGGTAAAGAAAAAGCATTTGTCCACTCATTCAATGGTGTTGCGGTTAATTTTGATAAAGATGATTTAGCCGAAGCGAAACGCCAACGATGTAGCGTTAATAAATTCTCATAGGTTGTGGTGTATAAGTTGGAAGCTACTTTAGCCCCTGCACCTGGATCGGTGAATGCGGATATTGTGTCATGTCCGATTAGCAGTAACGCATTGGAACACATTGAAATATCAGTTGCCATTTGTACCCCTTTATAAAATAGCGGCAGTTACCCACCGCTAAGTTCAACTTTGTCTAACTCTTAGTCAGTATCAGTAGCTGCTAACACCGTGCCATCATTTACATCAACAACACCAGAGGCGTTCGTTAAGACGTAATACAAGGCAGCGACAGTCGTTCCACTAGTTGAAGTAATCGCATAGATTAAATCACCAGCAGTCAAATCATCAGAAGCATCATCAAAATAACTTGCGGTATTCAATGTTGCTGCTGTGTCAGTAGTTGAGTAAGTCCAGAAAGTAGGCGAGTCAGAATTACTAGGGCCGACACGCTGTAAGTTTGGATGTGAATATGCCATATTATTCTCCTATTATTGGTAAGAAACAGAAACGATACCGTCACCATCTCTGGAAACTGCACCTGCTTTCATTACACCATTACATAGCCAAGATGTTTTTTGTGCTACATAATTGACTTCCGTCTTGATGTCGATGCCGATAGCCATACCGATTGCTGACTTGTGCCATGCAAAACCTTCCCATGTTGAAGAAGCATACGGTAAGCCACCTTCTGAGCGAGTCTCAATGATGTGCCACTTGAAGCCCATGTAAGTATCAATGTCGCCAGACATTAATGACTTGACACTGACGTAATCAGCACTGGTTGCTGTGGATAAGTTAAGCATATCCTCAAGACCATCAGCACTAACAGCGATGTGACGATCACCTGACGGTACGCCTTTATCGTTAAGGTTCTTAGATGCAGTAATAACTTTACCTAACGTCATGCCAGTTGAACCATGAGCAATCGTGCCTGCTGGTGAAGCTTCTGCTGCAAGAGCATCAATGATTAACTGATCTAATCTACGACCTAACGCACCAGCGATAGTTGCAGATAATTCAGACTTCTCATCAAAGTTGACTTCGGCTTGATCAAAGATGTCAGTGTACTCAGGTGCATTCCAGTTACCTAGTGTGCAGCTGATTAAGCTGTGAGTTACATCCATTGGGGTTACGTCCGCTTGAGATGGCTTTTGATTTGCTAGGCCTTTACCCATTTTGCGGAACTTATAAATGTCACCAACCACGCTATTGCGGATAGTAACGGTGTCTCGTAAAGAACCAGCTGTTTGAAAAGCTTGCTTTACTTCAGCGTCAAATTGTTGTTGAGCGCCACTTGTTAAATTTTTAGACATTACGTCCTCCTATTATTTAAAAAACATACCTTGTGTTCTGGTATCCCTTGCGGGGCAGATCGTGTTACTTCGATCTGGGCTTCTTAAATAGAAGGTGTCCATTTGTAACTTGACTACTATTATTATCTAATTGATAGTATTTGTCAAGGGTTTTAATAAGTGCCAGTTATCGTACTGGCTGACGCACTTTTTTATAACTAACGAGGAAAACTAAACTTGAGGAGAGTAAGGAACCCCGATTAGGCTGTGACCCCTAATTAGCCGTAGTATTCTTTAAATTTACGTTCTACATTTTTTCTAAAGTCCACACTGGTTTGATATTCAGGATTAGCAATGAGTTTTTGCAAGCTCTCTGGTGTTTCCCCTGTTTGTACCGTTGAATTAGAACGTGGGATTGAACCCTCTCTGGTTTTACCCACCAATGCTTCTAATACACCCACACCCATAGCCGATGCTGCGAGTGCTTTAAAACCTTCGTATTGGTCTTGGTCTAAGTTGGCACTACCCCAATCAGCCAAGTCTTTTAATCGACCTTGAGCGTTATTACCCAAAGACTTAATTTCACTCTCACGATCAAACTCTGTGGCTTGAGCTTCGTGTTCTACCCAGCCATGCAACAGTTGAGTAAAAGTATCTTGTGACATATTCGACTCTTTAGCCGCTTCTTGAAACCAAGACATTCGAGGATCTTCCATGTCAAACTCACCTTCTACTTCTTCTGGTAAGCTCAGTTCATATTCATCGGGTGCGCCTGTAAAGCCACCAAACTTCTTTTCTAATTCTGAATAAGCCTTAGCTTGATCATCAACACTGGTGTATTTTTCTTTTAACCACTCTGGACGTTCTGCTTCTACGTCTGGATTGTTCATCTTATCAGCTGCTGCTGTAATATCATCATTTGTTACTGCTTCTGCTTGCGTTTCCACAGGTGTATCTTCTATCAGTGTTTCTTCATCCATTTTTTACTCTCCGTTTGCTAGTTTAATTTGTTCAAGTATTTGTCGAACAATTTGATTTTGACCTTCTCGAATACCCGCACTGAATTGTGTTGAATTGGCATACAGAACAGGTCGATTAATAGTAATGTCTTTAAGTCGATTGAGTACCAACTTGCCAGCATCACTGTTAAAACATTGAAAAAACTGTGAAGCAATCTCTTGTGCCTTGGCAAGGTTATCCTCTCTCATCTTTGTCAGATGATCACCTTCGAGATCGAGCGCTCCCCAACTTTTATCCATTGACTATTTGTGGCCCTTGTGGTTGTGCTTGTTGTTGTGCTTGTGCTTGTTGTGCATTCATCATGTCAGCCGCTTGTTCTTGCATTACTGCTCTTTCGGCAGCCGTCCTTAGTAGCTTCTGTTCAATACCTAGCTTATGCCCTGTCCAAGCTACAATGTCCTCTAATTTAGCACCAAGACCGAACATCTCTGGGCCTAATGCACCACCCATTTCCATAAACTGTTGCATGGATAATAGATCTTCTTGATCCTGCGCTCTGGCTAATGGTGAAGTGTGTTTGATGGTGACTAAACGACCATCGACTTTAACATCATCAATCTTGCCTTCTTTAGACAAAATATGCACCACACGTCTAATCACCTTCTCCACAAACTCAGTTTGCAACCTTGAGAAGGCTGAACCAGCACTCATGACTAACTCTTGCCCTCTAAGGCTCATCTCTGTTGCTGTCTTAGTGGGTGATTCCATGCCACCAAACGGTTCAGCAAACAAGCCTTTGTTAATTCTTTCTCGGTATTCAGATGAGATTAACTCACCGACATTAAAATCCCCTGAACGATCTAGTGGTTTGAGTGTTGGGTTAGAGTTGTCATTTGATCCTACCGGAATAACCGCCCCTGGTTCTAATGTCATTGTGTATGGATTAATCACCCCATCGTCTTGTGCTGTATAAACACCAGAGATAGCGAGTGCTGCATTGCGTAGGGTAAACTCATTAACCTTATTGAGTGTTTTAATGTCTGGTAGTAATTGCATCACACGACCACGACCCAGTGTTTCACCAGGCACGACCATCTCTCTGAATATAATCCAAGGCGATACTTCCATTTCTTCGGTGTAAATGATGTGCTTTTGTTTCTTCTCAATAATGCAAGTGTAGTACATATCAGCTTCTGGCTCATACACACACCCCTCAATGATGGTTATTTTGGCATTCGGTTTAGAAGTAATAAGCTTTTGTGTTTCACTAGATACATTCGCACCTTCCCACTCACGTTCAATGTTACGTGCAGCCACTTCTCTTTCACGCCAAACCGTTTCAATGCTAGAGTTAGGGCCTTCTTCTGGGTATATTTCAGCTAAAGGAACCGCATTAAACTCAAGGATTGATGCAGCGCCTGGTTTCTTCGAGCGCTCAATCGTCATTGCACCAGTTGAGATGGCTAAGTCTAAGAATGCTTCATGTGTTTGGGTGGCAAAGTTAGAGTGATTGATGTGATCAAAGATAATTCTAGTTGTCTCATCAAGCAAAGTCTGTGCTTCTTCTTTGTGTTCTTCTGCAATTTCACTTCCAGGTGTCAGTATTGACCATCTACGCCAAGGCGGTGTCATTGTTGCTTGCATTCGAGAGGCAAAAGACTGAACACCAATCACTGCGGTTGAATCGAATATGTCTCGGTTCTTACGTTGACCTGCCGAATAAGAGTTAAACGTCTCTCTTTGGGGTAAGGTGTATTCGTAACACTCTCTTAAATGATCAATCCAAGGTGCTTTCCTTGCTTTAGCCACATCGAACCGATCAATCAGTTGCTTAACTGTACCTAATTTCTTGGGTATTTTGTATTCCATAGATTATCCTAGTTTGTCTGATACGCCCATAGCTGAACCAGAGATCAGTGA
>Ga0209576_1000883_pt1 | contig 17156 bp, 10 predicted proteins | sample SaaInlV_DNA_135m_FD_184686 | JGI IMG/M metagenome (GOLD analysis project Ga0209576, IMG submission 184686) | Marine microbial communities from expanding oxygen minimum zones in the Saanich Inlet - SI075_LV_DNA_135m (SPAdes) (version 2) | ecosystem: Environmental > Aquatic > Marine > Unclassified... | reverse complement strand
CCGCTGAGCTGCTCCTGTTTTACACCCTGCTCTTCCGCAGCAACCACGTATGCTGCTAAAATTGGTAAAACCGCACCGTTCATGGTCATTGAAACTGACATTTGATCGAGGGGAATTTGATCAAACAAAATCTTCATATCCTCTACTGAATCAATTGCTACACCTGCTTTTCCAACATCTCCAACGACTCGCTCATGATCGGAATCATAACCACGGTGAGTTGCTAAATCAAAAGCGACGCTAAGTCCCTTTTGGCCGGCGGCTAAATTTTTACGATAAAAAGCATTTGATTCTTCTGCAGTTGAAAATCCTGCATACTGACGAATTGTCCAGGGACGTCCCACGTACATCGTGGAACGTGGTCCACGGGTGAAAGGTGAAAATCCGGAGAGTGTTTCTTTGTAACCTAGTTTTTCTAAATCCTCGGCAGTATAAAGTGGTTTTATTTCAATTCCTTCAGTAGTTTTCCAATGAATTGAAGAAGTTGCTTTACCTTTTAATTCGCGGGAAGCCTGTTTTTCCCAGTCTTTTAATGTTGGTGAGGCTGGAGTCTTGGTTTTTGACTTTGACATATGTATTTCTGCTTTAAAAAGTACTTGTCAGTTAAGAATTGTTTACTCTTTACAACCTACAGTTTTCAACAATGTGTCTGAAGATGTCTGGGCACTTGTGATAGAGGCAGTATTGTCACCGGAAAGTGAAAGTTTACTGACGCTGTCAGATAGTTTACTGAGATAAGTGGTCATAGACTCTAGTGGATCGCATACCGCAGTACGGATTGCAGTCGGTAACAAACCTCCCGCACTTGCCCAGGCGACTAACTCAATTAAAACCGCGGTTTGTTCACTTCCACTAAGCGCATCGATAGCGCTTTTCATCCGGTTACACTGCATTCCGTCACGTTCGGAAGTCCAGAGATGTCCGTCCATTGCTACTAGCATTGCTGCCGCGTCAGTACCGTCCGCACCTGTAACCTCAGTACAGGTCAGACTTCCCGCGGAACCACCAGGACTTGTGCTTGTACTGGTTGTTGCATTGTCATAAGTGATAATCTGGCTCAACTGCATTGCAAACGAAAGGGCGAAAGTATTAAGATAAATTTCGTCAGTAGTTAAAGGAGAACTATTATCACTCAGATAAGGATGCAGCAGTGCGGAAGCACTATCAAGATTATCTCTTGAACTCGTGATCGCTGCTGCCCGGGTTGTATCGTCAGCGATAACCGCTACACTCAACTGGAGAATATTTAAAATAGATGCTCCTGTAACATCGTCAGTACCTAAACTAACTCCTGAAGGCGCAGTGTACGCGGACGTGGTTGTGCCGGATGATTTAAGCAGATTCACGATATCATAGCCAGCCTTACCCATATAAGCGGAGGCTTTGTCTTTTCTTGAAGTACAAACTGATAATGCTGTATCGTAGTTTCTGGCGTCGAGAGCACTGTTACAAGCGCCGGTGTCAGACTCTTTCACCAAATCTCCGCAGGCGGAAAGAGCCACAAAAATTACTAAAAAAATATGCCACCGTGCTTTCAGTTGCAGATATTTCAACTTTTTCAGGAGATATATTAACATAGTTAAAATCCGAAATTAAGTTGAAAAATTTTACGTTCATCAGGATTGTCACCGATTTGACTTCCGGTTTCAGTCTTATAAACCGCATATTGGATATTTAGTCCACGAAAAAATATAAATGGGTTCAGCTCAAATCCATAGGTAAAATAACCTTGGTTGAAACCAGCACGAACGGCAAATGTACTTGCACCGGAATCTATTGGAAAAATTCCAATTTCAGTTCCTATGTGCAAACGTTTCCAAAGACAATCAGTACCTTTTCTGGACTGGCAATAGGTGTCATCCGCATGTTTCATCGCTAAGTCACGGATATCTATTGCATAGAGTAAACGTACTGGTCCCCAGGAGGGCTGCCATGAAAAACCCATGCTGTATTCCGGATTTTGATCTGCGGGACTGGTTTCATTGTCCGAACGATTGAATTTTAAACCGCCTACATTATTGGCCGTCATACCCCAGGTCATTTTTAAGGCAGAAGCAGTTTCAAGTCGTTTTTGAAAACCAAAATTATAAGTTTGTGCACGTTTCAGTTCGGTGAGCGAGCAGCTGCCAAAAGAACTGCTGATGTTTGAACTACTCAGAACTGTGCCGAAAGTAGCGGTTGTTAACGGGATATCACAACGCTCAATAGTTTCAATTCCTGCACCCAGCAGCCAGCGGCCACGCGCAACCGGCATGGCAAAACCATAGTTTTGAATTTTATCCAGACGAAAGCCAAAATCAATTTCAATAGCAACAGGATTTCTAACCCCTAAATCAAACTGTGTTTCTACTCCGCTGGCTGCACCGAAAGTCATCAACTCGCCAAAAGGCATAACCAGGTTTATATCAATTAAACTCCGGAAATGAACATTTTTGCCCATTAGTAAGGCAACTGTGTCCGCAGTTGTTGAATCACCGCTTAGTTTCGAGATTTCCTTGATAATACTGACTGAATCGTTTGAAACTTCCCATAAAAATGGGAAACCAACCAGAATAGAATCTACGCTTGCCAGTCCTGCCGGGTTGTAAAATAGAGCATTTTCGTCAAAGCTTAGCCCAATACCTGTGTTGCCCATACCTAAGTTACGGACACCTTGTCCGGGTCTACGTAACTCACCGGTCTGAGCTTGGAGCGTGAAAACTCCTCCCAACGTCAGCAATATTATTGCGACAAAAAAATTGCGGATGTGGTAGCGTATGCGTGACATATTGACAAATTACTGTTGTTGCTAAATACAAATTTCAATTTCTAAAAATCATCCCCTAGATAGATGCACCCTTTGTGCAAAAAATGTCTTAGGCAGTAAACAGTCTCCTGTAACCGTACTTTGTCCCTGACAGTTTAATCATTTATCCTTAAATCTTCAATTAATTATGCCAAGACTATTCGCAGTTGATTCAATGGCAGTGCTTTACCGTGGTTATTTTGCCATGATCCGCACACCTCTTATCAATTCAAAAGGTTTAAACACCAGTGGTGTTAGAGCTTTTATAATGCAGTTGATAAAGATTATTGAAGATGAAAAGCCGGATTATTTAGCAGTTGCTACCGATTCATCTGAACCGACTTTCCGGCATAAGAGATATCCTGACTATAAAGCGACCCGAGAAAAAATGCCGGAAGATCTGGTTGAGCAACTGCCGTATCTGCCTAAACTGGTGGAATCTCTTAATTTGCCTTATTTGAAAATGCCGGGATTTGAGGCGGACGATATTGTCGGAACACTGATGAGACTTTGTCATGAAGCAGAAATAGAAGGTGTGATGGTTACCAGCGACAAAGATTTCATGCAGTTGATAACTGAAAAAATAGTCATGCTCAATCACAAAAACGAACGGATTGGAATTCCGGGAGTCCTTGAAAAATTCGGCTGCGTTCCGGAACAAGTAATTGAAATGCTCGGACTAATGGGTGACTCCTCGGACAACATTCCAGGGGTACGTGGAGTTGGTGAAAAAACCGCCATGAAGTTGATTGGAGAATTTGGCAACATTGAAACTGTTTATGAAAATCTCGAAAAAATAAGTGGAAAAAGCCTGAAAGAAAAATTAGCATCAGGACACGCGAGCGCACTTCTCTCCAGGGAACTTGCTACAATTGATTGCCATGTTCCGCTGCCGGTTGAACTTGACGCAGTTCATCTGGGAGAAACAGATTTATATGATAATTCGGAATTGTTTGCTTTGCTGGAAGAACTTGAATTTAATACTCTGCTTAATCGTCTGCAGAAAAAAAGGGGAACTAAATCAACTGATTCAGCTAAAGATTCAGTGCAAAAAGTGGCGGCTTCAGCGCTTAAAGAACCGGAGGAAGAGCTGGAGTATAATGAGGAAAACGAGCGCGGAGTTTTGGAAATTGAGTGTGAAAAAGTTGAAACCACGGAACAGCTGCGTGATTATTTGCGGGAGTGTTCCGCAGGAGAGGAACTGGCAATTGCACTGAATATCAAGGGCGAGCACCAGTTGGATTTAAAACTTGAGGGACTCGCGCTGTGCTCGCAAACGGAACGCAGTATCTATCTTGATTTTAGTCAAACCGCTGTACCACAAAATGAAATGATTGCGGAAGTCAAAAAAATGTTTGAATCTACTGCAAATCCAAAGATCTTTCATGGGCTGAAAACAGCTGTGCAGTTATTTGCAAATCTTGCTATTGAGTTAACTGGAATTAGCTCAGATGTAATGCTTGCTGCTCACCTGGCAGATCCGCTGGCAAGACGCTATGACTTGGAATATTTGCTGGGACGCAAACTGAATTTAAGTAGAAAAACTTTGGGATCTGCTGAGACTGTTGAAAAAGAAAGTCAGCTGTCAATGTTTGACGAAGAGGACATTGAGGATCAAAACGAATATATTCTGCATTGTGAAAACGCATCAATCATTTTACGTTTGCACCGCTTGCTTTCCGAGCAATTGAAACAGACCGGAATGGATGCTGCTTTTCGCAATATCGAAATTCCTTTAGCAGAAACTTTGGCCAAACTGGAACAGTCCGGTATCCGTCTTGATCTTGACGTGATGGCAAAAATTGCGCTTGAATTTGAAAGTCGTTTAACCGAATTGCGTGGAAAAATTATCGAATTAGCGGGTGAAGAATTTAATCCAAATTCCGTAATTGAGTTGCAGAATATCCTCTACGAAAAACTTCGTCTGCATGAGCGTTACAAGGTTAAACCAAAAAAAATAAAGTTGGGCAACCGTATGTCAACAGACGAAGAATCTTTGGAAAAAATTGCTGAAGACGAATTGCCGCGTACCATTCTGGTTTACCGTTCCATTAACAAACTGAAAAATACCTACGTTGATCAGCTGCCGACCTTTGTTCATCAAGCAAGCGGCTGTATTCATTCTACATTCCGCCAAACCGGAACCGCGACTGGGCGGCTTTCATCCGAAAATCCTAACCTGCAAAATATTCCGGTCCGCTCCAGCGAGGGACGTCGAATCCGCCGTGCCTTCATTTCTTCCGGAAAAGATAATATCCTGGTTTCTGCGGATTATAGTCAAATCGAATTACGCGTGGTGGCACATTATTCCAAAGATCCAACTTTCATGGACGCATATCGCCGCAACCTTGATATTCACGCCTTGACGGCTTCAGCCATTTTTAGTGTTCCGGAAAAAGAAGTGAGCCGTGAAATGCGTTCCCGGGCCAAAGAAGTTAATTTTGGGCTGATTTATCGAATGGGTGCGGAGCGTCTTTCAATTGTAACCAAAACGTCCAAAGTTGAAGCAAAAGAATTTATTGAACGATATTTTAAAAAATACAGCACCATTCACGCATTGCAGGAACGCTTTCTTGAACAGGCGCGTAAAGAGGGTTTTACAGAAACATTGTTCGGAAGAAGACGTTATCTTCCGGACATTAACGGAAAAGGTCTTTTGAAACGGATGGCCGAAGGAGCCGCGATCAACACGCCGATTCAGGGTTCAGCGGCGGAAATTATTAAGCTCGCCATGATTGCTGTTGAGCAACAGTTGCGTGAAAAACAAATGCTCTCAAAAATGATCCTGACTGTCCATGATGAACTGGTCTTTGACACCCTGAAAGATGAAGCTGACGAACTCTGTGAAATGGTTAAACAGACCATGGAAAATGTCGTTGGACTTGAGGTGCCGCTGCTGGTGGAAATCGGTAAAGGCGAAAATTGGCTTGACGCACATTGAGCTCAGTCGAACGGTAGCCCCGGACTACGTACTGTTGAAACACAAAGGCTGTAGTTTTTAGCGAGGAGTTCACGAACGGTAGCTCATCTCTCCGTAGCAGGCGGGATGTACAAAGAAAATTTCAAGAGAGATTCAAGTCAACCATTTTATGTTATGAAGAATTATTATCACAATTTGGTCATAAGGAATTGTCTCACTTCAGGGCAAAGGCGATAAAATATTCCGGAAAGGAATCCCCGCAGAATTTCAGTCCGGAGCAGAGCCATGGAACGAGTTAAAAAACCCAACTTTGTCATTTCGAACGTAGAGAGAAATCTTAGAGATTAGCGTAGCCTCAAACAACATTTCTCTCTTTAAGCAAAGACACACTTTTTTCATTCCGCTGCAGAGCCACGGAACGAGTTTAAGCAGGATACTACTCAATCTACGAAGCGCTCCGCAAGTGGTGCACTTTGGAGTTGCTGGAAGGTTAATTCACGAGAGGGTCTTCGAGAACTTCCAAAGCTGCGGTTAGGTCATAGCTTTTTTTACTAGCTTCTAGTTCCAAAGCTGGAGTAGCTGCTTGAAGCGAAGCGCTGATGAAGAAAGCGCAGAGTAGTCCGCAGAGCAAAGTTAAATAATACCGTTTCATCTTTAAATTTTCTTAAACTCTTTTGGATTACGACTTTGCATTGAATTAGTGAAGATACAGGTAGGACTAGCCGGTCATTTTCGAAACGCAGCGTGCCTCCTGTTTCAGCTAACATCGTATGAATTTTTTTTGCAGAACTAGTAGAAGATAATATAACGGATGTACGAATTTTGTCATTCTTATGAAGTGCAAACAAAATCCTTTTGAAAATAATTTAGCTTTGTTAGAATAAGACTTATTTTAAGTAAACAATTCCTAACACAGGAGAAAATCATGGTTACAGCACTGGTTCTTTTAAATATTGAACGAAAGCATATAAAGGACGTTTCACAACAACTGGTTAATATGCAGGAAATTTCGGAAGTCTATTCTGTGGCGGGACGTTATGATTTGGTGGCGGTTGTACGCGTCAACACTAATGAACAAATTGCTGATACAATTGCCGGAAAATTTGGAGAACTGAAGGGTATAACCGCAACAGAAACTTTGATTGCTTTCAATACATATTCCAGGCACGATCTGGAACACATGTTTTCAATCGGTGAGTGAGAAACAGATGTCCGTTGATAATTCACCGCAAAGTATAAAAGTCCGGGAGGCAATTTCCAACATGGGATTTTATAATCCTCCGTTGGAAAATAGAGATCCGGAAGAGTATATGCTGATGGACTTTAACGAACCGCCTCTTCCTCCTCCTCCGGAAGTTGTAGAAAAAATTACGGAATTACTAAAAAATCGAATTCATGCATATCCGATCTATGGTGATTTCCTGGAGAAGTTGGGTGAATATGTAGGTGTGCCTACCGAAAATTTGCTGCTGACAAATGGTTCAGATCAGGGGATTGACGTTATTTTACGCTGTTTACTCGAAAATGGTGATGAAGTTAAAATGGCTCAGCCCGGCTTTCCGATGTTCCGGCAGATTGCAGGAACATTAGGATGTCCTATCGATGGTCCGAAATTTCCCGCGGATTTCCGCTTTCCCCATGAAGAATTAAAAGCGTCGGTGAACGAAAAGACACGTTTAATTGTGGTCATTAATCCAAATAATCCTACCGGTTCCGCGGTCTCACTGGAGCAGATTGAGGATTTGCTAAAATCATTTCCAAATCTTCCTGTCCTTGTTGATGAAGCCTATTATGAATTTTCCGGTCAAACCTGTGTTTCCTTATTGTCGAGTTATCCGAATTTAATTGTAATCCGCACATTTTCAAAAGCGCTCGGTATGCCAAGTCTGCGTTTGGGTTATGTGGTTGCTAGACCGGACTTTATTATGCATCTGCAAAAAATACGCGGTCCGTATGACGTGAATGTGGTGGCGGTTTTTGCGGCACGTGAACAATTAAAACATCCTGCACACTGGCAGGGAATAGTGAAACATTTACTTGAGGAAAGCAAACCTGCGCTGGAAAAATTCTTTGATGAGCATGGGGTCAAGTATTATTCAAATCAAACAAATTTTATGCTGGTGGAACCTCAAGATCCAGTCGCGGCCTGTGAATTTTTGAAAGAAAATAATATTCTTGTACGACCGATGGGTCCCCCGATTTCACACACTTTCCGCATGAGTCTCAGGATGCTACCGGACATGCAGCGCTTTATGGAAGTCTACAGCAGGTTTTTGAAGACCTAGTTAAAACCTTTAAAATGGTGAGAAACTTGCATTTATGCTGGTTCACAAAGGGATCTCATGGGAGGTCGTCGTTTTCCAGGGACGGAAAATAATTGCCAAGGACGACAAGCATTTAAGACGACCTCCTGTGTACCCTCTTCAGTTTCTGCTTCAGCTTCAGTTTTACCTCTGCTTAAATCAACGCTCCTTTTTTACTGAACTCCTCAATTCTAAACCGTAAAAACTTGTTCCAGTTTTTTAAGACTATTGAGGATTGCAGGCATTTCCGGCGGCACATTTTTATAATCGAGTGTATTTTCCGGAATATAGCTCAGCGCTGTTTCCGGTTCACAGAGCCATTCAATCAATTTTTCATGATTGAGTTTTGAAGCATCTTTGAGCTGTATTCTCAAACGGTTACGGTCGTGTTCAATTGTTTCAACTCCATGTAGTTGTCCCCAGAGCCGAACTTCCGCATTACGAAAAATATTCAAAACTGATTCCGGCAGGGCACCAAAGCGGTTTTCAATTCCGTTACGGAAATCCCAAAGATCTTCCTTTGTGGGTAGTGTCCCCAAGGCTTTGTAAAGTGAAAGACGCTGGCTGGTACTGCGGATATAGCTTTCCGGGATCGTCTGGTCAATGTGATTCAGGCGAACATTAATGTCTTCCGGTGCTAATCCGGATTCTGCTTGCTGCAGTTTTTTAACCGCTCTGTCCACCATTTGCGTGTAGAGTTCCAGTCCAACACTGGCGATTTGTCCGGATTGTTCAGAACCGAGTAAATTACCGGCTCCTCTAATTTCTAAATCCCTGGATGCAACTTTAAATCCTGCTCCAAGATCATTGAGATCCTGCAGAACCTGTAACCGCTCGTGTGCAATTCCACTTAATATTTTTTCGGCAGGCACCAGCAAATACGCATAGGCTTGTACATTGCTGCGTCCGACCCTTCCACGTAATTGATAGAGTTGGGAAAGCCCGAAATTCTGGGCATTATTGATGATGATGGTATTTGCTTTTGGAATATCAAGTCCGGACTCAATAATGGTGGTTGAAAGCAAAACGTCAACCCGACCTTCAATAAAATCCAGCATCACTTTTTCCAGTTGCTGTTCTTTCATTTGACCGTGACCGATGGCAATCCGGATATTGGGCAGGATACTTTCAAGATAATTTCCGTATTCATAAATTGTCTCAACACGGTTATGTACAACAAAAACCTGACCACCACGGCGAATTTCACGGCTGACTGCTTCCTGAATAATATAATCGTTGACCGGCAGCAATCGAGTTCTGACTGCTCTGCGGTCTGCAGGCGGTGTATTGACCAAACTCAAGTCACGCAGTCCCATCAGTGACATGTGAAGTGTACGCGGAATTGGAGTTGCCGAAAGTGTGAGTACATCGACTGCTGCTCTGAAACGTTTTATTTTTTCTTTGTGTTTTACTCCAAAACGCTGTTCTTCATCCACAACCAGCAAACCTAAGTCATGGAATTTGATATCAGTCGAAAGCAAACGGTGGGTGCCGATAATGATATCAATTTTTCCTTCATGCAGACGTTTTAGAATATCTTTTTGTTCTGTGTCTGTACGGAAACGGCTGATGACTTCAATGATGAACGGTGTGTCTTCAAAACGTTGGCTGAAAGTTTCGTAATGCTGCTGAGCAAGAATGGTAGTAGGCACCAGGATTGCGACCTGTTTTTCCTGCTGAGCTGCTTTGAAAGCACCACGCATCGCAATTTCTGTTTTGCCAAAACCAACATCACCGCAGACTAAACGGTCCATCGGCATTTCGGATTCCATGTCTGCCTTGACAGAACTGATAACCTCCAACTGATCCGGAGTTTCCTCAAAGGGAAAGCGTAGTTCAAATTTCTGCATTTCAGCATCGTCTGCATTGAAGGCAAAGCCTTTACGAGTTTTCCTTTCTGCATAAATTTCTGCAAGCTCGCCGGCGATATTCTCCACTGAACGTGCTACTTTTGCGCGTGTTTTTTTCCAGGATTTTTCACCAAGTTTACTCAATTTTGGTGGGTTACCATCTGCATTTACATATTTCTGCACAAGGTGAAATTTACCTACAGGCACATAAACTTTTTCTTCACGTGCGTAAATCAGCTGCATAAATTCGTTGTTTGTGCCACCTGCAGAAATTTTCTGTAATCCCTGATATCGTCCAATTCCATAATCCAAATGCACCACATGGTCGCCTTCACGCAAATCATCCAAACTGCCCGCAACCTGTTGAACCTGTGTGCGTTGCAAACGTCGACTTCGAGTTTTTTCGCCAAAAACTTCTTCTTCAGTCAGCAAAATAAAATGTGTATTACCCTCTGCGTCAAGTTTGCGAAAACCCGCAGAAACTTGTCCACTGATGATAGGAATAGATTTATTTGAGTCATCAGCAGGACTGTTCTCCAACCATTCCAGCCACGGACAAGTTTGCGGAATCAGTTGCTCACCCGCGACAAAAGTTTCTACACCTAAATCTTCAAGCAGTTGCTGAAAGTGATCAGCATGTGTTTGATTTTTAGCACTCAGCAAAATGGACACACCAGACTTATACCAATTCTGAAGTAACTGCACCATGTGTCCTGCCGCAGAAGTTGCTGTTGATTTTTCAAATCCCTGCCGTAGAGAATGATTATTGACAAACTGAAGCTGATGCTCTGTACGTTCAGCAACATCATTTTTAGTTTTGGAATTTAAAAACAATTGTGCGGATTTTTGTAGTCGTGTTTCTAGTTCTCTGTTTGTTAAGAATAATGATTCCGGAGACAGAGTCAGTTTATTTTGCTGCGAGCTGAGTTCATATTCCATGAATACTTCCTGATAAAAATGCTCCGCACGTTTTTTTACATTATTTTCTTCATCAACAACGAGCAGATATTCTGCAGGAAAGTAATCAAAAAGTGTTTCAAGTTTAGGGTAAAAAAGTGGTGACAGTGATTCAATTCCGGGAAAACTTTCACTTTTGCGTAAACTCTCATTTAAACGTTTTAAAACTTCAGTTGTACAAATTTTACGGAATGAAGGTAGAGTTTGGCGGGCATAATTAATCGTCTGCAGATTAAAGAGAATTTCATTGCCAGGCAGGATTTCGAGAGAAAGCAACTCTGTGTCTGAGGTACGCTGAGTCTGAATATCGAATGGTTTGAGGTATAAAAGTTCCTTCTTTTCAGTGAATTCCATCCGCACAGGTTTTTCTCGATTGAGCGGAAAAACGTCCAGAATTACCCCATGAGTACTGAATTCGCCCTGATCTTCAACGACATCAACCTGATTATATCCGCAAGATAGTAATTGTTGCCGGATCAGTTCCGGACTACCGACATATTCCGTGCTGAGCGAAATTGTGTTTTTTTGGAAAATATCACGTGGCAGGAAACGCTGCATCAAGCCGTTTGGAGTTGTAACGAGAATCCGTACCTTAGACTTGAGCAGCGCATCAAGTGTCTGAAAACGCTGAGAGACCAGACCTTTGTGCGGTGAAAAATTGTCATAAGGCAGCACATCCCAAAAAGGGAAAAAATACACTCCCTCTCTGCCTGAATAATAGTAAAGATCATTCAGCAAAACTTCTGCGACGTCAAATGATTCACAAACTACTACCAGCGGAATCGTTGTCTCTTCTGCTGAAGCCATTTGAGAGCTTAGCATGGAAAGTACGAGAGCTTTACTTGAACCGGAAAGTCCTTGTAAATCTACAACGGTAGTGTCTGATTTTATTTTATGGAGGATTTTTTGAAGTGATGCAGGCATGTTATAGGGGAAACCGAAGCAAGGGTCAGAGATCAAGTCTGGCTTAAAATATCGAGAATAACGACATATACCACAGGATATTCGACATCCTCATTGATGATACGGACAATTTCATAAGCCACATTATCAAGGACAAACTGCTCTTCCTCTACAAGAAGTTCTGCTTCAAATTCCATTTGAACGACTTCCTGCTCACCCAGAAGACCATGCATATTTACAATGACGCTGGAGGAATTTTCGTCAGTCATTTGTCTTGTTCAAGAAGATCCGGCAGCCCATTCACAGGTTGAGCAGTCAGGAATTTTATTGTTATCTAGGGGGAGCAACACCTGAGGCTGTGTCACCAATTTGAAGAACTGAAACTTAACTGCTTTTTGCTTAAAATTATCTTCTGCCGAGCTAACTTTGATCGTCGTTAAAAAAAATAAACTCCTTGAAATTTAGGTTAAGTTAAGATTTTAATCAAGTTTCAATTCTTAATTTTGTAAAAAAACGATTCAGCAAGTTGCACTTGTAGAAAGTCTTATTTACAGCCCGCAGATGAATCAGCGATCCGGAAATTAAAAATCCATTTGTATACTTGCGCTAAAGCTTGAGTTTCAAGCAGGAGGTTGTCATAATTTAAATATTTAAATTTTGTATGACCTTGAATAAAGGAGGTACGAACAGGAACATTAAATCAACGGTTTGAATGGGTGAATCTACAAAAACTCCAATATTTACAATTTCGGAAAAAAAGAGCATTTACAGTCTGAGCGGGATCCTCTTTTTTCGGATGTTCAGCATTTTCCTGCTTTTGCCTGTTTTCAGTGTGTTGGCCATGGATTTAGCAGGAGCCACACCATTTTTGATCGGAGTAGCTTTTGGCGCATATGGTTTAACTCAGGGATTACTGCAGTTACCGTTCGGAATGTGGAGTGACAAAGTAGGGCGGAAAAAGGTGATTGTGTTTGGTTTGACTTTGTTTATTGCAGGCAATGTTATGGCAGCATTTGCTGATTCAATTCAATGGATGATAGTAGCACGTTTTCTTCAAGGCACAGGAGCGATAAGTTCAACCGTCTTTGCTTTAATCGCAGATTTAACACGCCCGGAAGTACGCACAAGGGCAAACGCTGCTCTAGGTGCAAGTATCGGAATCGCCTTTGCCTTTGCTTTTGGGGCTGCTCCTTTTTTTGGCGAGTGGCTGGGATTACATGGAATGTTTTTGATGATCGCGTTGTTGTCTGTTGCCAGTTTAGTTTTAGTCATGACAACTGTTCCGAATCCGGCGGCAAACCCAATTCTTCCTCAGAAAACTTCATTTTGGAACATGGCAAAAATTGTCTGGAATGTACCAACACTGAGGACAATCAGTTGGGGTGGTTTTGTTTGTGGTGCAGGACTTTCATCCACTTTTTTCCTGATTCCAATGATTTTAGTTGAGCACGGATATGAACGTGCAGAAATGTGGAAAATATACTTGCCGATGATGCTGGCAGGTGCAGTTGCCATGATTTTAGCTGCAATCTTCGCGGAAGTTCGTAACCGTTTCCGGGAAGTCATGCTGTTTGGAATTGTGCTCTTGTTTATCTCATTAATTTCGATGGGAATTGGACAGGAGCAGGACCGGCTCTTGTGGTTTGTGGTTGCACTCTTTTTCTTTTTTATGGGTTTCAACGTTTTTGAACCTATTTTCCCTTCTCTCGTTACACGTAGTACGACCGCAGAAACTAAAGGTACTGCGATGGGAGTTTATAATTTCGCGCAATTTATAGGTCATTTCTTTGGAGCAACTGTTGCAGGTGCACTTTATGTAAATAATTTTTTCATCTTCCTGCTACTGCTTGCTCTGGCCGAAATATGGTTTTTCTATTTGACTCTCTCTTTTCCAAATCCGGAAAAACGGAAAGCCAAGAGCGAAGAACAACAAATAGTGGAAACCTCAATTCCGGAAGCAAAGTCCGAAGTATAAATATCGAACATAAACCTAAAATCAGTATTGACAAAACCTGAGAGAAATAATGGAATTAACAATTAGCGATGACAAAATGAAAATCATGATTACTGAGGTTTTGAGTGAAATGATCCAGCAAAAAAAAGAAGTGTTTTATGGGATGTTTTTAGATGCACTCAAAGATGTCGGACTCGCAAATGCAATTATTGAAGGCAGAAAAAATGATTTTGTGGAAGAAGAAAAAATATTCAGCTTGTTGGAAAGTGAAAGATGAATGTTAAATATGAATCCAGTTTTGAAAAGGATTTGAACTCAGCAGTGATGGTGTCATCTTAACTAGAATATTACATCGAAAAGAGATTTATCGATATTTCCCGTAAGGCAGGATATTCCGAATGAACTATGTGATTCGAGAATATAAATCCTGAAAACTCGTAACTGAACCCTGAAAACAAAAAATAATAAAATGCCTCAACAACTTAAACCCGTCATAGTTCCCTTACTGCCAATGCGGGAAGAGATAGTTTTTCCCGGAGCAACTGTTCCATTTTTTGTGGGCCGTCAAGCATCGATGGATGCACTGGACCGTGCACTAGCAGGAGACCGCGGGATTTTTGTGGTAACTCAACGTGAATCTGCAGTTGAAAATCCTCAGGAAAAAGATTTGTTCGAAATTGGAGTACTTGGACGTGTGCTGCAGGTAATGCGACTGCCAAATGGTACTGTAAAAGCTCTCTTTGAAGGAAGCAGAAGAGGGAAGTTACTGGCCACAAAGTTAGCTGAAAAAGAGTATTTGGTACAAGTTCAACCTGTCGACGAAAGTGCTTTCGATATTGATCAGCAGAAATTGAAGGAATTGGCGGAAGCAGTGCGTGAGTTATTTAAAAATCACGTTAAACAAGGCAAAATAAAGTTGAGTAAAGACGCTTTGGCATCACTTGATGCAGCAGATGCAATGCTCGTAAGTGACAGGGTAGTTTCTCTGATGGAATTACCGCGTGAACAAAAACAAAAACTGCTGGAAACTTTAAATCCGGAAACTCGTCTGCAACAGGTGCTTGATGTTTTGAAAGATGAGATGAAAATTGTACAACTTGAAGACAAGTTGAAAAAAGATGCGACCGATCAGTTCAGTGATAACAAGAAAGAGGATTTTCTGCAGGATCAGTTACGCAACATCCAAAAAGAACTGGGTCAGATGGATGATCCAAAAGCGGAACTGGATGAGATTAGTGAACAAATTAAAAAAGCGGAAATGCCGGAAGAAGTGGAAATTGAAGCAAAAAAAGAGTTGAAAAAATTGCGGATGATGTCACCGATGTCTTCGGAAGCGAATGTGGTGCGTAACTATCTGGAGTGGCTGACTTCCATGCCTTGGAAGGTCAGGACAGAAGATAATTTTGATCTTGTTCAGGCAGAGAAGATTCTCGATGAAGATCATTATGGTCTGGAAAAAGTTAAAGAACGAATCGTTGAATATTTAGCAGTGGCATCACTCAAAGGTAAATTGAAAGGTCCTATTCTCTGTCTGACAGGACCTCCAGGAGTTGGAAAAACATCGCTCGCCAAATCAGTAGCCCGTGCTTTGGGGCGTAATTTTGTACGCATCAGTTTAGGCGGTGTTAGAGATGAAGCAGAAATCCGCGGTCATCGCCGTACTTACATTGGCGCCATGCCTGGTAAAATTATTCAGTCCATTAAAAAAGCCAAGAGTAATAATCCCGTTTTGTTGATTGACGAGATTGACAAGTTGTATCAAAGCAATATCAGTGATCCTTCCGCGGCTATGCTTGAGGTGCTTGATCCTGAGCAGAACAGTACTTTCATCGATCACTATCTGGACGTTGAATACAGTTTAGCGGATGTTTTATTTATCTGCACCGCAAATACCATTCAAAACATTACCGGACCGTTACTGGACCGGATGGAAGTGATTCATTTGTCAGGTTACACAGAGTTGGAAAAACAGCATATCGCCACGCAGTTTCTGACTCCGCGGCAGCGAAAATTTCACGGTTTGGATGAGAAGCAGCTGCGTTTCCGCAAATCCGCAATTGAGGAAATTACTCAAGGTTATACAAGGGAGGCAGGAGTACGAAATCTGGAACGTGAAATTGGTAAAGTATGTAGGAAAATTGTAACACGTCTGGTGCGTACAAAAGATAAGAAAGCCACGATAGTAACGCCGAAACTGGTGCATGAGCTGCTCGGAGTACCACAATTTGAACACGATCAACGCGAGGAAGAAAATCAGATTGGTGTTTCAATGGGATTAGGCGTGACGTCAATGGGCGGAGAAATGCTGCTCATTGAAGTGGTCTTAATGCATGGTTCCGGAAAAGTGGTTTTGACAGGTAAACTGGGAGATGTGATGCAGGAATCCGCTAGAGCGGCTTTTTCTTATGTTCGCAGCAATGCAGATTATTTAGGTATTGATACGGACATTTTTGCTAAAACAGATTTACATGTTCATCTGCCTGAAGGCGCAACTCCGAAAGATGGTCCTTCTGCAGGTCTACCTTTGATGATGGCAATTATCAGCAGTTTTACCAAAATCCCCGTCAAGAATAGTGTAGCGATGACAGGTGAAATAACATTACGTGGACATGTTACGGAAATTGGTGGTTTGAAAGAAAAACTCCTTGCTGCAAAAAGAGGGTTGATTGAAACTGTTCTGATTCCTGAGGAAAATGAAAAAGACTTAGTCGAAATTCCGGATGAAATTAAAAATGATTTGAACATTATTCCACTCAAAAATGTTAAAGCTGCGCTGGTGTTTGCCTTGGAAAAGCATCCTGATTTTGTTCAAGAACAAGAACTTATTGTGCCGGATATCTCCTGGTCAAATTCGACTGATACTCCACCTGCAGCCTGAAACTCAACTACTTTTTAAATCCGTTTATAAAATAAGTACAGTCTTACAGCTTGATATAAAAGAATGAAAAAATCAGACACAAACTCCAATCTTTACAAAATCCGGCATTCTTTAGCCCATGTTCTGGCACAAGCGGTGCTGGAAATTCGACCTGATGCAAAACTAGGTTTTGGCCCACCGATTGATTCCGGATTTTATTACGATTTTGATTTAACTGAACCTTTGAGTCCGGAAGACTTGCCGAAGCTGGAAAAGCGTATGCGTCACATAATTAAAACCGGACAGGTTTTTGAGCATGAAGAACTTGAACAGACGCAGATGGTGCAGCTTCTCAACAAAGATAATCAGTCTTACAAAATTGAACAGGCCGAAGATCTTGCTGCAAACAATGAAACTCTCAGTCTCTATCGCAACGGTCCTTTCTGGGACTTGTGCGAAGGTCCACATGTTGAAACAACACGCGACATTCCGAAAAATTGCTTTGCTCTCGATACTCTTGCAGGTGCCTATTGGAAAGGTTCTGAGAAGAACAACATGATGCAGAGGGTTTATGGACTGGCTTTTGAAACAGGCGACGAGCTCAAAATATATCAGGAAAAGCGACGT
>Ga0209576_1000874_pt1 | contig 17311 bp, 19 predicted proteins | sample SaaInlV_DNA_135m_FD_184686 | JGI IMG/M metagenome (GOLD analysis project Ga0209576, IMG submission 184686) | Marine microbial communities from expanding oxygen minimum zones in the Saanich Inlet - SI075_LV_DNA_135m (SPAdes) (version 2) | ecosystem: Environmental > Aquatic > Marine > Unclassified... | reverse complement strand
AAGAGGTGGATCTGGAAGATGTGGAAGCGGTCGAGGCATTCAAGGCAAAGCACTATCTGAGCGATGATGACCTAGAGGCGATGCAGGAAATCAAAGTGCCACCTGAGCGCTTGGTCCAGGATTACCGATCCACCTACAATGACACCCGCGACTGGTTGCGACGCCAGAAGGATGGGGAGAAGAAGGATGAATCAACCGTTGATTGGGATGACGTGGTCTTTGAGATAGATTTGTTGAAATCTCAGGAGATCAACCTCGACTACATTCTGGAACTCATCTTTGAGCACAACAAGAAGATCAAGAACAAGGGTGACCTCATCGATGAAGCGAGGCGGGTGATCCGCGCCAGCATAGGGAACCGGGCAAAAGAGAGCCTGATTGTTGACTTCATCAATCAAACTAACCTGGACGACATCGGAGACAAGGCGAGCGTGATGGATGCATTCTACAAGTTTGCCCAAGTGAAACTGAAGCACGAAGCCGAGGAGCTAATCCAGACTGAGGCGCTGAATCAGAAGGAGGCGCGGCATTACATCAAGGCCTCCCTGAAGCGTGAATATGCGACAGAAAATGGCACAGCACTCAATGCCACGCTACCGAAGATGAGTCCGCTGAACCCGCAATACAAAATAAAGAAACAGACTGTTTTCCAAAAAGTTTCGGCTTTTGTGGAGAAGTTCAAAGGGGTTGGTGGGCAGATATAGGTGAAACAAGGGGCGGGGGAAGGCAAGAAGTAACGACTGAGGTTGGAGTTGTTTGAACGCGCTACACACATTCAATACACGCAAAGTGCGTTGCTCTGGGCTTTACTCCAAAAACCTCTAGTCACCTGTTGCCATTGGTGAGCGTAGACAGTAAAATGCGCCGCACATGCCGCTATAGCTCAGCTGGTAGAGCAACGCACTTGTAATGAGAGTAACTCGTTGTAATAGTGGAAGAAAGTCTAAGATTCTTAAGCCTGTTTTTGATGGCGTGTCGATCAAATTCCCCAATTCGAACCTATAGCGAACCTGCCCGGTCGAACCTCGAATGTCGGCACCTCAGAAAGCTCAAGAAACCTAACAATTCTGTCCGATCGATCGCGCGAACTCAGGCCGAACCTGCCTGTTTTTTTACCCCGCCTTGCTCCAAGAAAATTGCCCAGCTCTCTGTCCCATTCTCGGTTTTGGGGTGCCCTCTGGGGTGTGGCCATGGTGGAGTGCCGGAAGGTGCGGAGATGGGCAGGATGGACAGCTCTGGGGAGAAATTTTGGGGAGAGCTGCCCCAGCCGGAACCGGGGGCAGGAGGCAGGTTTCGTCCAAGTTTCTGCAGTGGGTACTAGAGCGGACGCCAGGCTGTGGAATTGGAGCTCTAACTGCTGATTCATAGACTGTTGTTTGGCTTGTGTGTTCTCGACTCCCGCTCTGCGACCAGAGCTGCCTCTCATTCTGAGGCTTTGTTGTTGCTCATCAGCTAATTCACTGCCTCACATTCCCGCAGATCAATATCGATGAGTTACTAAAGCAGGACCTACGGTTGCGAATACCTTCAATGTGGGTCGTATAATCTATCGTATGGTGAACCTTCTTGTCAGGAAGATCATAAGCCTCACCATTGATGATAATTTCGTGTATGAAGTATCCGCTAGGCTCACCTAGACCAGAATTAGAACTTATATATAGCTCAAATTCTCCAATGGTAGATGAGTTATAACTAAAGGAATGGGTTGACCCAATTGGTTCAGTTATAGAACAGGCTCTAATCTCAAAAATATCACAAGGTTCAACTACTTTGATGTTTTCCTTTGCAAGCATCATATAGCATTCTTGATAAGAGGCTACAGTATTGGAAAAATAGCCATATAGGAATGAAAGAAGCAGTAATCTGTTCATCGGGCGATGGAATTCACCTAATGTGCAAGTGCATATTCAAGCGTTATTGCTGACAATACTCAGTAAGTCAGGTTTTCTTTCTGCTTTAAGAATTGTAGCCAGTTCACCTCGTTGAGATTGAAGTCCATGCCAATGCTCCCTGGCTTTTGCAATGGCCTTGATTCCTTGAGTTGGCCGTCCATCTTTGCCGTCATCCATCTTCTTCCACATACCGCGAAAGTCATTGATCTCAAGCTCCACAAGCTCACCACCGGCGAGAGACTCAAGCTCAGCCTTTAGTGGCTCATTACCGTGGATATGCTTAAGCCAAAGCGCATGATCACGAATTTCAACATAGCTCATCAGTTTTAGATCCCACTTCCTAGTTAAGGTTGACCACACTATACCACCCCTATTGACCCTTAACAACCCATTGACACCCATAGTGGCCCTTGATATCCTAGTGGTAAACAATAATTTGAGTCTAAGTTTAATAATGATTAAGCAGTTCTTAATAGGTGCAGTACGTGGTGACCATCTACCAGATGATGTCTTGCAAGATATCGTTGAAGCTCTTCATCATCCTCAGCAGAACTTAATTTGTATTGATTCAGAGGATGTCGCTAGGCAATTGAAGTTGCCTTGCAAGCGTACATTTAGGTCAATAAGTGAGATCGAAAGTCATAACTCAACGAAATATTTATTAGCATATCGTTCAGTTTCAGCAGTTACCGTAGACCAACACAGAAACTGGGTAGAGATGCTTCAGAAGCGGTTTGAAGGGTTAGCGCCAGATGGATTTGTGGTAATTGTAGTGCTTGGTAATGCAATAGAGAAAGAGTGGTATGTGTTGTCTAGTGTGCAAAGGAGGCTATAGATGATTAATGCCGGAAGTATGACTGACCAGATGTACTACACTTCAGATTAATTTATTTACTTCATCCTCTGACAACCTAAAAACAGTTCTTCTAGCATCATCCCAGTAAATAGCTGATATTGCTTTTTCTCCCACAATGTCTTCGATTATTGAAGCATTCTTGACTCCTGTACAAATCATTTCTGGATCAAGAATATCGAAATATATTTGATATGGAAGTTTCTCTGTTTTGTTACCGCGATACTGATCTGAATTATCCCAAGAGTCTCTTTTAATAAATTCTAGATTTTTGTACTTTCGCATTCTCTCAAAAAACATGGCCTCTTCAGAGCTTCCCTTCAATCCAGATACAGCAGGGATAACCATGGAGTTCTGTTTGTTCTCTCCATAAAACCTCAGCAGACCTGTAAGTTGATCCATCCAGAATCTGTATCTTTCCGGAAGTGTTTCTGCTCCATGCAGAAAACCATATTCTTTTGCAAGATTAAAAAAACCATTACTTGGCATTCCTTGGTTCTTCTTGTTTTCACCAACCACAAAAGCAGACAACATAAAGCTGTCATTACTCTCCTTCATTGATATTTTGCAAATATCATCAAGTGGCTTAAATAGCTGTGGTGGAATAACACCTAACTGCTTCGATAGAGATGCGTAGGAGATAACTTTTCCAATGGCTGCTTGGGATTTCACAACCCTATAGACCTCATCTTTCAAACTGTCATGGAGCATCACCTTTTGATCAGGCTCTACTTCTCTTACCGTAAACTCCCCACTGGAGATGGCATATAGCAGGTCAGTCAACTCTGTTGTACTGACATCATTCCATGCAATGTAGCTCTCCATGGAATGTTCTTTATTTGGTTCACCCAATACAGACCTGCATATCTCTTGATGATCTGATGATGCTGCGATCCAAACGGAATCACCCGATTGATGAAGGTATGTACTCCCACTCAAAGAATTTTTGGTGATCCTCTTTTTTCGCTTATCAACTTGTTGTGTACTTACAGTAAGAGTATCTGGGCTCTCTTGAGTCGTACTTTCTGGCTGACCCTCCACAATGGCCTCCAGTTTTGTGAGTAATTGCTTATCTACAACCGGCTGCCTAGGAAGAGGCACTGGTGCTTCATCTAATAGTTCGAGCAATTTGTCGGCTTTATGCTCAAGTCGATTGACCCATCGTGATCTTCTCACTCTCTCCGCTGATGACATTGGTTCCGCATTATATGATGGTCTTGGTGACATAAATCTCTCCATATAGTTACTGCTTGTATGTAGCTTATTATATGCAATTCAATCAATAACGCAACACACAAAAGGTAACTAAATAGCTTTGCCTAGTTTTTCATTCACTTACCCAGCTTTTCAGGTTTTTGCTTGCCCCAAAAATACTTCCTGAGAATTTCCCTGGCATCTGGATGCTCCATACTGAATTCACGTAACCGATGGTAGTGGTCGGCGCAAATCTCTGAGAGATCTTTCCGTTTCGAAAAACTGAGATTGCTATAGCTATACAGACAGCAGACAATCCTGAATGCCTCCGGTTGCAGTGCTCCTGTGTATCCATTGTCGGCAATGACATGGAACGGCTCACCGCTTTCCGGGTGCATGTAGACTCTGTTATTGCTCAATTTGTGGTAGCGCCAGTAGTCTCCAGAGAGATGGCTCGCGATGTTGTAGGTAAATGGCTCAATGGCCAGTGGAAAATGCTGTGAGGATGTTTGCTCAATAAATCGCAGTCATTGTGACTCCTGAATCGTTGATGACGTGATGGATCTGTTTTCTGTGCTTATGATGATTACTCCGAAAAAAAATAATGGGCGGTGATTTCCACAGAGCAGCACCCACCTTAATGATGAATGCCACTCTGCAGTAGGTCATTATTGTTGATGGCTATACGATCTCAGAGAGACCGAGCTTTTTGGAAAGGCAGTAGAGGTGGACACTTAAGTATTGCTCCAAAATCCCTTCTGGGAAATTCATGAACTCAGAATCAAGAATCTCGATTGCAGTCTGCTCATAGGTGTCATACAAGGACTTGGGATCATCGGGGACATGCGCCAGAGACATAACAGCACGCTCCAAACGATCTCCTACCTCTTCTATGTGGCAGCCCTCCCTCATTGGAAGCACTCTTCAATAGATTCAGAGAAGTCACCTCCAGAGAGCAGATGGGCCTGATCATCAATTAGGTAGGCAAGGTCAATGTCGGATGAGGTGTCCCACTGGCAGCAGATCATCTCCAATGCTTCAAGAATGTGTTGTTGGTAAGTCATGATGGTTCTCCTAAATGGATGGACAAAGAAAAACCCCCACTGGATCTATGTCCGGTGGGGGCTATGGGTTAAGTGATGTAGAGTTGGTGAAATAGTAGTGGTGAATGAATTGAGATCGACTTTTACGGAGCGGTCCCAGAGAAGGTTATGGATTGCGAAGGTCGGAATAGGTTCGCCCCAAGAGGTTTTGCTCCAAGGGGGATGAGGGAATGATTTGGTTTTCTGTCAGTTACAGAGATTGTGTCTAGTTGGAGCAACGCACTAGATGTTAGATGGTGCGTTTGATCAGCCTATGTGTTGGTGGTATAGATTTATGGTGTTCTCTTAGGTGGGTCCTGATTTCTGCGAGGAGTGCTTGCTGACATTTGTTGAAAATATCGATAAAATCTCCATCATGACGATGAACAAAACAGACTTAGTTGAAAGACTCTATCTCAGAGAAGCAGCAGACCTTTCTCATGAGGATGTGACGACTGTGGTCAACACGGTCATCAGTGAGATGATCAATGTCTTGGGTAGTGGTAGTCGTATTGAGATCCGAGGATTCGGATCATTTTCCTTGGCGCATAGAAAGCAAAGAATGGGGCGTAACCCAAAGACAGGCGGTGCTGTAGTGATCCCTGAGAAGTATGTGGCTCGTTTCAAGTCAGGGAAAGACCTGAAGGAGCGGGTCAATGATTCGTTTGAGAAGAGCTCTTCTTAACTGCAGGAGACTGTTGCTTCCTTCGTGATGTAGTCTTGGAGCCGCTATTACCGTTTTCTTGCAGCTTCTCCATCGCATCAAGAAATGGCTTAAGATCCTGCAGCACAAAGCATCGTTGCTTCTCCTTGGATAGAGCAATGACCCCTTCAGAAACCAGTACTGCCAAGATAAATCCTTGGGTGTTTGCAGATTTCCTTCGGAACAACCCCTCCAGCGACATAGAGGTGATCTGCTCTGGGCAGGCTTCAAGCTGATTGAGGATATCCTCGAATGCGACCCAGTCTTTCCCAAAGAAGCCACCGCCATCATTGCCAACAATGCGGATGAAGATCTCGTTTTGATGATTGCACCCTGTCTGATAACTGAGAGTGCTTTTGCCTGAGAGAGAAGGGCAATTCGATGTTTTGAGGGTGGATATTCCGGGGGTAGTGGTGCTTTTGGGGGATGATGCTGGTTTCGTTGCTGGTTTCGTTGCTGGTTTCGTTGCTGGTTTCGTTGGTGATGATTTTTTCATAGGAGATTCCTTTTCTTTAGGCGATAAAAAACCCCAAGGATCACAGAGAATCGATGGGGCTGATGGGAATATAAACAAACTATTTGTTGGTGGATCCATCGAATAGTTTTATTGGAAAATCAATGTAGTTATTAAGTAAAAAAATAGAAACCAAGACAATAGATATAATGATAATATAAGTAAAGTTATACCCTCTTCTTTTCTTGCTAATTTGTTTTATTATTCTGTTTACGGTCTTTTTAGTTGCTTCTCTTCCCTCGCTTTTGACGTTGGAAGAGAGAGCGTCTAATACTATCTTTATTTTCTTTATTTGATCTGACGATTGAACTTCCTGTAGGTTCTGCTCTAGTGTGACAAACCTTATGTCTATAATAGATCCTATGTCTCCTTTGACCTTTTCTAGCTCTTTGATTTTTTCTTCAAGCAAATCAATTGCATATTTTTTGTTTATGATAAAGTCATCATGATACACAAGTGCATATGCTGAATCCAACTCTGATTGTTCTACTTCACCATCAGACATAATGCAGCATGCCATGATCTCTGGCATTATTTCATTATAAAGCCACAAATCATGTTGTAATTCCAGGCTGGAATTTTCTACATTTTCATCATCTTTATTTTGTGCTTTTTTATTGCTTGTATCTGGCATATTTTGTTCCGTTGAATTGCTGGGGAATGTCTCTGGCATTGAAACACCTTCGCTCAAAGGTGTGTTTGTCGGTAAGCTTGAGGTGGAATTATTGTTTCGAGCTCTTACAATATTTTTATCCTTTAACTTAATAGACAGCTTTTTTTTTAGTATTTTTTTAAACATATTAAAATTGAAACCAATAACTAGGCTCCTTACTGTTGTTATTTACTTGAAGAATAACTATTAAAGATGCAATTCATCATATTTTGTTTGGTTTATTGGTCGCATAACATTTCACAGATGTAATAAGACCATTAGAAAATATTTCTTTAAATGACTCTTTAGCACTTTTTCCTTTCAACCATAATTCAATACTGTCAATCCATTCTTTTTCACGTGGATCAATTACACCGTCAGCATGCATTACATCTCTCAGCAGCTTCAAAATATCTTTGACAATCATCTTCTGGTTGCAGTCTGGGTTTTCTTTGGTGAAATTGATAATGGCGCTACTTAAATCCTGGATGTAGTACTCATCAATGTTTTCCTCAATCTCAATCAATCCAATCCTGAGAAATTCTTCATTAAAACCCCATTCACGATGGAGATAACGATAAATTTGGTCGCGTTCCAGGTTGTGAATCTCTTGGTCGATATTGGCAATTTTCATAGCCAATGGTGCGATCAGGCCAAACAGGCTGACTCCAAGTGCATCCATCGGAGTGTTGATAAAATGAGGGATGACAGTGGTTCGGTCGTTCGATGCATCCTGTACCTTGCTTGATACTCCATACCATGCTGCACCAGAAAGCACCCCTGCTGCTACTACCCAACCAACCGGAGTTACTGCAGCACTTCCGATACCTATAAAAGACCAAATGCTGGATGAAGCAAAAAATGTGTTAGCAATGAATGCTGATTGTGCAATACCAACTCCTGTTCCTACAGCGCCCATCGTATCCATGACCTGCGATGCTTTATTTTTCATACGAAGCATCTTGTAAGCATCTTCACCAATCGCAAGTTTTGCCTTAAATCTCAATGGATCGGAAATAACCTCATCTACATCCTTTAATCGGTCATGTAATTCTGTGTTCGTTTTGTTCATATTAGTTATGCGTTGAGAGGTGAGAACTGTGCATTTGCTTCAGCAATCTTTCTGTCTAGATTCTTGTTCTTGAAGTCATGCGATGCTCCTGTCACCAATCCGAATGCCACTGCCAATGGTGTTACGATAGCACCTAATACAATCCCAATGATTGGGATTGATGCAACAAGTACTCCGGCAATAGCACCAAGAATTGCACCGAAGGTTGCCTGTGGAAACTCATCATAGATCTTGCAGACAAAATCGATGATCTTCCTGCCAACTTTCATGATGAACTTTCCCACACGAATGGTTGAACCAGATATTTTATAGAGGAGGTGCTTTGCATCAGCAGAAATATTGAGCTTGTTGATCATTTTTTGGATAGCTTCATCTGCCATATCGAACATTGACATCTTTTCAATAAAATCCTCATCTACTTCTCCCGCCTCAGCTTCATAACTATCGTTATTGTTCGGATTTTGTCCCAGTATTTTCATAATTGATCCTCTGTTTGATATGCGGGTTGTTCTATGAAATCTTCATTTTCATGTCAATCTCCGGCTAATTTCTATTGATCATGTAGCTTGGATAGCTGTGGGTGTTTTTCGTTTGGAGTATCACTGGATTTTATAAAGTATCCAATGACTAGTAGTACAACGATGACGGGTAATGCAATTTTCCAGTATTTTATGAGTATGACAATTGAAAGAATAGTAAGAGTTGGTTTTGGAGCAACAGTCAGCAAAAAAATGAGTCCCAATATCAAGCCAATTGCCAGTGCGTAGCTGCCTATGCCGATTACAGCAAGCAATCCAAGTATATACATCCAGAATGGTATTGGAACGACAAAGCGGCTCACATCAATCTCCTTTGTGATGTCATATTGACACCAGAATAATACGCCCACTTCTGACACCATGCCAGTGTCAAAATGTTACGGATTGTTACAAATGGGTGTTACAGATGAGGGAACACGCTTCACGTTGAGGCTCCCAGAACAGCTTCGAGATTCATTGCACCAAAGTGCAAACGACAATCATCGTTCTCTGAATAGTGAGATCGTGACGATCCTGAGCTCCCGTAAGGTCACTGATGCCGGTAGCAAGAAGGCGTTGATAAAGGAGCTGAGTACCAGATGCCAGAAACTCTCTGAGGATAGTATCCAGGTTCTTGTTGATCTATCACAACGGATGCATTCGTAGCATTTTGTGAACCCATAGCAGGCTGAGGATGATGAAGATCAGAATCAGATATCGGCTGATCCATAGCACTCCAACAGCTGTCCAGAATGTATTCGCTGTCTTACTCATGTAGCGGGTAATCTCCAAGATCGAATTCCTCTGTAAATTTTATGGATAGTTCTCCCAACCAGCGTGGTCACCCATACAGCGCTGACAACTACTGCAGCTGATGGGAATTTTAAGGCGAGCACGATAGCTGCCAATGTTGTGAGTGATGTAGATAGTGGTGTCATGGTTTTCTCCAATAGATTGATGCAATGATGAGTACTGCGATTAGCAGAGGAATGATTTGGATGATCGTCTTGAGCACCAGTAGCCACATCATGGCGAGTGCAATTGGACGCATTTAGGTTCCTTTGGATTTCTTGTGTAAAGCAAATTGTGAGAATCTCTGCCCATCTCTGTGTGTCTGGCTCACCCCATGGCTACCCCCAGCCCCACCCGTGGAGCGTTTGAGAGCGGAGCAGCTTGGGCATCTCTGGGGGGATTTCGGGGTGATTTGGGGGTGGGATTTTGGGCAGATTTCCGGCTGGTGAGGTGGTTGGACTGGGTGAGGAGGGTGAGTTCTGGGGAGTGTGCGTAAATCGATGTTTTGAATTAGTTCGTCAGTTTTCCGGAGGGGGATAGGTGGGGAGGGGTTGAATTCTGGAAAACTGGAATTCTTAGAGTCCGTCTAGAAAACTTCCTGGGGTGGTTAGAGATGAGTGCGAATGCTTTTACTGTTGGGATTGCATAGTAGATTGTTGGAGAAAGGCGCTCTTTCATTATAGGATGCTGATTTTTGCGCAGTTGCTTGAGGGGTTGGTGTTACAAAGCGTAACAAAATTCCCCTGAACTCATTCAAGCTAGGAGTTAAGATATCAATTAACTTAACAGACTTATAGAACACAATGAGCCAAACATCCAACAACCTCGTCGCTTACATCTGGTCGCTCGCTGACCTGATGCGCGGTGACTTCAAGCAGAGCCAGTATGGCCGCGTGATCCTCCCCTTTACCCTACTGCGTCGTCTTGAGGGCGTTCTTGAAGAGAGCAAAGAGTCGGTGCTGGCCGAGTACGACAAGGTGCTCAAGATGAACCTGCCGGAAGAGGCGCAGGAGAAGCTGCTGCTGCGTGCCTCCAATGGACTCTCATTCTCCAACATCTTGAACGGATAATGCTCCCCTATTGGATGTAATATTAAAGTTACTACAACTATAGAATCACATACACCTAAATACACGAATACGAAAAGGATAATAATCATGCGTGAATTTGATGAACAGTTGGGAAAGGTCATTGCAATCAAAGACCACCAAACCAATTCGGATGGCACACAAGGCTTAGTTCAACCTGTTCTTCATGTTGATGATGATGGCGTATTTACCCCGGTAAACCAGGAGGATTACCCGAAAGGTATCTTGATCTCTCAGGGATACTTGGACATCGACAAGAGTTACGGTTGTTTAGATTATATGCTCCTCGAGGGACACATGAAGGATGTAGAAAGAAGTGCCGAGCTCAGTGTTCCAAGCTACTGGACTAAGGGGAGCTATATACATCGAGTACAAACAAACACTTTGTTGCAGGTGTTCGAACATCCTCTCCCACCTAAAGAGACTGGGCTTCTTCCAGCTGGTATTGTCCCTCCTCAAAATAGCTTCTTTTTGCATGATGCGGGGAGCTACTATGGCCCGTTTGTCTCATCAGTAAGTGATGATCAATACACGATTGAATCTCTAACCAATCAGGTCTTGGGCCTGCAAAGTGATCATATTGCTGTATTCAAGGAGGGCAGCCTAGGTGATGTCATTCTTGAGATCATAATTTCTGGCGCTAAGAATGAGGTTATTACCTCGCTAAAGGATGTAAGCAAGTGTCAGCATGAAGAGATGGATTACATCCCAGATCGGAAGCTCATCAAATTCTTTAGCTCAAAGAGGTTTGGTAAGAAGGTTAGCAACCTAGCTAAGAAGGAGGCTGAAAAGCTTCAACAGTCTATCGCCACATTTGAGAAGCAGTCCGTTAGTCGGAAAAATCTACGACTCGATCGATTGAAGGGGATGTTGGATCGATACATCTCTGATGGCAATGTTGGATCTGATCTTATCCAGGACTACATCGATAGCTCATCGCAAGGTAAGGCGTTGGTTAAAGAGTATATTGAATCAAACCGGAAGCTCATTCTGGATGAGAAGATCGCTGATATTGAGCAAGAAGCCAAGGATCGTGGGAAGCAGGTCGAGAGCCACCTGAAGGAGCTTGATCTGCAGGTAGATGCCAGAAACGAGGAACTGACCAAAATTCGAGATGAGGTTGGTAGGGCGCGAAAGAAGGCTCAGCAAGAGATTAAAGAGATTGAGGATAAAACCAAGGAGCAGATTGAGCGAGATATGGCGGCACAGCAACAAGAACTCTATCAAACAATTGAGGATAAGCAACAGGAAGTTGTTGATAAGAAAGCTGAAATTGACTCCTTAGATTACATTATTAAGTATGGACGAGATATTGCAAAATTAGAGGAAGAAAAAACATATCTGGAAAAACATAATGGGAGGCTGTTAGAGGCCACAAGTGGATTAGAGCGTAAGCTCAAAAATCCAGCTGAACTGGCTCACGCTATTGGTGAAATGGAAGCGATCAACTTAGTTATGCATGGAAGATCAGCCACCACGTCAAATTTGATGGATGTTCCGTTTGTCCCGAGTATTGTTAGCTCCGAACCTTCTTCAGCAGAGGAGTATGTCTATATGGTGATGAACCATTTTGATGATGATTCTGGTCGTAAATTCTCCTACGAGGAGATGACCAATCTGTTGGTCTCGATTCACCAGTCCTTCATGACGGTTCTCTCCGGAAGACCAGGAACTGGCAAGACTTCAACTGCTATCCGTTTAGCACAAGCACTGCATCTTGGTGGAACTGAGGGAGACAAGAACTTCCTCTACATCCCAGTAGGAAGAGGATGGGTATCAGGTCGAGATATTCTGGGCTTCTACAATCCACTGAAGAATCAGTACCAAGAATCGAGAACCGGTCTATATCGATTCTTGAATCGCACACAGCCAGTTGATGTTGATCCTTATCAGCTGATCTTGTTGGATGAATCGAATCTATCAAGTATGGAGCATTACTGGTCTGACTTCTTGGGTATGTGTGATCCGGAAGGTCGTGATCGTCCAATTGATATTGGTGTCCCTGATATGGAAAAACAGCATTTGAAGGTCAATCCAAATGTTCGTTTTATTGCAACCATCAATAATGACTCTACAACAGAGCGTCTCTCTCCAAGGCTGATTGATCGTGTGCCAGTGATTAATCTTGAACAGGATAATATTGATATTGGTGAAGTGGTCTCTTCAAGTCAAATTTTAGACGGGGTTATTGGCAACCGTGAGATTGATACACTCTTTAATATGGAAGATGCTGAAATCTCAAGAGCAAGTCTCAATACGCTGAACAGTGTGATCAATATGCTTTCCAAGCAAGATAATAATCTGGGTCAGGGAATCGCCATTAGCCGTCGTAAAGTTATTGCAATCTCATCATACTGTGCGGTTGCAGAAGGGATGTTGGGGCAGAATGTTGCGCTCGACTTTGCGATATCACAACACATCCTTCCACATATTGAAGGGTATGGTAAACGCTTCCGTTCTCGCCTTGAAAATCTCAATAGTGAGATTCTAAAGAACTATCCAAGATCCTCGCATATCCTAGATTCTATCATTGCACAAGGGGATGACTTCTCTGACACTTATTCATTCTTCTGATTATGGAGCTCAAACTCAACATTCTCACTGGAAGAAGGAGGGGGCGTAGTATTACGCTTTTGCCTGATAGCGAGATATCAAAAGAGATTGAATGGGTATGTGAAGATGAGGCAATTCAATTCGTTTTCACTGTACCCAAACGATGTGCAAAAGTTACATTGAATCTATATGAGTATCAAATTGATGCTTCTGTGGTTGCCTTTGATGAGGAGAGTGGGCAAACCGTAATAGAATGGAATCCCAAGCCGGCTTACAATTCCTTAGAAAAGATTTTCATCAATTTTTTTGGTTTAGCACAGCTCTCCGTAACATTTGTTTGTGAGGTGGCGCAGGAGGAGGTTGTTGAATTCAGCTATATCGAAGTGTTGGCGACGAAGGTCAATGCACGAAACACTCAGTGGATGTTTGATTATCTTTCACGTTTTTCAGATGATGTTATTCACTCTATGTTTCGCACAACAAGTTATCAAGGAGGACATGAGGGGGAGAGTGATACTCCTCCACACTTAACGCTCGACCATATCGAGGGTGTAATTATGTTGTTGCAAGACAACTTGCCCTCGTTACTTCATCATCCCATCACAAAGCTTGTGCAGGAGACTAATGTTGTCAATGCAACTGATAATGATCTGGTGAATGACCGTTCCATTGGTTGGTTGATGAGTAACCTCTCTGTGCTTAATGAGTGTGACAGCGGTGATGATTATGATATTGAGTTTGAGAATGGATACTACAAAGCTAGATCCATTCAGGTTCAAGAGGTGGTCAACAATACGGATATCTATGAGAATCAGGTTATTCATGGGTTTCTCAGTCGCCTATTGAGTGATACCGGTTCTATCGCAGAGAACTATACGAAAGATATTTCTATCCGTAGAAGTCCTAGAGAGTATATTCCAAACCAGTATGAGAGCTTCTTTAATAAGATGAACTCTTTTAAGAGTGTTATTTTACAACGGCAAATTGATAGAACTTATCATTTTGGTGAGAAAATCAAGAAGATGAAGGAGTTGCTCAACCAACAAATGCCGGTGCGTCGAGAGATTAGAAGTCGCCCAATCATCACCCCAAAGGTTCGCATTTCGCCTACCTATCGGACCATTTTTAGAGAGATTGCTGACTGGTATGAGCAGGGTGGTATCGACTGGAGTGCTTACAACAACCTGTTTGCTATTAAAGATATACCCTCCCTATTTGAGTCTTATTGCTACTTCCGTCTCGGAGAATCACTCAATAGAAAATTTGGTATAGAAATTTTTGAGGAAGGAGGGGAAATCTCAACTAGCTTTACGGACAGCCAGGGAATACAAGTTAAGCTGCATCGTGAACCCAGGTACTGGATGCCAAACAATCTGAATGCAAGAAATGACACTATCGTTAATATAGAGGGTTGGAATGCAGGGAGGTACGGTGTCAAAAAGCGCAAAGGGGGTTCTGTTTACTCACACAGAAGACCTGATATTGTAATAGAGTTGATAAACTCGATGGGGGAGTCTAATTTACTGATTATGGATGCTAAGTACACTTATGCTAAAAAGGCATTTATTGAGTACCTACCTAAACTAACAATGAAGTATGTACACGGTATCCAGAGGAAAGATAATCCCGATAGCACGGCCTCATCGCTTACCATTCTCTACCCAAGTGAGTCCCCCGACTTTAAGAGTTTTCACCATGATAATTACTCTATCTACGGTAACCATCCTGTATCTCCGAGTCTTCAGATCTTCGGGCTACTCTCCGATAACGGCTCAGATGGGCCGGTTTTAGATAGCTTTCTTGAGCGATTATTAAGGGTCAATAGGGTTGAATTAATGCCAGGTAATGAAGCTGCATTAAACAGTCTCCTGGGTGCGATTGGGTGACCTATGGTTTGACATGGCTTAGCTATACTCGGATACTCTGGGCACCTCACTCCATGGATGGAAGAGACACCCAAGCAAATCAAGTTCACCATGATCGGAGGGCAGCATCTCCGGCATAGACACAGTCTTCAGCATTGTGTTGCTCTTCGGGCGATTACGTGTGCATTTCCGGTTGCGCAACCCCATGAATCCCAGTAAAATGCGCCGCACATGCCGCTATAGCTCAGCTGGTAGAGCAACGCACTTGTAATGCGTAGGTCCTCAGTTCGACTCCGAGTGGCGGCACCAACTAAAACCCCTGCATTAACACCAGCTTGCAGGGGTTTTTTCTTTTCTGTTTATGCTTCTTTATGGCTCAGTAGCTATTGCAGCAGCATTTTATGGTGACTGACTACCACGGGGTAGGCATCATTCCCATCCCGTCAAAATTTGGCATCACGCCGCTTCTCTGGCGGTTTCTTTTTTTATAAGGTGTTTGAGCCTTTATTTTTTGTTTCAGTTGCTGTTTTCTTTGTTGGGCAATTTCGTAACATCGCCAGATTGAATTATCTCCCTCTTGTGCGTTCTGGATGCAGCTGATTTCCTTTTCGATCAGTAACATTCTCTCTGTCCCGCGTGCCTTCTTTTTGTAAAGGTATTTTAGAACATCCTCTTTCGAGGGCCCTCTGGTTTCACCTCCTGGCTGTGTCGCTCTCTGTGTTTCGCTTGAGTATAGTTTGTTTATCGATGCCGGGGATCTTTCCCAATTCTGAAAATCAGATACGTTGTTGTATATGCCATCTGCGGACGCTGTAGATGTTACGAATACTGCTGTGAGTAGAACGCCTATTTTGTTTTGCATAAGAGAACCTTGCTGCTAATTTAAGTGCGCACATGGTCGCACAATTTAGTTGCAAATAGGTGGAAATAGCAAACTGAGGGAATGTGACCTCTTCACAAATTTCTTTCGTTATCGTACTCTTACGTGTGGTGCCATTGAGATTGCAGCAGATATCTGAATCAGAATTTACAGGAGGAGCCAGACAGTACAGAGCGGTTACAAGATTGCCCTGTCAAAGAGTTGGGTCTTAAGCCTGTATAAATAGCCCCTTTTTATGGTCAAATAGTCCCAATGAGAATTACATCAGACCTTGTGAAGCTTGGCACAGAGATACTATTTGATGTGTACGATAGTCGTGGAAAGCTTGTGTTGAGAAAAGGGACAGTAATCCCTAGCCAACGTCATCTTACGAACCTTCTGGATCAAAAATATTACTCAACTCCTTATGGAGAGCGGGGTAATAGTATTGATTATGACTGGGATGATCACGGGAGTTCCTCAAAGAGTGTTGCATACTTTATAGAAAGTTTAATTATACGTCTGGATGAGATTTACTCTAATTTTATGGCTAGCGGCTATAACTTGACAGGGGATATTGGAGAGTTGGCTGATATTCTTATTCACCAATTACAGCATGAGCCAGATATCACCATTGGAGTGGTGCATTTACATACCAAGTTCCCTTATCCTGTCATGCGAATGTTGCAGAGTGCAGTGTTTGCAATTCTTGTAGCGCTTCGTTCAGAGTGGAAGACCAAACGAATTCAGTCATTAGCGAGAGCCTGTTTAACCCAAAATATAGGGATGTTTCCACTGCAATTTGAGTTATCTGAAGTGGATGGAAGTGAGTTGAGTGATTCTCAACGACAGCAGATTCGGCTTCACCCTAAAAGAAGTGTCTCTAAATTGATCGCGATGGGGGTGAAAAATCAGGCATGGATTGATGCGGTAGCCGCACATCATGAGAAAATTGATGGCAGTGGATACCCGCTAGGGTGCTTTGGATATAAAATATCTCAAGAAGCAAGGTTGCTGGCGATTGTAGATCGATATGGCTCAATGATCTCTCCAAGGTCTCAAAGAGCTTCTGGGGTCTCTACAGATGTTATGAGGAATTTTCTTGTGGCAAAGAAAGTTGAATATGATATGAAACTCAGCAAGGCACTTATTTCAGAGTTAGGCATCTATCCTCCGGGAAGTACCGTTTTATTGAGTTCTGGAGAGGTGGCACTGGTTACAAAAAGAGGGAAAAATGGACTTCACCCGGAAGTTTTTTCAATATGGGATAGTAATGGTGGTTTACTCTCCAGCCCCCAGAAAAGAGCGCTTGGTACGGATGAGACCAGAATCCTGTCGATCAAAAAACATGAAGATGCTGAACGGTTAAATGTGGACCTGTTCTGGGGAAGTTCAGCGGGGCAGTTTGAAAATCAACCATTGTTGATATAGAAGAGTTTGGGTGGGTTCCTGAATATTGTCGGAGTACTAGTGAGAGAGTAACTGTGAGTGTTTGCCTAGGGAACCTCTGAATAAGTCATGTGTAAATGCCTAACGCCCATAGCGCCCAATATCTTCGTTGAAAACCTTGCTAATAGCCTACTATTGGCTGCGATCTTCGCCTTGATCTTGGACACTATGGACGTAATTCAAATTACCCAGACTTGTTCAGAGGTTCCCTAGTTTGAGGTGGTT
>Ga0209576_1000869_pt1 | contig 17451 bp, 18 predicted proteins | sample SaaInlV_DNA_135m_FD_184686 | JGI IMG/M metagenome (GOLD analysis project Ga0209576, IMG submission 184686) | Marine microbial communities from expanding oxygen minimum zones in the Saanich Inlet - SI075_LV_DNA_135m (SPAdes) (version 2) | ecosystem: Environmental > Aquatic > Marine > Unclassified... | reverse complement strand
CAGGTATGAATTGCTCATCCTTAGAGACCGTGTAAGGCTTCCCATTAATTTGAGTATCAATGGCAAGGATAGTTGTTTTAGATGGCTGTACATCCTCGTGGAGAGCTTTAACCTCTACTAAGAACTGGTTGACTAAGGTATCATCAACTGAACCTGAAGTATCTATAGCTACCACTAATTCACCCATAGATTCTGAGTATAAGCTAGGTAGATATATATCTCTAAACCTTCTATTAGGTCTCTGCCAACTGTAGTCATCTTTAGCTTTCTCAGTCATATAATTAATTAATAACTGCGGCCAAGATATTTTAGGTTGGAGTGTGTCATCTAGTAGTCTTTTGATATTCTCAGGTAAGCTGCCATAGTCCTTAGTCATCCTAGCTGACTGTACAGCCTTAGCTAAAATCTCTTTAGTAGCTAACTCAGCTGCTTGCTTATCACCTTCAGCAGGCTCTTCTAGATCATCCCAGTCACCATCTCCATACTCAGGTGAGTCCTCTGTTTCATCAGGTAATTTTTCATATACTGAATCAGTATCTAAATCCATATACTGAGGATCAGCTAACCCTCCTGCAGGCAGTGTGTAACCTTGAGATTTTAACATTAGGTTAATTACATGATCACCAGCTACATTCCATCGCTTAGGTGACCTATCACCTCTACGGTGCATATGTGATAGGACTATATGCCATATCTCATGAGCCATTAAACCTATCTGCTCTTCACTATCTAATTTGTTCCAGAACTTAGTCCCATACTTAATGGATACTCCATCAGTACAGGCAGTGGGAACATTCTCATCCATTGAGTGTTTGCAGGCTAAACCTACAGTAGCAATGAATGGTGATTTAGCTAGTAGTTTTATCTTGGTTTTAGTTAGGGAGTCCATATTATATAATCCTCTATTTCACTTCGTTTATATCCATTTTGTACTACTTGGGGTATGATCCCATATTTCCAAGATGGTATATCATTTAATGCTGCTACATAACCCAGTGCAATGATAATTTCAGCGTGTTTACTCTCAGGGTCTGTCACGGCTTCATTCAATTCTTCCTCTGTCATATTCATTAGAGGTTGTAGTAACCTTGAGAGTTTAAACTCAGATTTACTACCCATTCTTCTATTAATTATGTCATAGTTACCTGCTTCATAATTTATACCTAAAGTCATATTTAATTTAGCAACATTAGCTAATGTGTTAATTACCTTTTTCTTGTGTTCATTTCTTTTAATGTCCTTTATCCAATACCGCATTGGGTTTTTATCGAGTATAACTTCATCAGTTATATTCTCCCATCTTAGGGTATACCCTACACTGCATACTTTATTATCAGGATCTATGTAGTAAAGCCCTCTTATCATATTTGATCGGTATAACCTATCACCCTCCTTAGTGTGATAACTGCCAGGTGGTAAAGACTTTTCAGTGTATAGTTGGAGGCCTATGCTATCCATTAGATCTTTGCGTAAGCTGCTACCTTCGGCACCATTCTCTGTTATCCTATCTTCTAACTGTATTTCGGAGTTACCATCTTCATAAGTGGTATATCTACCTATACTTTTGTTAGTATATACATACCTAATTTCTTCATCAGTAAAAGACCTGCTCCAACCGTATAGGCGCTTCATCAGTAAAAGTTTGTCTATTACATCTCTGTAGCTGTCTAATTGATTCATCAGTCATCTCCAAATATTGCCTTAGCGTTTTTAATTTTCCACTGTTGGATCTCTTTTTGTACTCCTAGTTCAGGTTTAGTTTTCAGTACATCTCTGATAGCCAGTAGCTGAAACTCAGATGGTAGTCTTTTCAGGTATACCATCGTATTGGGAACATTATCTTCAGTCATCTTACTAGCAACTAAACCACTCACAGCATACAACGCTCCTGGTTCTTTAGGGACTGTAGCTCCCTTAGGATCTATTATGAGCATGTCAGGATCTGGTAGCTCTTGTAGTAGCTCAATATACCCCTTGAATTCTAATGCAGCTCCTTGCCCTACTGTCCCTGCTATAAGAGGTAAGTGGTGTGGTTCACTACCTATGTCTGACCAAGGTTTAATTAGCTTTGATGCAAATTCCCAAGTTCTTGGACTTGCAAAGGTGACATCATTATGGTTAGGATCGAACTTGTGTAGTAACTCAGGTCTAAATCTAATGAAGGCTACTATCCTTGTATCTAAACTGTTCTCTAGTGCCCAGTCTACCCAGTCATCTGTTGATACATCTAACTGTAGATGCACTAACCTAGACTGCATTGCTGTACCTATACGGTTCACAATAGCTCTATCCGTAGCTAGGTTACCAGCAGCTACCATATGTACGTCAGGATGTAGTTTATGCTGACCTACTTCCTTATCTAATACCAGCCTATATGCTGCTACTTGTACGCTAGGGGGTGCACTATTGATTTCATCTAGGTTGATAAGCCACCCCTCCTTACCATCAGGTATTTCATCTATTCCCTTGATTGGGAAATGTGTTGGAGGTAGGAACTCCATCTTCTTGCCTGTAGTAACAGGGAGTCCTACTAAATCGAGCGGATCTGACTGTGCTAATCTAATGTCGATGTACTCTAGGTTTAGCTCTTCGGCTACTTGGCGCATTATACTGCTCTTGCCTACACCTGGGCTGCCAGCTAACATAGGCACTAGTCCTACAGTGATACAGTCCTTGATAGCCTTAGTGGCTACCTCAGGGTTTACTGGTAATGTGTTACTCATCTTTTACCCCTCCAAATCATCTAAGTAATTTTCGTAATGCTCTAAGTCTTCTAGAGCCTGTTCGTAAAACTCATCTTCATTCTCATACTCATCCATAATATACTCCTTAGGTTGATTACATACCCCAAAGCGGATATGTAAATATTAATATTGTGGTAAGGGTAATAACTATTACTCCTGTCCTTATGCAGATACTATCTACATACCGTTTATACCCTCTTTGTAAAATGTTTCCATGTAGTAAGTGCGTTTCTTCTTCCATAGATTAAGTGATTTGGCGTGTAGATCTACTATCTCTTCTAAGTTAAGCAACAAATCCACTTCTCTTTTAGGTAATTTATACAGCGTGGGTTTACTTCTTATTTGTTTAAACTGCGGATCCTTATTGGATATCATAATCGTCTCTATTCTTCCTGCTGTTGTTTTCTCATATAAAAACCATATTTCATCAAACATAGATATGTAACTCCTTTATTTAAGAGAGGCGTTAACCACACTCCCCTTCGTACTGACACCCCTCGGTATCCATACATTTAGTACATCCACCTATCTTAGTTAGCGTAGGTCTTTTGCATTTAGGGCATTCGAGTCCTGTAATCCATTCTGGTTTAATATGTAACTCTTCTTCGGGTTCAGAGGAGGTGACTTTATTATGCAATGAGATAAGTGTTCTTCCGATATGTTGCACGACCCCATTCTGGTAACTCCCTTTCTTCTTACCTGCTACTTTTGCAAAGTATCCATCATTAGCGTGTATCTTAGCTAACTCATTACCAATAAATTCTAGGTTGAGTTTAGGATCATCTGATCTAAGCATGGCACTAGCTAATCTGGATATAGCTTTTACATAGTGTACGTTATCAGTATGACTGGAATCAATGAACACTTCAAAAGGTACGTTAGTGTCTAAACAGTTCAGCGTTAGATAGCAGTTGAACTGATCTGTTGGAGACCCACCGACCTGTATTTTGGCAGTCTGCCCGTTTAGTATTGCAGGTCGCTTCTTTCGCTCAGGCGGAGGTAGGTCAGGTGTGGGTTCGTTTACTGAAACGTTAATTATTTTTTTATCAATTACTGTAGTCATTTATTTAATATATGCGAAATCGCATTCTCCTGATTTTTTATATGAGCACCATTTACAACTATTCCAATTAGGAGTTGCGTGGAATGATACACAATCGGTTAATTTATTAGCTCTCTCATCCCATTTGGGTAAGAACGCCATCGCTTGTTCTCGGGTGTAGTTTTGCTCAGTAGTTTCTCCTTTATCTAAATACCACAACCGAGAACTTACGTATTCAAGTTTAGGGAATCGAAGGAAAGTGAGGATGGCATATAGCATTACTTGTGAGCCGTGCTTAACCTCATTCCCTCGTTTCTGACCTGTTTTATGGTCGATAATTACAGCTGAAGTTTCAGACTCATGTATCAGTACATCGAGTTTAGCCCGTAGCCATATTTCGTCCATCTGCCAATCACCGGATGTCCAATCTCTGTCATAAGCCCATTCACCCTCGCACTCAACCTTATTGTCTTCGTAGAGTTTTCGGAGGTCTTTAAACTCACGTTCAAAACGGCTGAGTTCTTTCGGTAAATCATTAATTCTTCCATCTACATATTGCTCCGCTTTATCGTGAATTTCTGAACCTCTTTGTGCCGCTGGCCCACTGGGGTCTGGTAATTTCTTAACCTTCTGTAGGAATATGTGGTATGGACATTCTTCGAACTTTTGTAAACCGGAGAATGACCAAGTTTTTATAGGGGGTGTTAGCTTCGTTTGAGGCTCGAACCCATCAGCTTTTAGATGGGCGGGGAATTTTGTATTAAATGCCATTATTTAGCGTCTCCATAGTTATCAGCAATATCACCTTCAGCATCTAACGGTAAGTCAGGTGCCCAAGATGGGGGTGTTCTCATTATCTCTATCATTTGGTTGAGGCGTTCTTCAGCTAATTCTTCAGGTACTAATGCTAATACCTCATCGTGTACAGTACCCACTACAATAGTATCTGGTAGTTTAGATATATCTAGCATCTGGTACATGACAATGTTCCTCGCTAGGTGCTGAACACAATTCTCCGCCATTTTTCCAGAATATATACGATACCTAGTCTTACTGTTACCGTAAGTTACTTCAGGGTAATCGTATGAGTTATCAGGGTAGATAGTGGTGAGGTCGGGGTACCATAGTGACAATCCACCAGGGGTTACTAGTTGGTTGGGTCTTACAGACAGAATACCCTTACAGTTTAACAGCGGCTCTTCCTCTGTCACAGTCTGCATAAGCTCAATCGCTGTCCCCATCGTACCCCAGAAGTTTACTATCGCCCCGTTAGATTCTCTCCAACCATAGACAATATCTTTCGCTTGTGTGTCCGATAGATCCATCTTCGGGCCCATTGCTCCTGACTTCAGCATATCTCTGAACTTCTTCCAACCCGCGCCATAACCTAGCCCTAATGTTGCTGTCTTCCCTACGAACCGCTCCTGCTTAGTGATAGTGTCTATATCTTTTTTATATATACCAGAGGCAGCTACTTTATATACGTCAGTTCCTTTAGTGAAGGCACTAACTATATTATCCTGACCCGCTACCCACGCTAATACACGAGCCTCTATCTGAGCAGAGTCAGCAACTATTAATTTATATCCAGTTGGTGCTGTTAAGCAATGCCTGAGCTCTCTGGACTTACCGCGGGATGGTAAGTTCTGCATGTTGATCTTCTGGCTAGCTGAGTACCTACCAGTACGCGCTCCATAGTATTTAAGCGGTACAGGCATAAGGTTAGTTACCGGGTCAGCAGTATCTAAGAACCGTTGTGCTCTAGTTTCGTTTAACCGCGACTTCACTGCTTGCCGTGCGTCCCATAGTGGTTGTAGGTCAGGGTTATCGTACTGCAGTTGCTGGTATTCAATGTCATTCTTCGCTAAGGCATATGTTAACTTCTCGGTAATAGGTGATATCTTAGTTGGTACCTCTATCCCTAACGACTCTAAGTATGCAGCGTACTTATTGTTACTGGCTAACTGAGCACGAGTAATAGGAGCGTTATCTAACAACTTATTACGATATAATATCTCCGCTGTCAGTGCTCGCTTTGTCCGTGGCCTATCTAGTACCAGATGCGGCTCGTTATACATACGTAAGGTTAAGTCCATCAGCTCTAACTCTTTGGACGGTATATGCGGTAACAACTGGTTGTAACACACCATTGTTATATTTACATCGTTTATACAGTACTTTTTAAGTTCGTGTGCCTGTGCTGTTGTGAGTGTGTCTAAGTTCTTAGTGTTAAACAGTTCGGTGGTTTTTCTATGCGCTGGGTTTACTCTTCTGATCAGTGCCGCTAACGAGTGCGATACTGAGTTCCCTGGCCATAGGAAGGCGGAGAATAACTGAGTGTCTCTATATTCACGTGGCGGTATACAGTGATAGTACAATGACAATATAGCCGCGTCGAACATCGTGTTATGGCATACTAAAATAATGTCATTATCAGGGACGAATAGTTTATCTAAGTATTGCTGGATATTATCTGTATGGATATAGGTGGTGGTGGATGAGATGTGAATGCCCATGCCGAAGACTTTAAACCGTGGGTCGTTGATATACTCTGGGTATGTCATCTTCGTTAGCGTATGATGAGTGCTATAAGTAGTCTCAAAATCTATTGTGATGGTTGTGGATGAGGATATCATACGGCTATGGCAATTAAGTCCTTGTTAGGTTGGATGGTGGCGTGCTCAGAAGTTATATCAATAAGCGATGCTATATCTAACGGGGTTATGTTCCAATTTATACGACCCTCAATAAACCTGCCTCTCTGCGCGTTTCTGGTGGTCTGTATATAGTTCAAGTTGTTTTTGTTTAATATCGTATGGAACCCTTTACTGGATATAACATTCTGATCTGCTGTTATTGCAGTGTACAGAATATGTAGGTCTTTAGTGGATACCGAATGCCCTACAGTTTGGTTTAATGATGACTCTGCTCTTGGTTGTTTAGGCGGCTGATCAGGGGTGGTGCCGGTTATTAAGTTTAGTACCGATATGCCATTGTTTAAGGCTCTTACCTTATTATGTAATCTTGTAGGATCTAATTGGTGGAGTTCGATCTCCTCAACTGTCGGCATGGAATCCACAAACCATCTGAAATCCCCATCCCTAACAGCTGCACAGAACCTAGCTGGGAACGGTCTAGTAGCGTCTATCATCAACTCTTTGGCATAATTGCTTAGTGCTGTCTGGGCTGCGAACTCATCAAATTGATATGCTTTAGTGAATGATACAAAGTTAGGTAGTTCTTTAGCGATAGCTTCCTCATATGTTGTTTTAGGTGGGAGTGAGAACAGCTCTGGCATTGTGTTGGCTATTTTTTTAAGTGAGTGCTTCTGCCACGGACATATATTAAAACGGGACTCCTCACCAGTACCTAAATTAAACGCGTCCGTGTGGTTAGTACACATGATAAAGTTCGAATAGGACTTAATCGTTTTCTTGTTCTGCCTCATTGCTCGGACGGATATCTCAGGCTCAGTTATTAAATTCTTCATACCCTCCATAGCGGCAGTGTGCTGTTTCGACTCTGACTTCACCTCATCTAACCCCATCACAATCAGATGCTCCAATTCAGCGTTAAATTCATCTGTTATTTGGTTAAATCTTAGCAATTGGGCGTGTTTACCAGAGAATATAGGTGCAAATATCTGACTAACTAATGTTGATTTGCCTGACTGAGTTGTGCCCTGTAATAACCACGCCCGTTTCGTTTTCTTACGGGTCTGTATAATATACGATATCCAATTCAATAAGTGCTCGAATTCTATTGATGACTCTTCTCTTGGTGGTGTTCCAACGCCATTCTTTAACGCAAAATATATAGTTGGGCAGAGCTTAGCTAATGTTTTGACAGTGTCAGTGGGATTGGTATAACCTATGGAGGTGGAGGTGGATGATGGGAGGGCTGGAGTGTTAAGTACCGCGTTAGGGCGGAAACTGTTAATTTCATGTGTTTTAAAGTTAACAATATGTGAATCAGTTGGGTTGAATACAGGGTTCCAGTTTGGCATCTCTTTGGAATCTGGTAGTGCCCTATTATTATCTGCTAATGCCATTTCTAACCGCTCTGTTGACGAGTGCTGATACATTACCACAGAGTTAGTGGAGGTGTTATATTCACAGGATTGTATTGAATCTGATCGTTTTGAATAAAACCCGAATACTATCATATTGTTATCGTCCGGCTGATACATAGGGCCTAATTTCGTTATATCGTCAGTGACACCGTTATCAGAGTTTAATATATCTGTTTCTGTCTCTTGTATCTCCTGTTCAATTAACTCTTTAAGCGTTCTTAAAAACGGTGCGTCTACATCGCTCATGAAGAACGCATCATCTGTTTTAAAGCAACGAACTAACTCAGGGTTGGATTTATACGCCCAGTATGAGTTCGAGTCACCGTTATTTAAATTCATACGGATATATGTATCATCTATATCTACTAATGTTAATGCCCCTTCACTGGGATGTGATAGTACCTTTACATCGTTGAGGGCATTATAAGTAGTGGCGAATAGTTTTGGGTGGTTTTTTAAACCTGTATCAGTGCGTAATTGTTTAATTACCGCCTCTTTCTCCTGATTTATTGACTCAACACCGGGGAGATCTGGTGGTAATGACACCGTTGGTCTGGATCGTATCGATAGTGTTATAGGTCTTTGAGGTGTGGTGGCGGGCATATTGTTAGGTGGGGCTATATAAACTATCCTTGAGTTCTCTGCTAAAGTGGGATCTATTACATAATGAAGGTTTCTGCCAGTGCCTGACAGTGTTAATTGTTGCTTAAACGGCTGATTAAAGTTTAATTGGGTGAGGAAATACTTCTTTACATTGGGTGCCATCGGCTTATCTAGGAGGAAAAACAGGTGACCTGATAGTATATACGGGTCTTCGGTTACATAAGCTGAAGCTGAATATTGCCATATAAATGACACATTATGGAAATAAGATGGTAGTGTTTCTATAAACGCTTGGGGTAAATTCTCTACATCGTGGTGGTTGGATAGTGTATATTTGTCTACATCTATGACTAATAATTCATTGGGGGATACCGATTGAGTCTTTTTAGCCCGGGACTCATTCTCTAATTTTCGCTTAAATTGGCCAATTAAAATGACATTCTGTTGGGCGGCTACCTCTTGTAATAATGGGTGAAGCTCTTCTATCGAGGTATATTCTACCTCTTGAGATGATACTCGGAATGGCACATTGGGGGTTTTCGATAATTTCTTTGTTTTTTGGTCATAACTCTTTGTAAGTGGTAATACAGTGTCTATAACAGTTAGGATCATGTATAGTGGCCTCTGGACAGTGAAAATAGGTATTTTAACATAATGAAAATGGGATGTCAAAACTATCGGTAACACCGCATCCATTTATTTGCGGTGTTGGGGCTAAGTTATTGTTTTACCGAGGTTTAATCTAGTTATTAACAATACCCTTACAGAAATGAGGTTAACCGCAAGTGGTTGAATTAACAACAGTAAGTATGAAGCAAGGTGCTTAAACAGCAAAAAAAGATAGTTTAGTTAAATTTCGTCTAAAATTTTTTAATTACATTTAATATATATATACGGGATGCGACTTAAAAAAAGGATGTGAGAGTGGGATTTTTAGTTGATATTGCTTATTATCAATGCTTTAGGACTACAAAAAGCCTAAAAAGGGCGAAACCGTCCGGTGTTGCTCTGAGATTTGCGGTGTTTATTGTTAGAAATGGTCATTTTTATAAGTGACCAGCTTATTTTGCTGTCAAATGTCATTTTTTAGGTTGTCAATTGGCGGCATGAGGCTAATTTTACGTCTTAGCCTAAGACGGATTTCTAAAGTTAAGCGCTTTTTATACTTTTTTACTGTTGTTAAGCGCGGTTGCTACTTTTCTATCGTTAACTGTACAGAGAACAAGTAGATTTACCACTTTATAAAAGCTAAAAGTGCTTAACTATTACTTAGAGGCAATAGTTAAGCACTTAGCGGACCCCATGGAGGCTAATAAAAAAATAGTCAGTCTAGCTACCAGTATTTCACTGATAGCTAATCTAACTATTAATTGCCTTAACCACTTAGGCGGCTCTTCTCTCTACCGATTCACCACTCGTATGCTCGGTAAGATCTACTGAAGTATATCCTCCGTTCAACTCAGTCGCTTTATCTACGCCTATAGTCATCTCCTTCCAATGCTTAACAAACGGTGCGAGTTCTTGTACATCTCGCTCGTAGTTATTTTCGAAGAATGAGAACATTGTTGCCTGCTCATAAGTCGGGTCTACTCCAAACTTTGGTGGTTGTACCCAATCTATCGCTTGTTCGATCATTGTGAATATCACACCGTCGACTCCACCTTCATTCTCGAAAGCGTTGTCATGTCGATTAGGTATTGGCTCTATACCATCCATCAGGCTTTCTATAACTTCAATACCTTTTACTAGAGCAGCTAAAATCTTCGGCTTATCTGTTTTATCTAGATCAGCTTCAGCTCGTTCGATGACTAAATCAGGAATATGCACCGTCGATATATGCATCTTATTAATTTTATCGAATTCCCGTCCGAATGGTGCGACAGTTTGCCCAATCCAATAATAATGCTGAATCTCTCTTCGGATCTCTTCGATTTTATCCACTCGACTATCGACATCCATACCATACTTCTGTAGACGCTCAACTCTCTCCTTCTGTTTAACATAGGCCTGTGCCTTCATAAACATTTTAAACACTGCGTTATTCACAATGTTTCGGGTTAATACATCAAATCCAGGTACATTGCTTAACTCATTCAAATCGTACCCAGTTACATATTTCACATCTTTCTTTTTTGTTACTTTAGTCATAATTGACTCCTTTAATAATTAATATATAATGGTTTAGTGACTTCGTCACTGTTAGTGTTATGAGATACTGTTGATCTCGGTTCTTTGTTTCCCTCTAATGCTATCAAGATCTTTAGCGGATCTTGATACAAGAAACAACTCATTGTCGTTCCCCTAACCAGCTGTAATCTCCGTGCTTCCCGCTGTTGCTTTCTCTTAAATGCTCTGTTCATCATATTCTCCATTTTATCTTCGTACTCATGTTGTGTATCTCCATTATTTATACAAGTCGTTATCCACCAAGTGTGTCTTGTTATAAAGTTCAATCACCTTATAAATAAACTCAGGTTGGTGGTGTCCATGGTCAACAATCATTGTTATCAAATCCAAGAAGGATTCCTTAGAGTAACCATATCTATCAACATAGTTACTAATCATGTTATCAACATCAACTACATAATCAACAACTACCTCATCATCAAGATTAAAATCTTCTTCTAATCCAGTAATAATATCTTTAACCTTATTCAAACTTATAGACTTCTTCATAATATAACTCCTGTTGCGTTAAATAAAAATGAGTGAGTTTATGTCAACGAAATGTCAACACTCATACAACAAAAAGCAAAAGCCGAAAATCCACAAACCACATAGGAGGGCCGGAGAAGGGCGTTGACAAAAAAGGAAGGCTAGGGTAGGGGGGGAGGTGCTGCGCAGAGCGTGACGGAGAGGTTAGGGGCACTGGATGGGCAGGGCTGACTACTGTCACTGCCTATAAACACTTGTCTTATGTCTATTTTTAGTTGTCAATGGTGGTATGCAGCCCATGCCATTTCCATTGATAGCGCCCATGCCATTTCCATTGATAGCGCCCATGCCATTTCCCCCCCAACTCTTGCTTTTAGGCTTTGGCAGTTGTTTGAGAGCTTTTGGCAGTTGTTTGAAAAAAATAACACTAACGGCTTTATCGTTAGTGTTATTTTCCTCGGTTAGAACGGGTTAGCGACAGGTACTTGCTGGTCATCCCACTCATATATCATCGCGTAATTCAAATGCTTCTTATCCCTGCGATTCAAATATACAAATGCGGTTATGCCTCTACCGAAAACTCTGTAGTTAGCATTACCGCGCCCGACATCGTTCGATCTTTCGGCATCGTACCACTCACCGCCGATTAGTATCTTTGAGTCTAGCCCTTTAAGCGCTAACCCTACAACTTGTTGGTCGAGCTTAACACCGCCGGTTAGGGCACCTTTACTAGTTTCTAGAACCATCTTCACGCCATTGTTATCATTACTCATTTTACATCTCCAGTTTGAGCCGACGAAATGCCGACTATCGCTTAACAAAAAGGCTTTTATCTGTTACCACCAGCGCTGTTAATGGTGGTAGCAGTTGGCAGTTGTTTGAAAAAAAATAACACTAACGGCTTTATCGTTAGTGTTATTTTCCCGGTTAGATGCGCCGGCGTTTTAACCCTGACCGGTTTCGCATTTTACGGTCTCTTCGGGCACTGTGGGGGGTCGAGATTCCTTGAGCGTATATCTCTTCTTGCTCTAATCGGGCGTTCTGCTTAAATCGTGCTATTCTTATAGCCTCGATAAGAGCGTCTTCTGCTCTAGCCTCTTCTCTGGCTTCACGCACCGCGAGTACTTCAGGGCGGACGCGCTCCACCCACTCTGCCTCTTCTCGCCCGTGCTCCCAGGCGTAGTACGCGTTGTGTTCCGCCATTTCGGCCTCTGCCGCACTGTTTATGGCCTCGACTATCCACGCGCCCAACGAGATCATAGCTGTTGGGAGGACGAGACTATAATCCTCCAACCAAACATCTTCAGCACCACAACCGCAGCCACATGAACTCTCAACCCTAAACTTTTTAGCTATTAATGTAATCATTTGTATCTCCAATTTGAGCCGACGAAATGCCGACTATCGCTTAACAAAAAGGTTGTTCGTTCAATGGGTCCCCTATTGGGCTGATGGAATCCGAATCGGGAGTCAAGATTTGAAATCCGGATTGGCCCCCTCGTATAATCGCGGTGGGGGAAGGGTAGACAGGAGGTTATAAACCGTAAAAAATAGCTAAATTTTTGATAATCAGTAAAAAATATCTAAATTTTTGGCAAGTAATAAAAAAATAAAAAAATAAAAATTTTTTGGCAAGTAATAAAAAAATAAAAAAATAAAAAATAATTTTTATGGTATATTAGCACTATGGAATCCATGAACGCAGATCAATATTTACATAATTTACCAAAACTTGACCGGCAGCAACAAGCGTTTGTACATAGTTACGCTAATTTACATAACGTTGGCGCTGCGGCTAACGCTGCGGGGATAACACGCGCAACGGCGTTACGGTGGATGAAGACAGATGCTGTAGCGGGTAACTTAGATTTCTATGAGAACGAGGCGTTAATAGAACATAAGGTGTCGAGAGATAAGTTAACGGCGATGCTGTTCGAGGCGCATCGTAAGTCGGCAACTTCAACTGAAGAGGTAGCCGCTATCCGTGAGCTAGGTAAGATGCACGGTGTGTACGAACCCGAGAAGACAGTGACAGTATCAGCTAACTATACTAAAATAGAGCAGATGGAAGAACTGTCGGATGATGAGTTAATAGCTATTATTAATGGAGCGTAGGCGAGCCAATGTTATGCCAGATTTGAAGTAATATGTCCCTGTGTCAAACTACAGACTGCGGTAAGCAGACAGACAACGACCCGGCAGTATGCGATAGATGCCTCAGTAAAGATCGGGTCAAATCGATACAAGAGCAGGAGTTAGCGAGGAGAGCATTAGCACGTAGGAGGTTGCTACCGTTTGTACAGCGGATGCAGACCGACTATGATGCAGGGTGGTTCCACAAAGATCTCTGCCATAAGCTTGAACAGTTCGCACAAGATGTAATTGACAAGAAATCACCACGACTAATGATTATGGCTCCCCCGCGCCATGGAAAGAGCAGACTAGCATCGGTTATGTTCCCTGCTTGGTTCTTGGGTAACCATCCGGCGATGGAGATTATTATGTCTTCGTACTCAGCTGACTTAGCTATGGATATGTCTAAAGATGTACGAACTATCCTTAGGGAGCAGAGTTATAAGACCGTATTCAAAGAGAGTAAGTTGGATCCAGATTCCCAGTCGGTAGCGAAGTGGAAGACAACTGAGAGCGGAGCGTTTACCGCAGCAGGTGTTGGTGGACCGCTTACTGGTCGTGGTGCTCACGTTATGATCGTGGATGATCCGATTAAGAACTTTGAGGATGCGAATAGTACAACTAACCGTGAGATGGCGTGGAACTGGTGGAACACTACGGCTTATACTCGTTTAGCTCCGGGAGCAGGGTGTTTGCTTATTATGACCCGCTGGCATCACGATGATCTGTTCGGGAGACTGTTAGAGCAGGAGGCAGAGGCTAAGAAGTTAGGGATACCTACTCAGAAATGGGATGTTGTTATGTATCCTGCTATCGCTACGGAGGACGAGAAGTACCGTAAGTCGGGTGAAGCGTTGCATCCAGAAAGGTACCCGTTAGATCAGTTGAACATGATTAAGAATGCTCCGGGTAATGAGCGGAACTGGGCCTCGTTGTATCAGCAGACCCCTACGTTAGATGAGGGTGCCTATTTTAAAAAGGAGTTCTTTAAGTACTGGCAGACATCGTCAGATAGTGAGTCTCCAGATAAAGTTAAACCGGATAATCTGAATGTGTACGCAACTTGGGATTTAGCGTTGGGGCAGAAAGAGACTAACGATTATACAGCGAGCGTTGTGTTTGGGCTGGATCAGAATGAAAATATTTATGTATTAGATATAGTTCGTGAGCGTATGGACGCTATGGAGATCGTGGAGAAAATCATCGATCAGTACGAGCAGTGGAAACCGATAGCTACGGGTATAGAGCGCACGCATATGCAGATGGCGCTAGGACCGTTTCTCAATAAACGTATCCGCGAACGGAAAGCGTACTCGTTATATATCCACGAGCAGTTACCGGGACGACGGGATAAAGAGTTAAGGGCGCGATCCATTCAGGGACGTATTCAGCAGGGGAAAGTGTTCTTCCCAAGACACGCGCCATGGCTACATACGCTCACGACTGAGATGTTGCAGTTCCCAGCTGGTACTCACGATGACCTATGTGACTGTTTAGCATATGCGGGTCTTTTACTCGAAGAACTCAGTGCCCCAGAAAAAAGGATTGACAAACCAGTAGTTTCGTGGAAAGATAAGCTTAATAGATATTCAAGTTCATTTGGTGGACGTAAATCAGCGATGACTGCATAGGAGATATAGAATGACAATTCTAGTGTATATAACCGGGGAACCAATTATATTTAATGATCGTACCGAACTTGTTCAGTACGCGATGCGTGAAGGTTTCGATGTTAACGAGGTTCTCGGTTTAGCTCAAGAAGTTAGCCTCCCAGAAGCTGAAGCACGTGTCAAATCGTGGGAGGATGGTGAACCATATGTAAAGCCTAGTGCAGAAGCTGAGGCGATGGATATGCGGTGGCAGCGAATTATAGACCAATCACAAGGAGACCAACAAGCTCGGTTTGGCTCGATCCCGCAGCCAGTAACTGAATCACTCCGGCAGTCAGTAACTGAACCACTCCGGCAGCCAGTAACTGAATCACTCCGGCAGCCAGTAACTGAATCACTCCGGCAGTCAGTAACTGAACCACTCCGGCAGCCAGTAACTGAATCACTCCCACAGACAAATTATATTAATGCAGAGAGGGTACCCTTTTATAAGGATTTTGATAGTGCCGAGGATTTATATAAGCATAATCTAGCCTTACAGCAGCAGTCTGATCTAGCTCAGCTAGATAGCGATATAGCTACAGAGATAGCTATAGAGTCACAAAGACTAAGCCGTCAGCAGGCAGCGCAGGAGCAGCGGGCAAAGCGTTTAGCGCCACCACCAGCGCCATCAGCATCAGTACCATTTGATTCTAACGACCCAAGTACGTGGGTAGATCGTAGGGAGCTACCGCCAGCACCATCAGCACTAATACCATTTGATTCTAACGACCCAAGTACGTGGGTAGATCGTAGGGAGCTACCGCCAGCACAGAAGCGGTTATCAGCCGATGCAGAACAGGAAATTATAGATCGAGAAATACGTGGAATGGGGTTAGGTACGATACCGCAAGATATCGCACCAGCAATACAAGATATCGCACCAGCACCAAGACTTACTTCAGAGTATGAGACTAAAGGACCTATTGTTATACCGGAGCCGAAGCAACAGTTAGGAAAACTTTTACCAGTAGCACCAGCACAGAATACTCGCCCACCTGTAGTAGAGATGGGGCAACCAGCTGATCCGACTATTGCCCGTGATAGCTACGGGCAGTATATACGTACAGGTAGCGGTGGGTTCCTAAGGACTACAGATTATGACAACCCTGTTAAGGAAGCTTGGGAATTCTAAGTATGAAAGATGAACGTAAGATAGCACAATATAACTATCAGCGATATACGCGAGCGCGTGATGCTGGGCACTTAGATTATGTGGATATCGCACGGAAGTGTGACGCGTTCTATACGGGTGAACAATGGGAAAAGAAAGATATAGATAAACTTAACGCGCAGGGAAAACCAGCGTTAACGATTAATACTATCCTTACCACAGTTAATACGGTATTAGGGGAACAGGCACGTTCTAGAGGTGAGATTAGTTTTAAGCCTAGGAGAGGTGCTACGCAGGAAACAGCTGACACCCTCACTAAGTTAGCGATGCAGATCGGAGATAACAATAAACTTGATTGGGTTGAGTCGTCTATATTTGCTGATGGACTTATCCAAGATCGTGGGTACTACGATATACGTATAGACTTCGACGATCATATTGAGGGAGAGATTAAGATTAAATCTCTTGATCCATTAGATGTAGTACTTGATCCAGATGCTAAGGAATACGATCCAGCTACTTGGAACGAAGTGTTTACTACTAGATGGCTTAGCCTCGATGAAGTAGAGATGACGTATGGTAAGAAAGCGGCTAAAGATCTTAGGAACGTTGTAGCATCACGTTCGGAGTTTGGGGAAGATACTATTGTATTTGAAGACCGGAACTTTGGGCAGCCAAATGATTTTGATACCTACGTAGATGAAGAGGCTAATCGTTCTATCCGTATGGTACGTATTATTGAGCGCCAGCACCGTAAGATCCATATGGCGTGGCATTTCATTAACCCTGAGACCGGTGATACACGCCAGGTCCCAGAGGGTAAGGATATGAAGCGTATAAAGTACTTCGCCGAGGTGAACGGGTTAATGCTGAAGAAAAAACCTATTCGGCAGATACGATGGACAGTAAGTGCTGATAACGTAGTACTACACGATGACTGGTCACCGTATGAGAGTTTTACTGTTATACCGTTCTTCCCGTACTTTAGACGTGGTAAGCCATTTGGTATGGTTCGTAACCTTATATCTCCACAAGAGCAGTTAAATAAAGTATCGAGCCAAGAGTTGCATGTAGTTAATAGTGCTGCGAACTCCGGTTGGGTTGTTGAGCGCGGATCGTTAGCTAATATGACTGTTGGTGAGTTAGAGACCCGTGGGGCTGAGACTGGACTTGTAATCGAAGTTAATAAGGGTTCACAAGAGCCTACTAAGATACAAGCTAACCAAATCCCATCAGGGCTTGATCGCATATCAGCAAAAGCGGCAAACAATATTAAAGAGATTTCCGGTATATCTGACGCTATGTTGGGGCAAAGTCCGGCAGAGGTTTCAGGTGTAGCACTTGAGGCGAAGACTCAGCGTGGATCGGTTCAGATCCAAACACTGATTGATAACTTGGCCCGTACTAGACACTTCCTTGCTGAGAATATGTTACAGCTT
>Ga0209576_1000850_pt1 | contig 17805 bp, 12 predicted proteins | sample SaaInlV_DNA_135m_FD_184686 | JGI IMG/M metagenome (GOLD analysis project Ga0209576, IMG submission 184686) | Marine microbial communities from expanding oxygen minimum zones in the Saanich Inlet - SI075_LV_DNA_135m (SPAdes) (version 2) | ecosystem: Environmental > Aquatic > Marine > Unclassified... | reverse complement strand
TTTGTTAAGATTGTAATTCTGTATAAAAAATTACACTATGTAGTATCCTGAGATTTGTCCAGATAAATCAGACCGCTACAGTTGGTATTAACTTGGAATGTGTCCAAGATTAACGGACCACTACAGATTAACGGACCACTACAGCTGCCAACTCTGTTAAAATAGATACTGATAAAATTATGGATAATATTTCTGGATATATCCAAGATATTTTGAAATTATTAGTTTTATTTTTGTTAAAAACAATACTAATACCGATTGGATTTTTCTATATGTTTAGTAAAATTGTAAAAGGAATATGGTCAACTAACTGGAAAAAGTTTTCATCTCAAAGTTTAGTTAACTTTGACTTATTGATTAGGAGTTTCTATGTTCACCCCAATTGAAATACCTTTTGGATGCAAGATGTTATTTAATGTTGTTGATCTTAAAGATGAATATACCATTGAAGACGTTGAGCTATTGCTTGGTGAGATGTGCAATATTGTTAAGAATAATTATGGTGATGATAACGGTGGCTTTATTGGCGGTCAGGTTTTTAAAAATGATGGCTTTATTTCTAAAGAAGGCTCTGTTCAAGATCCAAATAAGATTAATAACAAGAGGGTATGTCAAAATACAGGTGATTTAGTTATTGTTACTTATTGGCAGTCATATGTGCAGCATGAAGTCTCTCATGTAGACAAACTGTTTAATGATAAGTTTTCTCAGTTGGCTGAGTACTGTAACGGTACTTATGAGGTAGGCTACAGTATGTTGTGGCAGGGTACGCCAGAGCATGAATAACAAGGTAATAGATTTTTTAGACTCCCCCAAAACCAAACTAGGTAAATTTTTCTCAGTATTCTTACTGGCACTCATTTATCTTACTGTCGTCCTGGTTATAGTTCAAGAGAGATTTCCGAATACTTATTCGATTTATAAAGGCGAGATCATTTTTGTTGAAAATTTTATCTTATTTATTTTTGCTGCTGAATTAATAGTTAGACTTGTTTTTGTTAAAGATAGGTCTAAGTATATATTTAGTTTTTATGGTGTGGTTGATATATTAGCTGTCGCTCCAGGAGTTTTGGCGCTTATGTTACCAGTACCTTTAGATTCTACCTGGTTAAGAGTGTTTCGTATTTTTAGAATTACAAGAGTTTTAAAAATGCTTGGAAAGAAACGGGGCAATGGAATTATTGGTAAGATCATGCCATATGTCGCAATAGCAGTTGGCTATAAGGGTGTCCTTATTATTTTTGAAGGGTATGGCTGGTGGCCTGAAGTAGAAAATATGAATACAGCCATTAGTGTTATAGGTTTTTCATTAGCGGTTTTGTTGAGTACGAAGTTAAATGTGGTTAATAATAGAATCTTTCAAATAGAAGATACGGTATGTCGTATTGTTGGTTCTATGAGAGATATGCAAGCAGTAGATGCAATTAGACCAGCTATGCTTAAGTGGAGTCATTTACTTTATACAACTTTAGTTCATCCTAAGCAGGGTAAGAGCGATATTGTTGATAAGATGCGTGTTGAGACCAACGTATTTGAAGAGGTGTTAGAGGCTAATAATATAGGCGGCCCAAATACAGCTGGATTTCATAGAGATGTTTCTTTTCTTTTGCATAGAGTGTTAGCCAAAACCCCCGCTGTGTATGATGGATTTTTAAGAATTATTGTTACACTATATATAATAGTGTTAATTTTTATTGTCCCGGGTATTGGAGGGTTAATTTTAACAGTTCTTATGGTGTACGTTCTTGGTGGGATGTATTTCCTTATAGAAGATATGGATGACCCTCTAAGTTATGAGAAAGAGTCATTTATCAATGTTAGACTTGATGCCCTAGAGTTCTTTAATAAGAAATAGTCTTCTTTAGTTTGAGAGTTGTAAATACCAAGTGAAAATTATGCATTTTTTAAAACAATTATTAACAATTACTTTAATCTCTTTTTCAACATTTGTCGTATCTGATACTTCAGATTTTAATGTCGAAAGTAGGATTGTTTCGTTATTAGATAAATCTGAAAACTATTATTGGGCAGCCCTGGACAATGGTGGCTATAAGAGGCTGCTTGTTGATAGTCGTGGATACCTCGATAAAGCAAAAAAAATATTTAATGATAACGAAGGTAATATAGAAAAAGACACCAACACAAGGCTTGATTTACAAATCAGGTCTTTATCGGCTGATCTGCAAACACAGGAAAAAATGTATGGCAATAAATTCAGTACAAAGTATGAATTAACTAAATTTCTTGGTGATCCGTTAATAATTAGTGGTGGTGTTATTGATAATCATTTTTTCTATTATTCGCCAGTAACATCTACAATTAAAAAGGGTATATTTTCAATTATACAACTTGTGACTGGTGTAATTAAGGGTGATGAAAATAGTCAATTTGATGTAGTTATTTTGGCAACTGAAGATCATCAATCACGAATCGGCTATTTAACACATGCCTTTGATAATGCTAACGGTATTTTTTATACATTAACCACTAGATATATAAACAATATACTTGCGCAAAATTCTAGTTTAGATTCAACAGAGGCATTTTTGAGTGGCACCTTAGATAAAGAGGCAATTTCTGTATTGTCTAAAGAGTTAAGTGATAGGCAGCTTTTAGTGATTTCTTTTGACCAAATGTCGGCAAAGCCTGGTGATGAGTTCTTTAATGTATATGGTGATGTGTATTCTAACTCTGGTGAGAAGGTGCATAGTATTGCAACAATGGCATTTGGCTTTTCACATCCAGGTACTCTTGTAGATTTAACGTTTTTAAATTTATTACTTTTGATTGGCTCAATGGCAGCCTCATTTTTAGTATTTAAATTTTGGAACTATAATAAAACATTTGGCCTTTCCACTGCCGTATTAACCAGTTTTTATGGTTTTATTTTAGGAAGGATCACTTCATGGGTGGCAATGCCGGCACTTTCACAATTTAATCCGCCTACAGATAAGGCTTCCTACGATAGCTTGCCTATGCTGTTATTTTCTATACCTTCATATCTTTGGTTGATTGCTATAGCGTTAACTATTTTTGTACTACCTGTTTTGGTGCCAAGATTAATATCCCATCCTTTTTTAAAAAAGTACGCAAACTTGCCAAGTGTTTCAGGAAAGGGGGCGTATTTTGGCATTGGTGCAGCTCATGGTATAGCAGCGTATATTGCATTTCCTTTATCGATAAATATAGAGACTTATCAACTGATAAGTTTATTTCCTGTCTACATGGCGTTATTACTAGGTGGTTATATTCTAGGTAGGTCTTTATTAGATGAAAGGGATAAATTCTCTGAGAAGTATTCAGCATCAATTGTCGTTGGATTTATCATGCTAGCCTTTCCTTTGCTTGCAGGGGACTTTGTTGTTGCGAATATTGTTGCATTTATTGTTATTGTAATTTCAATATATATTATTCATCAGTCGGTTAAGTTGGGCCTGAATAATACATCAAGTAGCATTATTGAAGATAAGGCTGATTACGAATGTGAAACTAATTCTGATGTTACAAATATTGCTGAAAATCCAGCTTATAATAAATTTTCTAACTACTTAACTATTTTGAACGATGCGGAGTCGCAATTATTTGATTCGGGTAATGGTTGTTTGGTAATATCAGGGAAAAAGGGGAGTGGCAAGACGGCCACATTAAAAGAGTTAATATTAGATATCAACAAAAGTGCCAAGACTAAATTAAAAACCCAGGTGCTATATTTTCATGGTGAATGCAAAAAGTTTGAAGAAGGTGAATGTGCAACGCCATATGATGTTTTTTATCAAGCATTGGGGTCTACTCTATCATTAGATTTATTCGACCAGAGATCTCAAGGTGATACTATAAATTCGGCAATTAGCACTGTTAGTAAACTACTTCTAGGCCCAGTTGGAGCTATTTTATCTACTGAAATTGATAATGACGCGCCATCATTTTCAGATGATGATATACATGTTTTTATTCAAGATAAGCTAGAGGAATTGTCAAAAGATTCGATAATAATATTTCATTTGGATGATATCCAATGGTTGGATAAAAAGTCTGAGGAATTATTAAGGAAACTACTTGCTTATTTTAAAGATAAAGAAAGTAAGATATTGTTCCTGTTAGGATTAAGGGAGGAGGGTGATAATTCTTTATTATTAGAGAATTTAAAAATTAATGAAGATCTGGTTAAAAATTTAGACAAGCTTAATACTGAAGAGCAAAATCAATTATTAACCGAAAGTATTCGGTTATCTTCAGACTCAGCACTTTGGATATCCTTATGGTTGTCGCAAAAGGATAGCGGTGCAATATACCCATCTGACTTAATTGATGTAGTGGATCACCTGGCAAGAAATGGTTATTTTGTTGACACTAAGAGTGGCTACGCCTTATCTAAGGATTTTGATAAGAGTAACCCCCCAATTCCAGATAGCGTTAAGGATTCAGTTTATGAAATTCTTAACAAAAAAGAAGATGAGTTAAACTTAATATCAATTGCGGCATATATTGGCAAAGAGTTTACAGTTTCACTTGTTAGTGAGTGTTTGAATATCTCTAGGCTAGTTGCGATAGAAAAGCTTGATAAGCTATCAAAAGATACAGGATTAATATTTGATGTGTTAAATAAAGATGATGTTTATTCGTTTAGGTCTCAAGCGTTTCTTGATGCGGTAAGGCTTAATATTAAGTATACCAATCATGGTAGTAATGTATCAACTGTTGCTCAGTCTGTAAGAAATTATCATGCATTAATTGCCAAAGCAATTCAAGATATAGGCGCTAATAATTTGGATGATACAATGTCTATTGCAAGGCATTATTTCGCAGCTGGATCAATGTACGCTAAAGACTCAATGATTGCTAATATTAAAGCTGCCAAATTAGCTATTAGATTCCATCAGTTTGACGATGCCTTAAGTTTGTTAGATAAGGCCGATATGTCAGCTACTGAAGCAAAAACTGACAATCGTGAGGTTGTTATTCAAAAAGCAGTGTTAAAGTGTGAAAAATCACACATACATGGCAAAGGCCAATCTGAAGCTGCAGATAATGGATTAAATATAATGGACACCAATATTGTTTTACAAACTCAATATCTTGCCGTGGTTACGACAAGAGCCTTATATGAGTCAAGACGTTTTGCCGAAGTTATAGATCTAGCTGAGAAGTTGAAAGAGTGTCAAGATATTGAAATACAGGCTGAAGGGTATCACTTCCATGGTTTGAGTGAAGATCTATCTAAAAATGGCGTACGATTAAAATTGTTAAGAAAAGCATATGACATGTCTATCGAGTCTAAACAATCGAGTTTAATTGCCATGATTGTAAACTCATTGGCGGGCCAGTTGAGCAAGGGCGATGATAGAGATAGGGATGAAGCTGTTAGCTTGTATCATAAGAGTCTAGAGATTAAAGAAGCGCAAGATATCAAGGATATTAAGGGTATGGCTATGACCCATGGCGGGCTTGGTTTTTTCTATTTCTTTGGAAGTCCTCAAGATTTAAGCAATGCCAGGATTCATTTTGAAAAAGACTTGGAGCTTGCCACACAAATAAGTGGCGAGATTGGCATGTCTAAGATGAATAGTATGCTTTCCCAAATTGATTTAATAGAGGGGGATGTACAGTCTGCTGCTGAAAGATCAATAAAGGTTCTAAATTTAAACAACAACCCATTTGATACTGGAAAGGCTATAGAGGCTCTATGCAAGATATTAGAGATTAAGCTGGAGAGCGACTTTAACTTAATGGGAGTTGATAAATGCGAGCATCTTCAAATAATACAAAAGTCATTGCTAAATAGTAATGATAAAAATATTGTAAAGATATTATCTAAGGAAGTAGATATATTATTAAGCCAATGTTCGTGAATTGCATAACATTGGCTTAATTATCTTCAATAAAGTTGCTGGAGTTTTCTTTATCTACAAGACCAATTAATCCATCATCATATTTAGATAATTCAGTAATACACTCTAAGTATTCTGGGGCTAATGAGATAACTCCACCCCTGGTTATGATTGGCATAATTGAGTTATATTTGTGATAGAAATTATTACAACTTTTGCTAATAACTTTCTGGTTTTTATTTGCATCGATTTCATGAATATTGTTATCAATAAGATTATTCAATAATTTTGCCCTCACCTCTCTTTTATTGATATCTCTTTCCAAGTTAATAAACCGAGATATCATGTGAGGACAAATTTCTGAAGGCCAGAGAGATTTGGTGCTACCATTATTGTGAAAATTAATTGATTTATGCAGTAACTCAAAAAACATATTTAATTGTTCGGCTGTATCCTGAGTGTTATCAATATAGTAAGCCCTATTTCCTTGTTGTATGCCATTTCTCTTAAAGAATGTGGATACAGAGATATTGTTATTAATAATAGATTTTGACTCTGAATATCCTTTGTAATTGTAGAAGTTGATATATAGTTTCCAGCCTAAGTTTGATGTGTGTAAGAAGCCAACACAATCATGAACTGAAGCTTTTCCCAGTCCTTTTTTATAAGGATAAACTTCGAGCATGCCTTTTGAGGCAAGACCTCCTCTTAAATTTACAGTACCAGGTCTAAGTAAGAAGCCACAATCTGCTAATTTATTTAGATTATCTTTAACGATTTCCATGTTAGCCTGCCTATTAAACAAACTTGAATCTAGACATATATTTGTCGCTTCTTTTCTATTTAATGCCACAAGTTTTGTAAAATTACTAATGTCATTATTTTTTATTTTGATATACATGTAGTTGGTTGGCTTGTCACTTTTTAAGCGGTACCAATTAACTCGATCGTCATCAATCCAAGGTTTTGATATGTCAGAATTACCCTGACCAAGTCTTTTGTTTTGTAGAAATACTATATTGTTAATGGTCCAGTCGTTGCTAGGCAGGCAGCTTTTTATCCCTTCAATGCCCAAGAGAATCTCACCCTTGTGGCTTATTAATTCAATTGCTACAATTCCCGTCTCTCTAAATATTGTTCCTTCTGTAGAGATGGGTTTTTTTGGTTGTGGATATAAGTCATCTCTATCTATAAGTTTTTTAAAAGTACATCTGCAGTCCATATTTAAATATTTATGGTACATGCCGTTTTTATATGGAAGTTTCACATCTAAAAATCTCTCCACCTCTTTTTTAACTTCAAGTATTGGTAAGTGGTCCTTGTCTAAAGCGGTAATGCACATGTTTATCCATTTCTTAAACCAGTTTATATCAAGATCATTAGCCCATAGCATTGGCTCATATTTAAGGGATAGTGGTAGAGTGTATCCACTAATTGAGCTACATGCAAAGAGTACTCTATAATCAAAGTCATAAATATTATCTATAAGCTTTGAGTCGATAGAGTGGAAAATGATATTATCTGTGTCGGTGATATCAATTCCGAAAAAAGGTATATCTTTAATGGAAAAAATAAGTGATTTTCGAGCAATATTGTTATTAAGTTTTTCTTGTTTCTTTGTGTCGTTTATGATTTTTTCAGTTATGGTATAGCCACGTTTTTTTGCTGTTGATGTTATTAATTTTCTTATATTTTTTATTGAAGCGTCAAACAATGCGTTTGCAAACCACTTTTCAATATTATGATTATTGTCATCCTTGTAAATCTCAGATAGTTCTTTTTTTCGCAAATCAAGACGAGCCTTTTCATTGTCATCAATGGTGAAGTCAGTAATTGCATCGGCCAATTCAAATTCAAACTGCTTCTCTATGTTGCTCTTGACAATAATAGAATAATCATCACTAAATGATGAAATGTATTTTGTCCCGTTAAAATCTTTATACGATAGATCTCTTAGATTGATTTTGTATTGACCAGGCACTTTGGTTGTTGTGAGGTACCTGAATGATCTAGTTTCTGATGGGTTTAAGTTGACAACCAGATCGTCTGTTCCATCTACTAATTCTAAGTTTTCTGGAAAGACAACTTCTACTGATAAATCCCTAGCAGCACCCATACCAATATTTGTAATCAATAGTTCGTAAATAAAGTCCTCTCCGATTTCGACATTATTTATAGCATCCCCAGCATTATTTAAGTAATGTCTATTCACATTAATTACTGGAATCATTCTATCTGGACTTTTTGGATCATGTATTTGTAAAGATGCTCCATCAATTCTGGCATCAGATTCAGTTTTGCCACCTGTTTCTTCATCGGCCTCTGTCCTAAAATACTTAAAATCAACATGTGGCGATGGAATTCTGACCGAGCCTTGCACATCTGCTTGAAACTTAATTTCATATTTCTTAATTTTTTCTGCAGATAATTCATCCAATGAAATAACGTAAGTATTTGATTTGCTATCTTTTAGTTGAACATCTTCATTGCCTAACTCTAAAATTATTTCGAAGCATTTAGGAAATGTAATATTGCATTCAATATTAAAAATATCAACTGATTTGGTATTGTCTAGAGTTAAATAAATTGAGTTTTCTTCATTTACCTCTATAGAGTCCGAAATAGATATTTTTCCATCAAGATTTGGAATAAGTACATTTTCTTCTGAGTATAGCTCATTTAAATATTTCCATCTTTCTCCAAGATTTTGATTATATTTTTCATCAAAATCATTAATAATAATATCAACTGCACCATCAACGCCAAGATAGTGCATTGAGTTGCCTTCTTTATCTAATTGCTTGGAGTAAAGGGACAGTTGCTTACTTTCTTGATCAACTATAGGGGCGTACACAATTAAAGGCCGTAGTTTCATATAATAACTGTTGTTATTATTAATTAAAAGTATTTCTTTCATTGGAGGTTGTATATCGGCAGAAATCATTAACGATTCATGTCCATCGTTAATAAAACTCCATCCAGACACCTTTTGGGAATCGGACTCTAAAATCAACTTATCAAAATAAGACATTTTATAATCGACCAAGAAAGAACACTGCTCGAGTATTCGGTCTAGAATTTTTTGCCTTTCATTGAGAGTTTTTTCTAACCCTGCATCCGAAATAGGAACGCCATGGGCGTCATCATTTCTGTACTTTACCAATGTATTTATATCACCCCAGAGCTTGTTACTTGCAGGCTGGAATAGTTTTGGCAATTCTTTAACAAAACATTTGTTTGAGTGCTCTTTAAGTATTTTGGTTGTCTCTCTTAATACTGCACACCACTTGCCTAAAGACATTTGCTCTAGTCCTATTAACTTCAAGCTCTCTGAGTTTTTTAATGATTCAATAATTTCAATATCTTTATCGGAGATATCACTTTCATCATCAGGATTTCTAACTCCAACGTATATATTTAGAAGGTCTGATACTGCATAGGATGCCAATGTAGTAACAAGATTTTCAAATGTGTATCTTTGATTATCTTTCCATTGGCCGTCTTTTTTTGAAGCGTTAATGTAAGGGCGGGCTATTATTGATGGATACTTTTCTATTTGAATCATGATGGCTAAGAATAGATGTCTAGACAAATATTATAGTATGATATTATATTCATTACGAGCTATAAAAAAAAGGAGTAATAAGGCTAAAATGTCCACATTACAGCACAACTGGACGAATTACATATAAATGCACTTCATGCAATTCAATATGGTGTGCCAAGGTCACTTGTCTTGGGTCTAATGGAATAAACAATCATTCAGAGGTTCAAATGCTTTCTGCCAAACATGTAGAAAGAGGGAAATTTAGAGAATTTAGGTAATTTTAATAATATATGTTTACTCAAGCTACAATTGAAAGCCTCCAATACTATGTGTATTTTTTACAAGACCCTAGGGACAATAACGTTTTTTATGTAGGAAAAGGTGTTGGAAACAGGGTATTTAACCATGTTGAGGTTGCACTCGCTGAAGATCTTATCTCTGACAAACTGGATGTTATTAGGGATATTGCCAACTCTGGTTACAAGGTAAAGCATTACATACTGAGACATGGGCTTTCAGAACAAGAAGCTTTTGAAATTGAGGCCGCATTAATTGATTTTGTTGGCGTGAATAACTTGTCAAACTTACAAGGAGGTCATTACTCAAGTGATTATGGAATTAAAACTTCAGATGAGATAATTGCAATGTATAGGTCAGAAGATCTACTAACAAATGAACCTATTATGTTGATAAATATTAACAGGCTTTATGATAGAAAAATGACAGATGTAGAGTTGTATGATGCAACTAGAAAGTCATGGGTTGTTGGGATAAGAAGGGAAAAAGTTAGATATGTAATAGCTACATATCGTGGACTAACTAGAGAAATTTATAAAGTACATGACTGGTATCCTTCAATGTTAAATGGCAAGAACAGATGGGCATTTAATGGTGATGTTGCAAATGAAAATATTCGTAGCTTGCTTAGATATAAGTCTATTAAGCATTTTTACAAAAAAGGTGCAGCAAATCCCATAAAATATTTAAATTGCTAAACTACTGGGCTTGTCTCCATTTTCTTTATGTGGCCGGTGTATTTTTGAAGTAGATTAGCTCTGTTGGCGAGCTAACATTATAAGTTTTCTGTATTTTTGAGTATTGGGTGTAGAAAAATACATGCTTTTTTGCCTGCCTTCAATGGATATTTCTATTTGATCGCTTGAAAAAAAATTAGAAACAATAGTAATTGACATTAATTTATCTAGCTTGATATTCCTGTTCGTCTTATTGCCATCAAATGCCAAACGCTTATTGGTTAAAATCAGTCTACCACTGTCAATTACTGTTAAAACTTGATGTGATTTTGACCTACCTGTAGATCCGCCAAAAAATGTAGAGTTTTTATTTCTTTTTCCAGCAAAAATAGACTGGTGTCTTCTTTCAGCCCGTGTTTCGCTAAGGGTGGATGTAATTTCAAAATAGGCAGCTTCTCCTTTCTTTAATAATAAGGACGTGTCTATTTCAGTAAGAGGTGTTAAAAGATGATTTTCAGCGGTTACTTTTTTACTTTTTTGAATGTTTTGGGCTGATTCCCCTCTTGTTAAGAGTAAATAGATTATTACGAGCGCGCCAATTGCAATGATAATTTCCATAGGTAGACCTGTTTTTAAGAAGTTAGTTGTAGAAATAAATTAATAAATTCTATTAATTGGATTTATTTTTACATTAATTTATATATTAAGTGTTATTTTAGACTTCAATGCCTTACTAAATCTTTTTAAAGTTGTGTTTATTTAAAGTGGCCAAAAAAGTAAGATTGAGGGAATACTAACTATTGCCACAATAATTTCTAACGGTAGCCCTAAGCGCCAATAGTCGCTAAATTTGTATCCACCAGGCCCAAGAATTAGAGAGTTATTCTGATGCCCAATTGGGGTTAAGAATGCACAAGATGCCCCAACTGCTACAGCCATTAAAAAGGCATCTGGATTGACACTTAGTCGTTGAGCTATGTCAACACTAATTGGTGCAGCAATAAGCACGGTTGCTACATTATTAAGTACATCAGAGAGTGTCATAGTCACAATGAGTATGATTGTTAAAATTATGGTTGGCGAGTAGCCATCAGTCCAAGTCATAATAGCTGAAGCAATTGTGGCTGCACCGCCAGTATCATTAAGAGCATTTCCAATTGGAATCATTGAGCCTAAGAGAATGATAACGGGCCAGCTAATGGATTTATAGACACCTCTTACAGGAATTATTCCTAAGGCTAAATAGAGAACTATTACCGTTGATAGCGCTATTGGCAGATACACATATCCCATACTAGAAAGGATGATAGCCATGGCAAATAAAGTAATCGCTTGCCATGCTTTTTTACGTTTAGGAATTTCCAAGCCTCTTTTGGCTAGTGGCAGGCACTCTATCCAATCGATTGTATTATCAATTTCTTTTGAGTCCCCATGTATTAGCAGTACATCGCCCGGCATAATAGGTGTTTTTCGAACGTTATTAATTATGTTTTCCCCTCTTCTAGAAATTCCTAAGAGAGAGGCATTCTTGTTTTTTAATAGACCGATACTGATAGCAGATTGTCCAATGATCATGGCATCTAGTGGAGCAACAACCTCCACTAATGATTGATGGCTATCTTCTTTTTCTTGATCGCCAGCTGCCTCATGTTGTGTTTTAGTCTTAATGATAAATTGGTCAATGTTATGAGTGTCACCTTCGAGTATTAGTAAGTCATTTTTTTGAAGTATTAAGTTTATTGATGATCCTTTAAGTAATTCATCACTTCTTATTATTCCTAGTATACAAACGTTAGTCTCATCACTCAATTCATTTAACTCAGTTGTTCTTGAGCCCAGGATATTGGAGTCTTTAATAATTTTAGCATTGGCAATATATTTTATTTCTTCAAATCCTTGACCATAGTTTTTATTGTTGCCTGATTGTGGAATTAGCCTCCATCCAATTAACGAAATAAATAGGATTCCCGTAATAGCAACAATCAAACCTACATAGGCAAAGTCGAACATGCTATAAGGTGCGCCCAGAGTCTCATTACGATAGGTGGCAATTACTACATTTGGGGCTGTGCCAATCATGGTTACCATACCCCCTAGAATGGATGCAAATGAGAGAGGCATTAGGGTTAATGACGGGTTACGCTTCGCTTTTTTGTTAAGTTGAATATCTGTCGGCATTAGGATGGCTAGAGCAGCGATATTATTGATTACACTAGAGAGTAAGGCGGAAGCACTACCCATAATGCTAATGTGAGAGGTGATATCATTTATAAATTTAGAAAGTTGTAGTGTTATAAGCTCCACTGCGCCAGAATAAATCAAGCCACGACTAATTACTAGTACTAGCGCAACGATAATTACTGCAGGGTGTCCAAAGCCAGAAAATATTTCATTGGTTGGCACAATTCCAAGAATTCCAGCTAAAACTAATGCGCTAAAAGCAACAACATCATAGCGAAATCGGTTATATGCAAAAAATAAAAATAGTACGACAATTAAACTAAATACTATCTGTTGGTCATTCATTGTGCATGCGTTTTAACCATTTTGCTATATATTCTTTTTTATTCATAATTTTACACTTCCCAGTTTATTTCAAATTTATAACTATTATCTGTTTTGTAGTTCTAGAACTGTCAAACATCCCTACACTTTTTGATACGTAGAAGTATCTTTTTCCACCTGTATTCTTGTCTTCTTCTCAAGTAATCTTCCGTTTTGTTTGTATGTAATCCTCCCATTTCTAACGCTTGCTAAAAATAGAATCTCCGTTGTATAAATAGCTTCAGCTATTTTTAAAGTTGTAAAGTATGGTGGTTAAATATATAGAAAAAAGACATTGTTTAAAATTGGAGTTATATGGAATTTAATCAACAATTGAAGCTAATTAGAAAGATAGAAGGTTATACGCAAAAGAAGCTTGCTAATTTGCTAGAAATAGATCCTACAAATTGCCAAAGGTATGAATATGGAAAAGTATCTCCAAATTATAAAATAGTCAAAAGAATCTGTAATTTATTCCCAAAATATAGCTTATGGCTAATGACTGGTAAAATTGGAATATCTCAAATTTTTCTAAAATAGTGGAAAAAATAAATAAGATTCAAATGTGCTTCGTGTATTGTGGCGCCACGTCAATCTTAAGCTATCATTCATAAGACTGTATTTGATTTTTTTTGTAAATCAGAGTCTATTTCAAAATGATCTTTAATTAATTTATAAGGAATAGAATACCATATTTGATCTGCCATGCCTCCTGATGGTGGAAGATAGCTATGCTGAACATCAATTAAATAGTCACCATTTTTATTTTTATAAAAGCCAGTGCTCGTTGGTCCAATCTCGGCAACTTTTTTAAATTCATTTTTTGTTGAGTACAAGTGGTATTGATATCCTCTCTCCATGACATCCTTTAACACTAAATATGGAAAACCACTCGGCTGATCTACCAACATTACAATGCTATTAAACTTCTCTTCGTTAACGTTTAATAGCTTTAGATCGGAATTAAGATTATTACTAACACCCTTTAAAATAATTTTACCATCTTGATCTTTTACAATCATCATTACACCGTAATTTGGATAATGTTCTTGCCCCCTGTCGGGCGCCAACCCACAGAAATACTTATTGTCTTTACACAGGTGTAAAAAAGGCGTATTACTACAAATTCCCAAAAATTGGATACCATATCCATCTACCCTGTGGATATTTTTGGATTGTTTTTTTATACACTTTTTGTAATCTACTTCCTCTTGAATTGAAGATGTTTGATACTGGTGTTCACTTAACGGACGCGAGTCTGGAGCAAACAGAAAGTAATATAATATTATGGCTATTAGGATGCTTACGACTATAGGCGTTGTCTTTTTTAAAGTGAGCATGAATTGTTGTATGAAATTATTTAATTAAATTTAAATTGGTGAGGCCCATTTAAATTTAAATTGCCCGCCTCTAGTATTCATATACTTTGTACCTATAGACACTCTGAACCATTGTCTGGCTATTGGATTTGATTCATCAATATAATAAATTGTCCACTCAATAAGAAACTTACTAGTTAACTTTGTATCGGTAACTCTACATCCTTTTGGTGGAAAAATTTCAGGTTTTGTGAGTCTTAATGCTAAGGCTGCAGCTGCTAATAATTGCGCTTTCTTTTTTCTCTCCTCCTCTTCTGTTTTCCGCTTGATCGAATTTCTTCTCTCTTCCTCTTCTGGCTTTGTTTCTGTATCTATTAAATCCTCTTGCATGTCAAAATAATCATTAACAATATTTTCTTCAGTTTCGTTTGGATTTTCTTTAGTTTTTGTTGAGTTGTTCATCTCACTTAAGAGTTTATTCTTCTTGCTTGTTTTATTAAATATTAAAATAAAAATAGAAATAATTAAGATTATGACCCATGGGCGACTATAGTATTCATCTTGTTGTCTGTGTTTAATTACTTTGCTACTTTTAGTTGATAGAGTGGCCACTTTTCTTTGCTTTAGTGATATATATTTTTCTTTATCTATTACTAGAGCTTGGAGTGTTAAATCATATCTATTACAACTTCCTAGTGACCACTCATCGTCCAATGTTATTGTATAAATTCCTGGATTTTTGTAGACGTGCGGGTTATTCGAATTTACGCCAAAAACTATTGCCTCTCTGTAGCTAGTGTTGAGTATTTTAGTTCCATCTCCAAAGTCAACATTAACCGAGCATTTCATATTACCCGTTCTATGTCTAGGAGTAAGGCTCAAGTAAAAAGGCTCTCCTGCATAAATTAAACCTGCATCAAGATTATATCCAAGACCGTGGCTACTAATGGAGCCACCAATATCTCTAAGATCAGTTTTAAATTTAGTTATTAAGTAATCTATATTAGATATTGAGTAATCTATATTAGATATTGAGTAATCCATATTTGAAGTGTTTCCACCATATTTAATTTTTAAAGATCTAGCTACAACCTCCTCTTTTAATTTTGGAATATCTTCAAGTTGGTAGTTGTACGTGCTGACATCATTAGACTTGTAAGTATTTTTAATTTTAGAAATTCTATCAACTTGTATGGTATCAGCTTGTTGGTGATCTTCATTGTTAGGGTTGATGTTCCAATTATGTGTACTTGGCTTAAATTCACCCGCACTAGATGTGTAAATTGTAAATATAAATAAGGCTGTTAATATTTTAAGAATGCTGGTCATTACTCATTTAGAGATACTATATGTTTAAAATATAAGTAAATTCATTACCCATTGTTAATTTTTTGTTGTAGTTGTTTTTAGTGTACATTTTTAATTATATAGTTAAAATAGGAATATATGTTTATAGATAAATCACTCACAAAATCACTTTATACTCGGGGCTTGCAATGCAAGAAATCACTTTGGTTAAAGTCAAATAACAACAGTGTTTTAAAGCAGCCTGATGATAGCATCCTTACTGTTTTTTCCACTGGAGATAAGGTGGGCTCTTCAGCCTGCAACCTATTTCCCAATGGTAAGCAAATTACATATGACAATACCACCCGTGATGAAAGAATAGCTTTAACTAAAAAATGGTTAAACGAGGGTGTTAAAACGATTTATGAAGCCACCTTTGAGTTTGATGATGTTCTTGTGATGGTGGATATCTTGCATAAAGATACTGATGGTAATTATGAGATTTATGAAGTTAAAAGCTCCACTTGGAATTCTACAAAGAAAAAAGTAAAAGATATTTATATTCAAGATGCATCTATTCAATATTATGTATTGGATGGCTGCGGACTAAATGTGTCTAAGACGTTTGTTACTTTATTGAACACGGATTATGTCAGAGGTAATGAGCTTGATATCAGCCAATTATTTATTCATCAAGACGTCACTACAGAAGTAAAAAATCTACAAAGCAGGATTTCGATACGCTTGAATACTTTTGAAAGAGTGTTAAGCAATACAGAGCAAGAGCCAGATATTGATATTGGCTGGCATTGTAAAAATCCTTATGAATGTGATGCATTTGATTATTGTTGGAGAGCGCAAAGACAGATACCAGAATATTCAGTATTTAATGTTTTCCCATTAACCAAGAAATCAAAATCACTTGATTTATACCAGCAAGGCATTGTTAATGTTGAAGATATACCTGAAGACATGAAGCTTAGTGAGCAGCAGCAATTTGCAGTTGTTTCGGCTAAACATGCTAACGAGGGTGAGCTAGAGATTGACAAGCTAGCTGTACAATCTTTTTTAGATTCGTTAACTTATCCTTTATATCATTTTGATTTTGAAACCTTTCAGCAACCCATTCCAGAGTTCAAGGGTGTTAGCTCATATCAGCAAATACCTTTTCAGTATTCTTTACATATTGAGCATTCAGATGGCTCTTTAGTACATGAGGAATTTCTGGGTGTAGAGGGTGACGATCCCAGGCATGCTCTTGTTGAGAAATTAATAAATGACATTCCACTGAATGTAACCACGTTAGCCTTTAATGCGAGTTTTGAGCAAATGGTGTTTAAGGGGCTGGCAAAGCAATTTCCGCAACATAAAGAACATTTGTTAAATATTAGTAATAATATAGTAGACCTTGCTACGCCGTTTCAAAAGAAGCAATATTACTTGCCAGAGATGAAAGGTAAATACAGTATTAAAATAGTATTACCCCTGCTTGTGCCTGAGATGGAAAAAGCATACAAAGATTTAGACTTGATACATAATGGCAGTGAGGCAATGCAAGCATTTGCCGTGCTTGGTGACATGAAAGATAGGGGTCTGGTTGAAAAATACAGAGATTCATTGCTTGCATATTGCAAGCTAGACACCCTAGCAATGGTTAAGGTTTTAGATAAATTAAGGAATGATTCAGAATGAAAAGACTAAGGACGATTGAACAGAAAATAGAGTGTATTAAAAAGGCGGTTTCCAATGCTCAAGAGCATATTCGAGCGGGAGATCCAAGGAGGGTATATTCGCAGTATATACGCTATGCTTTGGATGAGGTATCAGATATAAACTTCTATAAATCAACTGCCGCTAAAGATTTAAAGCGAAAAGACGTAATTCATGAGCATGTAGTTCCACATTCAATAGTAATGAATAAACTCCTTGCGTTAGATTCACTGACGTTTGAAAGTGTAATGTCTTTAATAAAAAAGTACTATGTGATTTGTGCCATTACAAAAGAAGAGGATAGGCAATTAAATGCTGCAGGCTTAAGATCAAAAATGCCTAAAGATCGGGAAATTGATAATAATGTTTTTGCTCGGTATGAAGCTGTAGGGATATCGGTTGTAAAAGTTGACAAGAGTTAACGTGGTTGACTCTATTGGTATTTAAATTCCTGATAATAAAAAAAGTACATTTGAACAACGATTTTTTGCATAAATAAGAGGAGGTAGTATGTTATTTTCAGTAGTAAATTCACAAGATATGGAAGACATGGTTATTGAGTGGATTGTAAAGAATGAGTTAGATGGTGATGAAGA